>Ga0247833_1002388_pt1 | contig 27524 bp, 20 predicted proteins | sample LaCruzMarch2015__7_FD_187117 | JGI IMG/M metagenome (GOLD analysis project Ga0247833, IMG submission 187117) | Freshwater microbial communities from meromictic Lake La Cruz, Castile-La Mancha, Spain - LaCruzMarch2015_8m | ecosystem: Environmental > Aquatic > Freshwater > Lake | place: Spain... | reverse complement strand
ACATAATAAGTGGGGGCGACATAATAGGTCGGCGCCACGTAGTAAGTTCTAACAGGCCAAGCCACAACCGGCGGGCAATAGCTGTAAGTGACAACTCGAGGTGCGAAACACCAAGGTGCAACTCGGTAACGCGAAACATATCCGTATCCGCCCCAGCCGTGGAAGCCCGAATAGAAACCACCATAGCAGTGTCGTAAACCATGACGGGGGAAATGAGCCGAGGCGGGTTCGGCCGCTATCGCTCCGAAGGAAACCGAAGCGATCGCAGCAAGTGCCCACTTTGTAAAACTACGGTTCAACATTTCGCTAATTCCTCTTCGTGGAAGATGATCGACATACTTAGTGTTGAGTGCATGTGCCAAGCAACACTCTAAGTATTGAACCTAGCTGCCCAAAATGCCAGTCGTCGCAACCGATTTGTCAGGAAAAATCGTCCCGATTGCAAGGATCAACCAGCCTACCATCAAAAGCGAACCACCAGCCGGAACGATGCTCCAATGCCCGATTTGGTTTAGAAACACCATGCTATAGAGACCACCGGAAAACAAAAGCATCCCCGCCAAAAACATACCGCAGGCAATTTTCCAGGCTTTTCGTTGCCGAATCGCGGACGATATGCCCAACGCCAAAATGGCTAGCGAATGGTATGCCTGGTACTTAACCCCAATTTCGCACTGGCCAAGTTTCTTCGTAACTTCGCTCTCGGTAAAACCCTGTTTGGCCAGACGGTCTGGCAACGAATGCGACCCCATTGCGCCGATCGCGACACATAGAAAGCCAGACAAGGCAGCAAGTACAACCCAAAATCGCGAACCAACCATCGGTCGATCTAAGCTCCCTAACAATCAAGAATCTACAAGCAGCGGGACATCAGTTCCACTCCAAAGTTTGGCATCAGTATCCCCCTCGTGGACGCCTGTAGCAAGCCCCGAAAAGAACTACATGCGTGGTATGATTTCCGGAGCGATTAGGGTTTTGTGGCTAGGATGCAATCTAATGGGACCGAGGTTCTGACGGCTTCTACTTGGGTAAAACCCGCTTGAAAAAGCATCGTTCCGTACTCGGCAAGCGTGCGTTCGCGGCCTTCGGTACAAACCAGCATGTTCATGCTTTGCAACAGAGCCCATCGTGGTCCGGTCGAATCGTCTGCTAAGATCTTCTCGGCGATCAAAAGCCCACCTCCCGATGGCAAAGCGTCATAGGCTCTTTGAATCAATTGCTGCGCATGCTCATCGTTCCAATCATGAAGGATACGCCCCAAAGCATAAAGATCCGCCTTGGGAAGTGGATCGTGAAAGAAATCCCCACCGATCACCTGCATCCGGTCCGCAACAGGCGATTCCTGAATCATTTTTCGTGCAAGCCCCAAGGCATGAGGTAAATCGAATACGACTCCCTGCAAGTGAGGGTAACGCTGGCAAGCTGCAAGTACCAAATGCCCTGTTGCTCCACCCAGATCGGCCATCGTACGAAAACGACTTAAATCAAACGCGTTGACGATGGTGGGCGAGGTGATCAAACCAAAGCCATGCATCCCCATGAGAAACTCGTTCATGGCTTCCTCGGTCTTGAAGAAGTGGGAAAAGATCGGCCCATCGAAATCAAAGGTCTGTTTCCATCGATGAGTTCCCTCGCGGACGGTATCTTCCAGATTGCCCCACATCTTCCACATGACGCGATTCGAATAATGAATGTACCCTGTCATCCGGCGTTCGCTTGCTTGCGTCAAGTAAGTGGTGGAGACCGGTGTGTTGACATAAGTGTTTCCCCGTTTCGCGAGCAGCCCCATGCAGGTGCAAGTGTCTAGCAACGTCATCAAGGCAACGCGATCACACCCTAACTTTTGGACCAGGCTGTCCAAAGTTGCTTCCGAGCTCAAAACGTCGAACACCCCCAATTCGACAGCTGCAAACATGACCTTTGATTTGCGGAACGCCTCTAGCAAGTCCAAAACAAGACTCGGATCAGGGACGGAGAGGTCGGTAGGATTCATAGGGAAGCTCTTGAGTGCTATTGGTAAAGGGGATGAAGCTGGCTCATTGTAGCGTAGCCGCAGGAAACTCTAACACGCCCCGAACCTCAGACTCCCATCCGTTGGATTCGGGCTCGACCACTTCCCTTGGCCATGTTAAAAGTGACTTGGCTGAATCCAACGTCTCACGACCAGAAAAAACCGGTCGTAGAATAGCCCGTTTTGGCTTTTTCCCATTTGCTCACAAACGAGAAACCTTCATGGCTCATCCATCCTTAAACGCAGACCAATTGGTCGACTCCTTGAAATGGCGTTACGCCGTAAAGCGTTTCGATCCAGCTCGCTCCATCGACTCTGAGACATGGACTAAATTAGAAGAGAGTCTGGTTTTAACCCCCAGTAGCTTCGGTCTTCAACCCTGGAAGTTTCTGGTCGTCCAATCGACCGATTTGAAGGCCAAGCTTCCTTCGATTTCTTGGAATCAGCCACAGCCTAATGATTGTTCGCACATGGTTGTTTTCGCAAGTATGAAATCGGTCAGTGTCGAGTACGTCGATCGCTTTTTGGAAACCACAGCCTCCATTCGTAATGTTCCCGTCGAAGGCCTAGCCCCTTACCGGCAAATTGTCCTTGGATTCCTAAAAAACATCGCAGGTCATGAACTTGCTTGGAGCAGCAATCAAGCCTACATCGCATTGGGGCAGCTGATGGCTGCTGCTGCTGTTTTGGGCATCGACGCTTGCCCGATGGAGGGAATCATCGCCTCTGAATATGACCAACTTCTCGGTTTGGCTGGCACCAACTATACTTGCGTGGTGGGCTGTGCAATGGGCTACCGACATGCGGAAGACAGATACGCAACGTTGGCCAAAATTCGATTTCCATTGGATGAAGTAATCTCCCGTTTGTAATTGGGAAACGACATGCTTGAAAATCAAGAGAACGATCTCAGCGACGATGAAGAATCGTCTGCAATGGAAATCAGTGAGACAGGCACCGGCTCAGCCGCCCAAATTGCGATGATGATGGAGATCGACAATTGGATCAGCCACGTCTGGATGGTCAGAACATTTCTAAAACATTCCGATGAAGCAACCGACGATGAAGAATTAGCCGAAATTCATCGCGGACTATATGATTTTATGCTCGCCCTAGGCCCATCCTTGGACTCCGGCGATGCCCAACGCTATCTCAAGATAGCGCGAAAAAAAATCGGCAAGCTTCGTGCAGCAACTGCTGACTTCGTCGAATTGCAACCCGAAGTTTCCGGCCACATGAATTTCAAAATGGCTGCCAAGTCCTTGTCCTTGGCAGTGAAGCAAATCGATCGCTTGTTGCAGGAATCAGACTAAGCAAGACTACTCTTGAATGTCTTCGTCTTCATCCTCATCATCTTCGTCTTCATCCTCTTCAGGGCTGACGAAGACGTAAGCCGCGCGAACCGGAGCCGGCATCGGTGAATCCGCACCGCGAACACTTCGCCAAACGATATCACCCAGCAACAGGTCGTCGGCAGCATCTTCGCGAGACAAGTCCATTTTCTCGGACTCGACAGCCCCCCAGGATAGTTTTGTGTTCAATGTATTCAGGTCAACCAACGATGGCAGCGCTTCGTAGGGCTTGAAATCGGGTGTCTTGCCAAACGCGGCATACATTGGGTTGGCAGCGGCATCAAACTGAGTCATCGGATCTAGCCCCAAAATGAGCTCCATCGTTCGCAGCATGCTGGATGTTGAATACAAAGTGGAATCCACGGTATTGCGGCGAATGTAGGGACTGATGGCGAGAGCCACCGTACGGTGGGCATCCACGTGGTCCGAACCGTTTTGGGCATCATCCTCCACAACGAAAATAGCAGATTCTTTCCAGTACTTGCTGTTGGAAATGGTTTCCACGATTTTGCCTAGGGCAACGTCGTTATCCGCCACCATCGCCGTCGGTGTCTTCTTGCCAGGCCGAGTGCCGCTGGTATGGTCATTGCCAATTCGCAGGACCACGAACTGAGGCATATTGTTTTCTCGCTCGAACTGCGCTAAACGTTCAGCGAACCGGTCTGCGCGATCGACATCTAAGTAATCGAGATCATAGGAACGATAGAGCGGATCGAAGTGGCCTTCCAGCGATGCGACTCGCGCCTTGCCTGGTTCGCCAGGGATTTTTGCGTTTTGAATGAACTCGCCAAAGCTAAAGAAAGAAACATTGTTCTTGGCGCACTTGTCCCAGATGTATCCACTGGAAGGTACCGCAATATCGTAAGCACCCTCGGAGGTGTACCCGACCTTGCCTCGTCCGCCACGATAGTTGAGCGGCCAGACTCGCTCGACAAAGTCCGTTGCGTAAGCGGCCATCGACCATTCATGCCCGTCGGCACTCACTTCACCATCCACATAGAAGTTATCAAGGAGCACGAACTCGTTGACCAATGCATGGTGATTCGGAGTCACTTTTTCAGGGAAGATACAGAGATTAGGATCCCCGTTCCCTTTAGGAATATCGCCAAAGACTTGATCGTAGGTTCGGTTTTCTTTGATGATGTAGAAGCAATACCTGATAGGACATGGTTCGCCGACTTTGCTTGGAATCACAGATTCGGAAGCAAGGGACTGAAGCACTGGTTCTTCATCGGATCGCAACGGCGAAACAGCGTAAGCATCCTTCGTCCATTTTGCCATTTGCGATGGTGATGGTGATGGAATAACACTGAGCGTTCCTTTGAACAACCCACCAATGTATTCACGTATTTGTTTGGGAGGATCATTCAGGGGATTTGGGCCCTTGTTGTTGTCTCGCGAAGTAAGACCTTTGCCATTAGCTACCAAAATCTGACTTCCATCCTTGGAAAATCGAACGCTGGTCGGATACCAACCTACAGGAATAAAGCCAAGCGATTTCGATTCTCCTCGTTCAGTAATATCGAACATGACAACGTTGTTGTTGTCCGCATTGGCAACGATCAACACTTTTTGGTCGTTGGAAACAGAAAGACTGTTCGGGGTGCTACCGTTTCGCGTGGTGGAGTACAACGAAGTTCGAATGACTTCTTTCGTGGTTCCAGTATCCGTGGTCAACATTAAGACAGAGTTGTCATCGGCGCATCCGACCAGTAGTAGTTTTCCCTCGTCCAGGAACTGCATCTCCGTGGGATGGCTTCGGACGGCCCATTCTGCGGTCAATTTTTTGGTTGCGAGCTCGATGACCGCAACCGAAGCGCGACCCCATAGACTGACCATGGCACGGCTACCGTCGGGAGAAATCATTACGTCCAGAGGAAAACTATCACTAGGCAAATCGATCAATTCGACACCTGGCGTCACATTCACCTGGAGAACTTCCTTGCCGTTCTCGTCGAGCACCTTTTTGGGTTCCGGTTCGACTGGAGCGTTCTGAGCCGTGTTCAATGGCACCAGTGCGATTTGATTTGCGACCATACCGCATGCAATCAGCATCGATCCGTTTGCAAAGTCGCGGACCCCCGAAACAACAAACGTTTCTTTGGGTAGGACCAACTGGATTTTTTGATTCAGAGTTAGAAAACCAGCGCGATGATCATAAACGTAAATACACTCATCTTCCGCTCCGCTGACAAAAAGTCGCTTTCCGTCGGCTGAGAAATCCAGACCGCGGAACGTTTGATCCATTGTGACCGATGAGACAACTTTTTTATCGGAGGTACGCACGATTCGAACTTCGTGCGTGCCCCATCCGCTGTGCAAGACTGCCGCGAATTGTCCATCAGGGGACAGTTCGATATGACTTGGGAAGTCTCCCATTTCGATCTGGTCCCCGACTGGCTTCAAAGACCAACCGTTGGGAAGTAGCGTTTCGCCCGTAGCCTTTAAACCTGGCAGCTGAATAGGTTTGGAGACAATCGCTTTGTCCTGGCTCAAAGCCTCGCTGCATCCAATCGAGATGAGAAAGGCAGAGGCTAAAGCCCGTAGCGCTAGAACACTTTGACGTTGATGTCGGCTTGGATTCTTCATGTTGGAATAGCTAAGAAGGTGCAGTGTTGGGAAGGAGCAGGTCGAATATGCTCTCATTCGGCCCCAGACCTGTTTGTAACCAACATTGGGTATTCTGGGTATCGAGATCCCCGAATATCACTGATTCTTAACCGAAACCTAGCATCCAAGCCTCTCTCATGTATTTGGATTCAGTAAGCATCTCGGTCACGTTTAGGAGCTTGAGCCGAATGCCCCAGCTCTTTATGGACCAACAGGTTGAGCGTCAACGGTGGGAATCGGAACCCCCGGTACAGCGATCGCTGGAACGGGCGCTGTTGCTGCTTCTGGTGTTGCCGCTTCTGCGGCTTTTAGTGCTGACTGCGATGGTACGGTGATGACTTCACCATCGAGAGGTTTACGTGGAAGTTTCTCATCGCGCATCGCAGCTTGGTATACAAATGTCGCCATAATGATCGATGCCTGTTTTGCATCCTCCTCTTGGACTCGTTCGTAAACATCCATACTGGAATGGTGCGTACGAGTGTCATACTCGATAGGATCTTGGATGAATTGGAAGCCTGGAAGCCCGATCCCATCGAACGATTGATGGTCGGTTCCACCGGTGTTCGATGATGTTATGGTACTAGCACCAAGATCAGCAAACGGGGCCAGCCAAGCGCGGAAGATAGGACGAACCGCTTCGTTCCCTTGAAGATAGATGCCGCGAATTTTTCCTGCGCCATTGTCTAGGTTAAAGTAAGCAGAGAACTTTTCATGCTCTGGCTTCAGTTCGTAAGTTGGCTTTGGACGTTCCAGAGTTGAATCACTAGTAGGATTTTGTTCGCTGCGTTGTGGCACCTTGACGCTACCAAAGTGATCCGCAACATAAGCGCGTGATCCAAGCAGCCCTTGTTCTTCGCCAGTCCAAAGGGCGATACGAATCGTTCTTCTCGGTTGGGCGCCGATGGTTTTCAAAATACGAACAGCTTCCAACGCAACCCCAACACCGATCGCGTTGTCTGTGGCGCCTGTGCCGGCGTGCCATGAATCAAAATGTCCGCCCAGCATGACAACTTCGTCCTTCAAGTCCGTACCTGGAATTTCTGCGATGATGTTGAAGCTGTTTGGCTCCCCATCGTAGTACTGAGCTTCGACGTCGATTTCCAGTTTGGGATGTGCTCCCTTTTGAACCATGCGAACAATGCGGTTGTAGTGCTCCGCTGCCAAGACCAACTGAGGGATAACGGTTGGTGGATCGGTTGCCCATGGCCGCGGGCCACGGCTGAATGGATTACCACCTTCGCTGGGGCTGCGATCGTCGCGTGCAGGATCCGCGCGACGCGGTAGTGTCGCTGAGGCAACGAATACGGTGCCGCCATCTCCTCGGCCTGGTTCCAGAACCACAGCAGCTCCCTCGTCATACGCCAGTTGCCATTTGTCATTTTGAATGGATTGAGCGCCGCGCGGCGCAGCTTGCCTAGCTGCCTGGGCAGGATCGGTCGGAGCAGTCGAGGCAGAAGCCGGGGTAGCGGAAGTGTTCGGCTGCTCTGGGGCGGCTGGACTTCCCGAGTTGCTTGGGCTGGCAGTTGCTGGAGATGCTTCGGGACGACGTCTGCGCTGAGAGCTAACCTCGGCATTTGCCAAACCCAATAGGTTTGCATCTGTCTGCCGTGTGGCTGGCGGTTCAAACCATGCCTTCACTTCCTTCGGAGGGCTGATCAGCACGATGGCTCGCCCCAGCTTGCCTCGAAACTTTTCAAGTTCTTCCGGGGTGTTCGCATCCAAATAAATCGGCTCACCGCGAATCGTCTTGGGGGTGCTTGGTGTCCAGGCTTTAGGATAAGCGATCAACGAACTGAAGTGAGGTTCAACTAGATTGACAGAGCTTCCTTCAAGAGTCCATCCACGTCCGAAAGGTCCCCAACTCTCCAAGTGACTGTTTTCAAGCCCCCACTCGGTAAGCTTCTCCTTGGTCCACTCGCCGGCAATCCGAGTGAGTGGCGAACCGGTCAATCGTGGTCCATATACGTCGGTAAGGTAGCTGATGGATTCCATGACCTTGGATCGCTCGAGCCCCTCTTCTCGAATTTTTTTGACCATTTCCGCGTCAACAGTTTCAGTGGGCGTCTGAGCCATCAAACTCGGACTCATAACAAGGCTCATCAAGGCGACAACGTGGTCCAAGCGAAATCTCTTACGCATCGTGATCTCAATTCGAGGGATGAAGGAACGGTATCTCATGTAGTGGACGAGGCAACGAGGCCCACCCAACAACGCAATGGACGAGGCAACGAGGCCCAGCCAAACAACTTCGTCGTTTACCAGCGACCGCAGACAAGCGTCCTTGGAGCACCGGGGCAGCCCGAGCAAACCATCCTACATGGAGAGCCAGGAATGTTCGATTTCCTTTTGACGGAAAGGTGGCAATATTCCAATGTGACCGGAAAAATTTGGTTCGACCTGAAGGCTCGAATCCAACCTACAGTGTACCAGGTTGAATTGGTGGATGTCGGGACTTCGTTGGTGACTTCGTTACCAGCGTCAGGAAGGGTTCTGGCCGGCACTCAGATGGACCGAATTTTTTGCAAAGACGTTAAACTTGTTCCTTCGAGCGACCTTACTACCCAACTCTCCCACCCCAGAAAAAACTGCGAAAATGTTCTTCGAAAACGTACACCACAAGTTCCTTAGTCTTTGCAAAACGTTTTTCGTTTCCGGATTGTTGGTTGGCACAACGCTCGAGTCGGCTGAACCACCTTTTCACGGAACGATTTTTGTGAACAAGTCGATTATCTTGGACGACGATCCCTCCGTATTCGACAAGTCGACTCCAATGGGTATAGGTCAGAGGCGAATGTTCGATCGCCGATCAAATCGTTTCGCCGAAGTAGAAGCGAGACTTTACCAAGCGGACTTCAAGGATGGCATGAAGATGGAAGTTCAAGTGAACATGGAGTTTGATGAAGCGGAGGCTCAGCAGGCACTCGATCGTTACTTGCCTGTGATTGGGCAGCTGCCCGCAGTTCTTCGGAAAGATGTGAAGACGATATGGATTCATAAAGGGAAAGAACCCTTTGGCGGCGGCAATGACAACTTGCTATTCCACACGGGTATGGGTGAAGTCTATCTGCGCGATGGGATCTTGGCAGAGACATTATGTCACGAAGCGGCTCATACATCGCTCGATGCGACACACGCAAACAACGACCGATGGCAGACTGCGCAGCGTTTGGATGGCGAATTCATCTCCCAATACGCTCGCGACAATCCAGGCCGCGAGGACGTTGCTGAAAGTTTTCTACTGTACGTTGCACTTCGTTATCGTCGCGATCGAATACCAAACGATTTGGCGGAAACGATTGAGACAACAATGCCCAATCGTATCCAGTATTTCGACTCGCTCGAGCTAGATATGAGACCCATTACCAACACGTCGGCTTCAAGATGATCGGTCTGGATGCAAGGGAGAAGGCTAAAGGGCATCAGAGAGAGGAGGGGGATACCCTCGCTTATGTGCTAGCGAGTTTTTATTGCGAGGTGGATAGGTAGGAGGTTTAGGTTTAGGTTTAGGTTTAGGTTTAGGTTGAAGTTGAAGTTGAAGTTGAAGTTGAAGTTGAAGTTGAAGTTGAAGTTGAAGTTGAAGTTGAAGAGGAAGAGGAAGAGGAAGAGGTCGGGTTGGAGATGCTATTTTCTCTTGCTAGTGCAACGCGAAGGTGGGCCTTGAGCCCACTTTCGCAATAGGTTTGGTGCGCTAGACTCGCTACATCCCAAAGCGTCTTTGCGTTCGTGGGCCTGTGGCCCACGAACGCAAAGGGTATCGGTGGCAAGGGACGCCCCGGTTAGCACACCAAACCTGTTGCGACGCATTGGGACAAGCCCAATGGTCGCCGGCCCGTCTACGCTCTTTATGTGCAAGGGCGGAGAACAAGAAAGGTGTGGCTGGTCCCTGTAGTACCCAAGAGCCCCCTTCCTCGCGTCTAAACCCAATACCGTTCAAAAAGTAGCAGGCACACTCCGTGTGCCGTCCGCCGAGCCTCAAAAAGCTTTGCTTTTGGGGGGTTACGGCACATGGAATGTGCCTACTACTTTGCTTCATTGAACGGTATTGCGTCTAAACTTCAACTTCAACTTCAACTTCAAGCATTTGCCATCCTCTTTCCTCCCCTGAAGAACAAATGAGGTTATGTCTCTTTGGCCGCCAGTCGAGCGTCTTCCGGTGCCACAACAACGTCGCTATCTATTGCGAACCTAGGGTGGCCATGAATAGCGGTGCCTAGACAAGTACCCGATACTTTGTTTCGTGATTCTCGAAAGCGGTTTATTTGATTATCATGCGAGAATGATGCCTCCGAAATCGAACCCACTTCCCATTCCTGGCCAATTTCCGATTGATGAACAAGCTGAAGAGCCTGGCGATACAACGGACGGAACCGTGGGGATCTCCTTGAACCCTGTGCAATTCTCCATCGCGGAGTTGTTTTGGGTTTCGATTTTTGTAGCAGTTCTCTTGGCAATTGCTGCGCCGTTCCTTCGCCAATTGCCTCAGGCAATGTTAAGTACAGCCGCTTATGCGCTGGCGATTCAGTCGATAGTGATCTTATTGTTGGCCGGAATCGTTTCCCATCGCCGAATGCGAATGTTAGAGAGCAGTGGAAAACGGATTGCCCTAGGGAGTTCATCCGAAAGCCCATCCGTAAAATGGGCGTTGTTTTGGTCTGTCGCTAGTGTCGTTTTTACTATCGCTTTGCAACTCTACATGTCGGTTGGGTTGGTTTGGGCTCTTACGGGAGAAAAGGATGGAGCCCTGCCATTGTTGATAAAGATAGGAATCGTATTAGGGCAATCGTTTTGCCCCGTAATCTTCCTGAAGCAAAGTATTCGTTTTCTGCGATGGCGTATTCGCTCGGATGCCGTCGAGTTCTTTGAGAAGGGTGTGGCAATTTTCGATTCGCTATGCCCTTGGAGCAAAGTCGACTTGCGTAGGAGTCAGTTCCACCAGAATCGGGTTATGGTTTACTACAAAGAGAACCAGACCAGTGCATGGTTTGATTGGACAAGCCGACTGCCGACCACTTGTTGGCATTTGCTGGGAATATCAAAGAGCTCAACGCCGGCTGAACTGCTCTCCTTCATCGTCGATGATGGCAGTTCAACGAGAAGAGAACGAGTCTACTTTTTTCTCTTTACCCTTGGTTGTGTCAGCCCAAGAAAAAAATTTGCTCAAAGCAATTCGACCGCAAAACGCTCTTTTTTTTAGATAGCTCGCTGATTGCCGTTGCATGCGAACCGAAATACGAGTCCGTGCTCCATGAAATTGGCGCGTGCTCGTTTTGACTGATTCGAGTACAAACACTGCCCAATCAGACTTTTCTCCCGCAAGCACACACTCGTTCCATCACAATACCGTTCCATGAAGCAAAGTAGTAGGCACATTCCATGTGCCGTAACCCTCAAAAAGCAAAGCTTTTTGAGGCTCGGCGGACGGCACACGGAGTGTGCCTGCTACTTTTTGAACGGTATTGCTGTTAAACGATTGATGGAACGGTATTGCGTTCCATCAACCGCGCACTTGGTTCCAGGGCATTTTGGCGATCATCATCCCCATCGCGCAGGTATCGGTCACGCCTGCAAAAACCAAGCCTGCCCCGACGAACCCCGATAGGCCAATAAAGTAGGGATGCACCAACACGCTGAGCACAACGCCTGTGAACACAAGCGACCCTGCTGCGATGCGAACTTGCCTTTCGAGCGACATCGCCTTCTTTCCACGGACCACGGGTAGCCCTGCCTGTTCCCAGGCCGCTGTACCACCTTCCACATTGACGATGTTGGCATGCCCTGCTGAAATGAGCTTTTCGCAGGCTTGCTTTCCTCGTGCTCCTGACTTGCAAATGACGTACAGCGGATCGCTGGAGCCATTTCGCGTTTTCGCAATCTCGGCTGGATCGAGTTTGTCGAGTGGGAAGTTCTTGGCGCAGGTTGCATGGACCTCGCGGAACTCAACCGGAGTTCGCACATCGATAACATGAACCGACCGTCCACTTTCGACTAAGTTCACCAATTCATTGGGCGAAATCGTTGGAACACTCATTCTTTACTCCTTAACTAACAAGTCTGACGCACTCAATCACAGCCCGATCCCCGTGACCACGGAAACCACTATTGTATCATCGGCGTTTCGAACTGGTTGACAATTGATTTCGACAAACGGAACATCACCAAAAGAGATTATTCGCATTCGGCAGATGCGATTCGTTTTATGATGTTAGGAATATTCTGACTTAGGGAGATTTCGAAATAGTTTGTCGAATGAAAGCAATAACGTCGGCTAGATCCTGTTGAGTCAGAATGGACTCCAGTCCCTCGGGCATCAAAGATACATTCGAATTTCGAAGTTGTTCGATTTCGACTCGAGAGACCGTCTGAGTGATTCCCTTGGCCGATTTGATTGCAATGCTGTTGGCGGTCTCGCTTGCAAGCAAACCATTCAAAACTTCTCCGCTCTCGAGCAGAACATTGTATGCTTGAAAGCCTGGCTGGATGTCTGCATTGGGATCGAGAATATTGACTAACAGCTTTTCATTGGGATGTTCGACGACGGTCGCCATGTTGGGACCGACCTCGCTGCCAAGATCGTCTTTTCGATGGCAACTTGCACAGGCTCGCACAAACACCTCGCGTCCTCGATTTACATCGGCGTTAAGTTCGAACGCTTGTCGATACGCAACAACGATGTCTTGACGCTTCGCGCTATTGCCGGATTGGAATAACTTCGCAGCACGAACTGAAATCGTCGGTTCAGGATAATGCAAAAGTCGATCTCGCTGACCAAAATCCAAGCTGCTAGTTTGGACCAAACGACTTTCGATTTGATCGAGTAGATTGCCTGCCCATCTCGCACGCGACAACCATACATCGATGGCTTGCGAGCGAAGTGTTGGCGACAACTGCGGCCATGCCGACGCCAAAAACTGTACCGTTCGGTCGTTCCCACTTTGGACAAAAGTGGAGAGGATCCGCTGCTGGATTTCTAGAGAAACACTTGGCTTCAAACCTTGGGAAAGTATTAAAAGACCTTGCTCCCTGTTGCTGTTGGTCCGACATAAGACTTGAGCGGCAGCGACTCGATCCTCCCAACCCAAGTGATCATTCTTGGCATCGACCGTCATTTGCGCCAAAATCTTCTTCAATCGTTTCAAGCTGGAACGCAGACTCTGATCCGTATCATTGGCCATAAAATCATCGAAGCCGACTCCTACGCGCTGGAGTGTCCCGAGCAATTCATCCAGTTTGTGCGTCCTGTCCTTATCGACGGAATGCAACGCATCGACCAGAAGTACATTCAACACGTGTGCATCTTTTAGTCCTATTGACTGACGCACAATGGGCTCTCGAAAAGCTTGAATCACCTGGGGGTCGCATTGAGCAATCCCAGCAGCAAACGTACTCGCATGTCCTAAGGCCGAGCTCATGATGGCGGACTGGATCATCGGTTCGCTATAAAAACGTTTCGCCAAGGACACCAGCGTTTCGCCAGCCACGTTGCCCGACCATTGACCAAGTGTGAAAGCCAACTGGAGACAAACTTTTTCATCCGGATCATTCGCAAGTCGAATGGCTGCTGCTTGAACCGAAGCGTCCGTCGACGCTTCCGCCATTCGTATAGCGTTTTCTCGCACTCGCGGGTGACGATCGGCTAGGGCTTTGATCATCATCGCGTCGGAAAGCTTCCCCATGCCATCGAGCGTTGCATACGCTTGAACCCTTGTTTGCGGGCTTGCGCTAGAAGCGGCCAAGCGTTCCAGCATTGGAACGGCGGCATCATCGTTAGACCAAAGCAACATCTGCTGGGCTTTGTCGCGTTGCCAATCGTTGCTGGCCTCCAACGCATTGACCAGAGCGGCGGTACCACCCGATAGTAGTTCCCAGGCAGGGGCAGTCGGTGGGCGTGCAATCGGAACAACGCGGTAAATGCGTCCTCGATCGTCGCCAAGCCGATAGTGGGGTAAAAGTTCTTCCTTGCCTTCTGGTGGAAGCCAGTCTGGATGCTCGATCATGTAGCGATACATGTCGGCTACCCACAACGCCCCGTCGGGACCTGTTCTCGCCATGACAGGCCGGCACCAGCGATCTTCACTTGCAAAGAAGTCGAACCTACCTTCCCCAGTCGGACGTTCTGCCTTGAAGCTTACGCCGCTATCGCTCAAGACGTTATGCTGCACCAGGTTGTGAAACGGCTCGCAAGTGAACGCATGAATGTGTTCGCTTGGCCCAAACAATCGACTGTCACCAAATACCATGCCTCCACAGGCTGAAGTAAAGTGTCCTGATTCTTCAAAGCTGTGGAAGCGTTTTTCAGGTCGGCTAGCTGGATAAACGGCAGGGCTATTGGGTGGCAATACAAAATGGATCGCACTTGCCGAGGGGACGTATGGGTTTCGGGCTAAGTAGCGGTCGGGCAGCACATAGTTCCAAAGTGGTTTGGCATTCTGTGTTCCAAACCAATGGCCCCATGCATCGCGATTGCGACCGAACTGCGATGGTCCCGACTCGATGATCAGCTCACCAGTATCCGGTTTTATCCGAAAGTCGCGGCTACCAATTGCGTAGGAAAGACCGTTGATATTGGACTTCACCTGCGTCTCTAATCCATGATCGGGATGATGCCCCCCGTTGGCACAGTAGACCCAATTGTCCAATCCCCATCTCAAACCGTTCATCCGAAGCTGCTGATTGCCTTCGTTGAATCCCTCGAATAACACTTCCTTTGTATCCGCTTTTCCGTCTCCGTTCGTATCGCGCAGGAACAAAATCTGGGGGGCGGCGGTCACCAAAACGCCATCTCGCCAAGTCAGTAGGCCATTGGGAAAATTGAGCCCATCCGCAAAGAGCGAACTAGATTCGTAGCGACCATCTGAGTCGCGATCTTCTAAGATGCGCACTCGACCGCCTGATTTTCCATGCCCATCCATCCCCATCGGATAGTCCGACATTTCGATCACCCATAGCCGGCCTTTGTCATCCCAGTCAAAAGCCACCGGATCAATGACTTGAGGCTCGCATGCCACGAGTTCGACGCGAAAACCGTCGGGAACGTGAATCTTCGAAATGGAACGTTCCGCCGAGAGTGGTTCGCTGTGCGGTAAGGGAAGTGGGCGTGTTTCTTTGCCTTCAGTTCCAGGAATTGGCTGACCCACTGGGTGTCCAGATGCATCATGAAGCTGCTTGGTCTCGTCAACCGTCAACGCACGATCGAAGATCGCATAGTAAGCAAGCTGTCCTTGCAACGGCGCGAAATGATCATTACGAGCCCCAAGAAAAAATGGTTGGAGTCCTGTGGTCGTTGCAGTGATGTCCGCATCTAAATCAAGTGCTGTCTCACCATTGAGCATGAGTTTGATGTGGTTCTTCTCGCGAATAGCGATCACATGATTCCACGTGTTCTGAGCAATGCTGGTACGACCTATGGCTACTTGGTTGCGATCGTTACCATTGAACCAAAACAGCTTGCCCGTCATCGTGGGGTCATAGGTTCCGCCGATACCCAAATGATCTCCCGCAGCGTTTGCGTCTTTGTCTGCACCATGCGAAAAAAGATAAGCGGTCACAGGGCGTGTGGCATTCGGGACTTGATTGCGAAACCAAAACGAAACGCTGTACGTTTCGCCAATTGCTTCGTGTGCCAATGCGATGCGACCCGACTGAAACGATGCGAAGGAATCGGGGCCGTAGTGAACATTCCCTGAGGTTTCTGTACCTTCGGCAGCAGAAGAAAGCGTTTCAAAAACCACGGGGCCAAGCGATGCGACCGCTTCTGCATAAGGGCCTGGGAAGTTGATGGTACTGGTGCCAATGAGGGCTCGCTTTTCGAATCGTTTTCGCGTGACGGTATCGAACTGACTTGGGAGCCCGACGGCCGATAGGTTCCAAAAAGACTGGATTTCTTTACTCGCAAGTGGGCGGCTAAAGTATGCAATCTCATCTATTTTCCCCTGCATTCCCTTACCAAATCTCATTGACTTCGTGTCGCGTTGAAAAGGTGCTTTCGAGCTTAGAAATGGCTCCGCCCCACCATCCACCCACACGTTCACCGTTCCTTTCTCACGGACTAAAGTCGCCATATGCCAATGGTCCGCCGCGAGCTTTTCGCCTCCCAACACACCATTCAGTTCAAGTTGCACGGTGTGATCGTCAAATTGTTTTGCGACGAGCGATTCTCCCATTGGGCCGACGCAGAGGGTACCTTGTCGCTTGCTTGCGCCACTTCGTTCACCTAACCAAAACCAAAACGAGATAGAGTAGTTTTCCAAGCTTTGTGGAAATTCGCAGATAAGTTCGCCTCCAGCTAGATGCAACGAGCGATTGATCTGGTCAGGCCCCGAAAAGGACGAAGGAGTTAGTTCTTCGCTTGCTCCAATTCCAGTGCCGCTACCAACGCCTGGCAAGTACCATGCAAAGCCGGGACTTAGGTTTGCTGGGAGACTGCCTGTGACGGCATTTCGTGCGATGTTGCCGTCTGCGTCATCGAGTCGCCAATATGAAATAGGCTTCGCATCCAAAATTCCTCGAGCATATGGTCCGTGCGTTTCATTCATCGAACGACGAGGTAGTTGAGTGACCTCTTCGAGGGATTGGAGTAGGGATTCGAGGATTTTTGGCTCCGCTTCGCTCTCAAGCCCCGCGGTCCTGGCTGGCCACGTTGTATAGCCGCCTAGCGTATGTTGCTCGGGCGGTGGTATGTAGCCCTCCGCTCCATTGGCGAGTTCGATATTGAAATGCCATGGTGACGGGGAACGCCCTTTGAGTTTCAGACCTGTGAGTGCGTAAACTTCGTTGGGAAGTGTCGCAATGGTCATGTCACCCATTCGAATGGCTTGAAGCTTGAGCTGCGTTGATTGCCGTTCGTGAAGGATCATCGCTTCTTTTGCGTAAACCTCTTGCAGATTCTTGGCGAGGTCGTTTTCGATGGCGGCTGCAATCGGTCTCGCCCATTCGAGTCGCGTCGAATCGGGAACGCGATAGTTGAGCGACAGTGTCCGCTCGACCATACCGAGACGAACAAAGTCTCGGTATGCCATGGCATTGAGCGATCGCTCCGCGTACTTTGCAACCGATTCCGCATATTCGACCACCGACATCGATTTCGCGGGAACTCCATAGTCCATCCACATCAAATCGCCGCTGGTACCCTGGGAAATCGCGCATACAAACGGGCCGTTACCATCCCCTGATTCACCCATCGACTCTGCAATGTACTTGCAAAACAGTCCGTAATAGTCCGAAGATATGGCTTGGGCGCCGAAATAGTGCTGTGAATAGTTGGCGAATACCGCGAGGGGGCGACCGTCAACGGCTTGAAGGGAAATGAGAAAGAGTTCCGGGTCAACAGGTCCCGACGGGCCGATCACGTCTGGGCTGAGATAACCCGGGTGCATATGAGCCAACCCAGTTGCGTTACCAAACGGATCGACAATTTTTTTTTCTGGTTTGCGTATCCATCGACGATTGTGAGTGTGCTCCCAATCGTTGATCGAACTCCAACCGATTCTGGCAGGCTCTCGTTTCGCGTGAGCAGCGACAATCGATTCTGCAATCTTGGTTGGTAACCAGTCAGCATACTGTTTGTCCAAACGGGTGCCGAGACATGCCATCGCCGCGGGTGCCGAATGGGTATGTGTTGCCGAAACCATCATGTTGGCTACAGAAATCCCGCACTGGATACTGGCCAAGCGTTTCGCTTCATCGATCAGTGCTTGCGTCATCATGCAAGTGTCAACAACCGTCAAACAGATCGTTGTTGTTCCATCGTCCATCACGATGCTGCGAACGAAAAGTCGATCGTGAATGGCAGACGCCTGCGACTCCAGGAAGCCCCCAGCCACGATGGAGCATTCCGAAACAGGAGTGATATCGACGGCGGCAGCCCCGGCCTGAAATAAAGGTGATGGCTCGGGTGCTTCGGTTGGGGATGCCGTTAAGTCGCCTGCACCCGTGAAAAACATCCAACCAAGGGCAGAAGCGAAGATCAAGTTCGCTAGCCAAAAAGGGGAGCGCATCGCAGCCTCGAAATAAAGACGAACGGAAAGGAATTGGTCTTGAATTGTAACCGAATGCTGGCAAGGCAAGCTTTCAGGAAGTGCCTGGATTTGTAAGAATTTTCGCAACGCATGTAAGGTAGCTGGAATCAGCCCGAGTACTGCCATCGACGAAGGCCGAAATGACTCCACCTGTATGGAAGGAATAAGCTTGGGATGTTCGATCCACTCCGTAGTAAGGATGCGGATATCCTAGGAACGAATTCGGACGCTCTACGTTAAAGGAACAAACCATCAGAATTCTCAGTTGTATCAGTCTTCTAGCGCTCTGGGCGTCCGCCGTGATCGCGCACGAACCGGCCGATTCCAAACAGACCGAAGATTGGGTCTATCTCCAGAACACCGATCTACGGGTCGGACTCTTGCGATCACACGGTGGCGCGATCGCGTATCTTTCTTCGCAGACATCCGACTTCAACACGCTAAACCACTACGATCACGGTCGATTGGTTCAGCAGTCCTACTACGGTAATGAAGACGGATCACTTTGGGTCGACAAGCCTTGGTGTTATAACCCCGTGCAAGGCGGGGACTACAAGGGCAACGCAGCAATTGTCCTCGAATTCAAGTCGACGGAAACATCCGCTTACGCCAAGACAACTCCAAGGCATTGGGCTTCGGGAGAATTGGTCAATGAATGCACGATGGAACAATGGGTGGACTTAGATGGACCTGTTCTCCGAGTTCGCTACAAGTTCACCTACAATGGTTCCACTTCTCACCAAGCCCGTCACCAAGAAACTCCTGCCGTATTTGTTTCCCCCAAGCTGTCCACCCTGATCACCTACTCCGGCGAACAACCTTGGACCTCAGCGCCGTTGTTGCGAAAAGTTCCTGGTTGGCCCAATGAGTCTGTAACACTTTCGGAAGGTTGGGCGGCCTATGTTGACGATGCAGGAAATGGAGTTGGTGTGTACGTCCCAGGTACTTCGGAAGCGACATGCTATCGGTTCGAGGGTGGCGCCGGGTCGGATTGTTCCTACATTGCTCCATTGCGAACATTCGCACTGACTCCAGGTTTGTCGTTCACGTATTCTGCGTTTTTCACCCTTGGAGATGCTGACACGATCCGAAAGCGATTTGAAAAACTTCATGCGACTGAGAAGTAGCTATTGCATGTGGTCTGAACCAAAGTCTGGTGCCCATCTTTTTCCAGATGTAACTTGAGAAGCAAAGACGTCACTTCGGATTCGATGGAATGCGGCCCAGAACTTCGGTCAGTATCGCACTGCTATCTTCAGCAGGCTTGACTTCGGTATTCTTGCTGGCAATCCGCCCATCTTTGTCAATCAAGAACGTCCAGCGTTTGGCCGATACAGAACGACGCAGAATATATTCTTTGCCATCGACGACCGCTTTGACTTCCCGATCACCTCGAGTCACTGGCACCCCAAATGCCTCCGCTACTTTTCCCTCCTCATCTGCGAGCAGGGTAAAGTTCAAGTTATGAGCGAGCTTAAACAGGCGGTGGCTTTCAGGTGCATCGCCACTCACGCCAACCACTTGAATTCCTTGTTCTTTAAACTTGCTCCAATCATCTCGGAATGCGCATGCTTGCTTAGTACAGCCACCCGTAAAGTCGGCGGGATAGAAGTAGACGACAATGGGCTCTTTGCCCACGTGATCACGGCTCAACCAACGCTTACCAGTGTCGTCGATCGCTTCAAATTCAGGTGCTTTGTCGCCGACTTTCAAATCCAAAACGGAAACTGTTTTCTCAGACTTACTCGCGTGCTCTCCCCAAACTTTGGGTGATTGGAATCCTTCCGGTTTTGGTCTTGTTTTCGGTGCCACTGCTTCACGTTGGTATGCGTTAAAGCGGTTCTGTAGATCTGCTGCTTTATCGGGAAAACGATTTGCAAGATTGGTCTTCTCATTCGGGTCCTCTGCCAGATTGAAGAGCTCGAGCTTCATTTTGGTTTTATCATCAGTGACCGATTCACCATCAAATCCAGCAGCCGACTTATTTCCGTTGACGACTAGCTTCCAATCTCCAGCACGAATGGCTCCGGAGTAGGGGGTCGCATTGATCAAAAGTTCAGAGTGGGGAGAAGGTTTCCCTTGAACGATTGTTGGCCATGCATCACGGCCATCTAAAGGAAGCTTCTGGTCTATCTTCGCGCCCGCCAAATTGAGCAACGTTGGGTACCAGTCGGCAACATGCATAGGTTGCGAAACCGTTGAACCCGCAGGAATTTTTCCATCCCAAGTCGCGAAGGCTGCTACTCGGACGCCCCCGTCATAATGAGTTGCCTTGCCAGCCCGCAGTTCACCGTTACTTGTTACGACTCCAGGTTGTGGACCACCGTTGTCGGAACTAAAGATAAAGAGAGTATTTTCTCTCACTCCCGCGCGTTCAACGGCCTCTACAATCTGCCCTACTGCCTCGTCCAAAGCAGTTAACATGCCAGCGTAAGTGCGACGCTCGCCCTTCAAATGCTCGTAACCCTTGATGTATTTTTCGGGAACTTGATGAGGCGAATGGACAGCATTGAAGGGAACGTACAAGAAGAAAGGTTTCTTGCCTGCATAGGTCTCGACGATGCGGGTCGATTCCCTCGCAATCAGATGAGTGCTGTACCCTTCGTCGCGATTGACGGAGTCATCCTTGTGCCAGTCGAATCCGCCATCACGGATGTGTGTATTGTAGTCGATCGCTCCATTGTAGTGACCATATTGATGATCGAAACCACGTTGGGTGGGCAAGTACCCTGGCTCAAAATGACCAAGATGCCACTTACCGACTATTGCCGTTGCGTAATCCGCAGACTTCAAACCTTGCGCTAAAGTCTGCTCTTCCAACGGAAGACCATACTGTGCCCAAGGTCGAACAACCCCCGTCTGCAAACCATGGCGAATCGGATAACGACCCGTCATTAAAGCAGCCCGAGTGGGGGTGCAAACAGGTTGTACGTAGAAAGCTTCTAGTTTGGCCCCTGCGTTGGCGAGTTTATCAAGATTGGGCGTCTTGATTTCGCTGCCATGCCACCCGACGTCTCCCCAGCCGAGATCGTCCGCCAGGATGAAAACAACATTGGGTTTGGTCGGAGCGTCTGCGGCATAGGTGGACGCGTTCATCAAAACTGCGAACACGCCTAGGATCCAGTATCGATACTTCATACCATCGTTCTTTCTAGTTCACCAACTGAATTGTGTAACCGGAACCTGAGGAAAGAACCTTGTAAGTTCTTTCTTCTCGCTTCTCCGTTTTAGGATCTACCGGGCCAGCGACCTGACCGTCAAAGTATAGCACGACGGGAACTTGGTCGTCACAACACCGGAGATTCAGCCGTGCAAAGCTTTTCATGTAACGATTGTGGCAACGCTGGCAGCGTTAGCAAAGAGTGTCGCGGGAGGGCGGCCATGAATTGTAGTGACAAGACCAGTACTCGGCATTCTTTCTCGTGATTCTCGAACGTGGATTATTGGATTATCATGACTGAATGATTTCTCCAAATTCGAATCCACTTCCCGTTCCTGGCCAATTTCCGATGGCAGAACAAGCTGAAGAGCCAGTCGATACAACGGATGGAACCGAAAGAATATCTTTGAACCCAGTGCAATTCTCGATCGCGGAGTTGTTTTGGGTATCGATTTCTGTGGCATTTCTCCTAGCGATTGCTGCGCCATTCCTGCGTCAATTGTCGCCGGCCATGTTGAGTACGGTCGTTCTTGCATTAGCGATTCAGTCGATCGCGATTTTGCTGTTGGCGGGAGTTGTTTCCCATCGCCGAAAGCGAATGTTAGAGATCAGTGGAAAACGGATTGCTATAGGGAGTTCATCCGAAAGCCCATCGCAAAAATGGGCGTTATTTTGGTCTGTTGCTTGCATTGTTTTTACTATCGCATTGCAATTCTATATTTCCATTGGATTGGTTTGGGCTCTTTCGGGAGAGAAGGAAAGCGTTCCTTCCATTGTTGGTAAGTTCGTCATGGTGTTAAGTCAATCGTTCGGTCCGATAATCGTCCTCAGGCAGAGCATTCGTTTTCTACGGTGGCGTATTCGCTCGGATGCCGTCGAGTTCTTTGAGAAGGGTGTTTCCATTTTCGATTCGCTTAGCCCTTGGAGCAAAGTCGAACTGCGCAGGAGTCAATTTCACGCGAATCGGGTTATGGTTTACTACAAAGAGAATCAGACCAGCGTCATGGTTTGGTTGGACAAGCCCACAGCTGACCACTTGTTAGCTTTTGCTGAGAATACCAAAGAGGACATCGCCGGCTGAATAGCCACTCGGGAACGAAGATAAGCGCCAGGCACTTGCTTACCGCTCTGAGGCGTCGGACGGAACTACTGGGCCGGATCGATAGTGAAACCTCGCTTGTGTGCTGGCGAGATTGATGCAAAGTAGATGGGTTGCAGGTTTGGGTTGAAGTGGAAGCAAGACGGGGGCAGGTGCATGTTTTGGCCGCTCGAGAACAATGCCGTGAACGGTTAGATGTACATACCTCGAAACCCAAACAGAGCCACAAACATGAGAATCAGTACGTAGATAATCATGATGATAGAAATGGAGATCCCTGCATATCGCCAGAAAGTACGTTGTGATTCGAAGACTTCTCGGCTTGAACCTGCCCCTGTCGCGGCAAAGGCGCGAATCTTTTGCGAAGCACGGAATAAAAGAATGGACGGAAGTAGACAAAACAAGAGGATGATCGCACCTAACAATGTGTTTGCAATCACTCCGGCAATAAATCGTGATCTTTCACCAAACAAACTCCCGCTCATAACCATCGATAAAAACATTTGTCCCACGGTGGTCAATAACATAATCCCCGAGCCGATGAACCCGAGGATTGCGAAAAATAGTTGCCAGCGACCAATAGAACGCATGGTCGCTTTCAGATCGCTATCGCCATCCGGAACGGAGGCACCCGAATTCGTATTGGACGTTGCCTGATAGGAGGTCTGGTATGGATTTTCATTCAACGGATCCAGCGACATGTTCTCAGCCTCTTGGAAATTTTCCGATACTTCTCGCTGACTACCACCAATAAAGCGATCACAGTCAGGCAGACCTATAGTCAGAAGTTGGAACAGCCAAGAACATTGTACTTAGCCCAGATTGTTTCAACACCCCTGTTTGGGATATGGCGATCTAAACGCTTGACGCTAAGTTGAAGTTGAAGAGATAGGATCGTATGGGGTACTGGCCGAAGGGTGCAACGCGAACAGGCTGAAATAGCGTTCCGTGATTTTGGCTTTCCTTCTAGGCTCGCCATGCCCTACCGAGATGTTTTTCGGTGACGTCTGATCACGTTCACGTATGGACGACCAACCAACATCGATTTTTCTTGACCTCGTATAACCTGTAGGCTATAATTTTGCAATGTGGGAAATCGAATATACGAATGAGTTTGGAGCGTGGTGGGAGGAGCTAAGCGAAAGCCAGCAGGATGCTATTGCTGCGAGTATTGGCTTGCTAGAAGAACTCGGTCCGAATTTGGGTAGGCCGCATGCTGACCATATAAAGGCGTCGAAATACACAAACATGAAAGAGTTGCGAACCCAAGTCGGAGGCGAACCGTTTCGAACTTTTTTCGTTTTCGACCCCCGCCGAGCGGCCATATTATTACTTGGCGGGAACAAAGGTGGTGATGATCGGTTCTACGAACGCATGATACCGATCGTTGATCTTCTTTACGAAATCCACTTGAAAGAACTCGCACAGGAAGGATTGCTACCATGACCGGACGAAACAAAATTTCCAACTTGAAAGCACAGTTGAGTGCTGAACGCCTGAAACGCGTAGAGGCTACAACCAAAACGATGCTTGCCGAAATGCTCCTTCCGGAGATTCGCAAACACTCGGGCATGACGCAGAAAGAGGTTGCAGCTATTTTGGGAATCAGCCAACCGGGCCTTAGCAAGATTGAAAACCAAGAAGACATGCAAATTGGCACGCTCAGCAAACTTATTGAAGCGATGGGCGGAACGCTTGAAATTATCGCACATCTTCCTCAAGGCGATTGCCGTTTGACGCAATTCGGTGACTAGCGTCATCCGGAACAGGTTGTTCCGGCACCCCTGTTTGAGTAATAGCGATCTAGACAAAAGTCATCAATCACCGATGGCGATTGAATGCGATCGCAACGGGCATCACGATGATGGGAAGAATCACAACAGTTGCTAGAAGAACTAACCAACTGAATATCCAACTGGTCAATTCCATCGGCGAACTGAAGCAGCTCAGCGATAGCAACGAAACCCAAACGGTGACTGCGACCGCAATTGTGCTGCCGCTTAAAAGTCCTCCGCGAAGTCCAATCGCTAACGCTCCCAAAACGGTCAGGACCGATGCTATCGACAAGACCAGGATGCACCATTGCTGTGTGGATGGGATTGCCACCAAAACTATGATTCCCACCAACGCCGCCGAAGCAACCGCTATGTTGCGAGTTCGTCCAAACAAGCAAACCGTGGCGGAGCAACTCATCGCGGCCCAAGGTAGGAAAAGAATCCCCAGCCAATACCAACCCGCAAAACTTGATCGCCACAACCCTGATATCAAATCGATTTTAACAATAGAAATCGCCACAAAAGGTAGCAGCGACAACGCTATTGCGATGAGTGACCCCTTGGCTGCCGTTAAAAGAATCGCTCTGGAATGTTGCTCATTGCTGATAGGTAGCGAAGACTGAAATGATCCCATCCGAAAGAGAAGGAAATCGCGAAGGGATTCTTCCACTGTCTTCTTGCGACGTATCGACGCGACCGCGTCAGCATTCAACATTCCAAAACCGGTCCCAAAAATCCCAGCTAACAGGATCATACACGATAGAGCCATCATTGGCTCGAGTCGCATTCGCGGGTCGGGCTTGAATTGCGTAAAGTCAGCATCACCCTGTATCAAACAAACGATGCTTCCAATGATCAGCATGCCTGCAATTAGGATTGGAAAGGATCGTCCCTGAATCTTCCACAGGTACCAGATTTGAGCTCTGACACTGCCGCCGAGTCTTTGTGTGCTGGCCTTACCACTTGCCCAAAAAGACAAGATGTAGTTTTGCCACGCGATGATCTGCTGGGCGATGGAATCTATTTTATCTTCGCCATGCCGATCGAGCGCGATCGTTTTGATAAATGCGATGGCGGAAACGATCGTTAGCCCAGTCATGATCAGGAGCTCTATCGACGTGGGCTGCTCCCATAAAATCGGATTCTTCGAAGTCGCGGCGTAGCGCGTCACAAAGCCGATCGCAAGTAGAATCACGAGTGTGAGGACCGCCAAAATCGTGAAGACCGTTTTGTGTGCTATCCTGGCGAATGGTTGGAGCAGAGAAAACGCCATCGTAAAATAGAGTGCCGGGCCGAGCACCGGCCAGTTCGCTTGAAATTGCATGTTGAACCAAAGGAGCGTTACGACGACTCCTGAAAACATCAAGCCTATCCCGCTGAACATGCTCCAACACGCGATGGTAGCGTTCGAGAGAGGGAGGCCATACAGTCGCTGAATGGGACCTTGCGTTCCAACGACCCCGAAGAAAAAAATCAGAAAGTGGAAAGGCATCAAGAACGCATAAATTCGGATGATCTCCGGTGAATCGGGTGGTATCCCTAGCGATCGCAACGAAAAGAGCGAGAAGAAGGGAAACAATGCTGCAGCAAAAAAACCGATCACCAACCAATACCAGTGCCGCGACATTTCCCAAAGTAGAGCCTGACTGATGGATTTCATGGATCTATTCCACAATGCAATAAAAATTTATAAATAGAAAACGACCTTCATCCCAACCCGACGTGTGAGCGGGCTGTTGATTTAACGGTACGACGGACTTCCTAGTCCGTCGAATTCCCCATGGACGGACTTGGAAGTCCGTCGAATTCCCCATGGACGGACTTGGAAGTCCGTCGTACCGCCCTTACCCAATAACAACTTCACTAAAGCAACGAGCCGTTACGCTTCGGGTTGTGATGATCTAGGGGCGAATGTTCGCAACGAATATCTCATCCAACGACAATGCAGATTCTTCGACGACCTGCGCACCCATCGATTCGGCGGCTCCTCGTACTTGCCCCAGGTCGCCATCAACAACTGTACAGATGTAAGTCCATTCAGAACCTGAGCCTTGAGTGTTCCTGCCGCCTAACAATGGAGGTGGATGGGCGATCGGCGTTTCGAAACGCAGCGTCACGCGGCGATACGAATCTTTGAGATCGTCCATGCTGTTCGCTAGTACAACTCGCCCGTCGTGGATCATCGCGATATGATCTGCGACCCGTTCCACTTCGTCGAGCAAGTGGGATGAAAAGAGAACCGTTCGTCCTTCCTCCGCGATCGTACGAATGATCGCGCCCAAAATGTCGCGACGCACCACAGGATCTAATCCAGACGAAGGCTCATCAAGTACCAAGAGCTCGGGACGATGCGCCAGAGCTACCAACAGCCCCGCGCGTGCGCGTTGGCCGCGTGACAAGGCACGAATCTTCGTATTCGGATCAAGCTCAAACATCTCCCGCAGTTCCTCCGCGAAACGATCGTCCCATGTTGGGTAGAACGCTTGTGTGTAACGAATCAGCTCGCGAACTCGCATCCAGTTCGGCAGGTCCCGTTCTTCCGAAAGGTATCCCATCCGACTCAATACTCCGACAGGTTGAGCAATCGGGTCCAAGCCAAGCACCTTGACACTTCCCGTCTGGGCCTTCAGCATGCCCATCACATGTTTCAGGAGCGTGGTTTTTCCAGCTCCATTGCCACCGATCAAGCCGAAGACGCCACCGCGTGGGACGGTCAAGGAGACATCATCAAGCGCCAGCTTCGAGCCAAACCGGCGCGATAACTTTTTGATTTCAATGACGGACGAAACACCGTCGTTTCTTGCTGATGAGGTAGAGAATTCTGAATCAATCATGGAGTTGTTCCTTTGCTCTCGAAGACTGGAGCGCCTCGCTCCGTTGATGGATCAGTTTGATAAGGTCCTCTATGGAGAAATCCATTTGGTCCGCTTCAGCCAACAGCTGGTCAATTCGGCCAGTTAAGATTTTTGTGCGTTCGCGACGAGCCAACCGTGAACCTTCGGCAGAGATATAAGTCCCAGCCGTACGGCGTTTTTCGACAACACCCGCCATCTCCAATTCGCGATAGGCTCGAGCGATCGTATTTGGATTGACGATCAGCTTTTCCGCGAGCACTCGAATCGGCGGAAGCTCGTCGCCAGAAGAGAGCCGACCTGCGGACACGAGGTATTTGATCTGATTGACCACTTGAAGGTAAATCGGAACACCGTCGTGAGTATTGATATGAATCTGCACGGACACCCCCGTTTGAATCTGGGATCAATCTTGTATTAATGCAATAGTACAAGATTGGGAACGGGAGTCAAGAGAGATTTTGGAAATATTTGAGGCGGGGGTATGCCGCGTGGCTGCAGCGGTAGGAGTGGGGGTGAGAGCAGATGAGGGCGGTTTTTGAGGGCGTAAGTTGGAGTTGGAGTTGGAGTTGGAGTTGGAGTTGGAGTTGGAGTTGGAGTTGGAGTTGGAGTTGGAGTTGGAGTTGGAGTTGGAGTTGAAGTTGAAGT
>Ga0247833_1002385_pt1 | contig 27555 bp, 10 predicted proteins | sample LaCruzMarch2015__7_FD_187117 | JGI IMG/M metagenome (GOLD analysis project Ga0247833, IMG submission 187117) | Freshwater microbial communities from meromictic Lake La Cruz, Castile-La Mancha, Spain - LaCruzMarch2015_8m | ecosystem: Environmental > Aquatic > Freshwater > Lake | place: Spain... | reverse complement strand
ATCACCAGCGTCCGAAATACCTCGCTGTCCTTGGGTCGGGTGGTGGTGAACACGGCCAACCTCTCGCCCGGAGCGAGCATCACCTCCATCACGCAGAACATGACCGTGACCAATAGTGTGGTGTCTGGTGGTGTCGGCACTGGGGTGGCGATGCGTGCCCTGCCAGCCAGGGTCGTCATGCCAGGCTGCGCCACCACGGCGGGCAGCACCGCTGTCACCACGGCTACCAACGTGGGCAATGGCTTGTCGGCCGGGATGGTGGTCAGCGGGCCTAACATCGCCCCTGGAACCACGGTGGTTTCGGCCACGGCTTCCGCGCTGGTGCTCAGTGTGGCAGCGCAAGGCACCGGCACGGGTCAAGTTTTGAATGCCTACACGCCTGATGTGCCGCTCACTGGCTGCACCACGAATGGCACGGTGACCGTGTTCTGCGACTCTACGGTAGGCTTGGTCCCTGGGATGGTGGTGAGAGGACTCAATGTCCCTGATGGTGCGACCGTGGCAACCGTCAACAGCCCCGTCTCATTTGATCTCTCGGTATCGACTACCGGCTCTGGCTTTGGCTTGGCGTTGTTTGGTGCCAGCCAAAATGCATCGCTGCGCCTGACCAATTGTGTCACCACCGCAGGCGGCACCTCCTTCACCTGTGCATCGACTGACGGACTTGTCACGGGTATGGTGCTCAACGGTGCTAACGCGCCTACCAGCGGCACGGTTTCCTTTGCCCGGGTGGTGGCGACAGTTCCTAGCGCCACCTCATTCACGATTGCCACGCCTGGCACCGGCACCACGACCACTAACTCGATCATGACGGCGATGACGCCAGCGTTGAGCCTGACCAACTGCACGACCGTTGCGGCCAACGCTAGCGTGGACTGTGGTTCTACTTCAGGATTAACGCCTGGCATGATGGTGCAAGGGCTGAATATTCCGATGGGTGCAGTTGTTCAATCCATCACTGACTCAGACACCTTCGTTCTGAACATCGCCGCGAATGGCAGCGCTACGGCCCAAACATCCTACGCCTTCGCCAACACCCTGCCCATCACCACGGTTAACACTGACACCTCAGCTGCCTTGGTGGCGGACTACTCGGCCCCAGTGGTGCCTGGAGCGACTGTGTTCGGCGTCAACGTGCCGCTCGGCGTCAAGATCAATACAGTGGCTCCGTTCACCAGCCTCGGTCTCAGCACCCCGGCGATCGCGGGGAACACAGGCCTCACCTTCAATGTGACTTCTAACCTTGCTTTGGACGGCACCACCAGCAACGGTAGTCCCATTGTTACCGTTGCTTCCACGTCGGGTATAATCCCAGAGATGACCGTGACAGGGACCAACATTCCTGCAGGAACGAAGGTGCTGGCGGTGACGAGCCCCACGACCTTCACTCTGACGGCGAACGCCTCTGGCACGACTGGCACACTATCGCTTTCGCCGCTGACACCAGCCCTTACCAATACGCTGAATAACACCAGCGTTGTGGGAGTGCTGGGTGGCTACATCACGATCAACAGAACTATCTGGGCGCAGAGTGGGTTGGCAGGCACAGGGCTGGCCATCGTCCCATCGACCAACCAGGTTTCGACTTTGGCAACGGGTGCGTGGAACAACGTCACGGCCAACGTGAATCTGAACCTGGATGTCGCTTCCAGCATCACGGGTGCGGGCAACATCGGACAATTGACCTTCAATACCCCAGCAGCCAATACCGTTACCCTGAATGGGCCGAGCATCATTAGGACTGGCGGTATCCTGGTGACGGAGAACGTGGGAGCCAATACCAGCCGCATTTCCGCCTCAGTAGGCAATGTCGTATCCGTCCTCAACTGCGTCACCACGGCGGGTAGCGCGACGGTGAACTGCTCCAGCACCGCAGGGCTGCTGGTGAACATGGCCATCAGTGGCGCGACCATCCCAACCGGATCGCGCGTGGCGTCTTTGGTCAGCGCGACGCAGTTTACCCTCGCCTCTGGCACCGGTGTCACGGCTGGCACTGGCAACTTCACAGCGGGCATCATCACCTCCTTGAGCGGTGTGGCAACCACTGTGGACAGCAGTGGCAATCTGACGACCACCCTCACTGCCCCCAGCACGTCTTTCTTGATTGTGGGTATGACGGTGTCGGGAGTGCCAAATATTCCGGCAGGAACCATCGTGACCACCATCCCCACGACGACCACATTCACCATCAGCAACACGCCTACCGCTGCAGGGACGGGAATGACGTTGGCGCTTGGGATGGGCCTAACGGTCGCTGGTGATAACTCCTTCGGCTCGTCTGTCCGCAACATCTTCGTGCATCAGCACAACACCGCTGCCCCGTTGGTTATCGAACCAGCGGTCACCAACACTTTTGGCACCAACGTTGGTTCTACAACGCCGGGCAACCAAGCCGTTTCCCTGACCAAGTCCGGCCAAGGAACGCTGATCATGCTGGGCAATAACATCCAGACGGGTGGTGCCTTCATCAACGAAGGCACCCTGCGAGTGGGTGAGAATGGCACTTTGAATGCTAGTATCGGGGCCGCAAGTGGCGCGGTGGTCGTCAACGGCACCTTGATCCTTGATGCCTCTGGTGCAGAGGCACGCATTGCCGCCAACAGCGCTCTGCGCGGTGATGGCACGCTGACCTTGGCGGCGACTAACACACGCACCTGGTTGCTTGGCGGAGACAACAACAGCTTTGGTGGCACTATCAATGTCGACGGCGGCGTGCTGGCTCTCACTCTGGACCCCGGTGATACCAACGTCCGCGGCTTTGGAGCAAACCGCAGCCAGCTCAACATTGGTTCAGCCGGAACGATCGAGCTGCGTGGTTCCACCACAACGACTGAAGAGAACGGTATTGGTCAGCCCATCACTTTGAGCGGCAAGGTCCGTGTCGACTACAATACTGTAGTCACAGCCACCTTCAGTGTGCCACGCATTGACGGGCCGATTACGATCCCGGACAGTGCTTCGGGCACGGCCACCTTTGAGTCCGTGGCGACACCGACCTACATTTCGCAGGTCAACATTAACAGCCCGATTTATAGCAATGTCGGCTTTACCAAAACGGGCAATGGCCGAATTGTGCTGAACACACAGCAGACACAAGACACCCTTGCTGGGGACACCAACCGCGTTGCAGATTATACGCTTTTGGGTCAACTGCGCGTCAACCAAGGAGAACTCTGGCTGAGCAACAACAACCGCTCGGCTGGTGCCCCTGGTGTGGGCAATGAAATCTTGGTCGCTGATGGAGCCACCCTGGACTTGCGCGACGCGGATCTGAATTTCGGCGACGATGCCGAACTGACTCGCAAGATCGTCCGGATCGTTGGCACAGGCATGTATGGCGGCGGTGCGCTCCGCAACAGCACTGGCACGGGTATTCTCTCTCATTTGCAAGTGATGGGAAATGCCACAGTGGGCACGGGCGGGGTCGCCAATGGGGGGCGCTTGGAGTTGGGCGCTTATGATACCAACGCGATCGCTGGTGCCTCCATCGGGGCGGCGGTGACACTGAATCCGTCCACGCTGGATGCTGTCGGTGGTAACCATGTGCTGACCAAGGTTGGCACGGGTGATTTTGTGCTACGCGATACGCTGATTACCGGCACCTTCAGCCACTGGCTTATCAAGGAAGGCGAAATGCGCATCGAGATGAATCTTCCGCCCAATGCACCTGGCATGACTGGGGAGCTGACACCGTCGCAAGTGCAGCAGATCGTCATCGCTTACGGTGGTCCAGGAGCCTATGACATCAATGCTGTGGGCGGCGGGGTCAGTCCGGTCGTAGGGGCCCGCTTGGAGTTCTACCGCAACGTGGATCTGCACCATACGGTGCCGATCCTTATGGATGGCGCGACAGCGCTAACCAACAAGGGCACGAATTACATCGACCTCAGCAGTGACTCGGTGCCCGGCCCACGCACTTTCCTGGATGGCGATATCACTCTGACCGGCACGCAGGCGAATCGGAACATCTTCAACATTGATGGCGGCAACAGCCAAGCCACGACCATCGGCGCTCAGGGCAATCAGTCTGTGGAAGTTCAGGCGAAGATGATCGTGGGCGGTCAGATCGTTGGTGCTGGTGGTTTGTCGAAGATCGGCTTCCGCGAGCTGCGCCTGACCAACAACAACACCTACACAGGTGACACGATCATTACCCGGTCCGGCAACCAAGCGCTGCGTGCGCGCTCAGACACTGTCACCATCAATGGCGTGAACTACACCACCTACGGCGAGGCTGAGAGCTGGGGTGAGTGGGGTGTCACCCTGAACGGCAATGGCCGCCTGTCTGGCACTGCCAACATCGTCCTTCAGCGCACCGGCATGTTGACGCTGGATAACTCCAACCGTCTCGATGCTAGCTCAGACACATTGGGCAGCAATCTTGCCGACCGAGTCAACGACAACGCCAGCATCCTCATGACCCAGGGGTGGCTGCGTCTGGTGGGCGCTGCTCTCGCAGACTCCAGCGAAGCCGTCGCCACGGGCACCGGCAAGTCGCTGCAATCCTTGGCCGGGGCAAACATCATCGACCTCTGGCCTGCTGAAGACAGCCAGCAGGACATGCTGCTGACAATTGGCAAGATCACCCGCGCTCAAGGATCGGTGCTGCGGTTCCGCAACTTGAATGCGGACTCCAACTTCACCTCGGTTGTCGACGGTGGTGACGCCGAGGAAGATGTGCGTGTGCAGGTGACAGACGCTACTAGCCTGACGCAGGTCGGGTCTGGTGCCACAGCGACTTCCAAGGCCATTGTGGTCGGATTGCTGGGCGGCAGCGCGCCGAACAATGCGTATGAAGACACTCGTATCACCACCGACCTCTACAACCAGGACCGCAACCGCCAGAATGCCACGGGCAGTGGCTTCATGACCCTGGACAACGGCTTCCTGCGTCCGCTGGATGACTCCGAATATGCGACCACGGACACCGGACTCATCGGTAGTGCTCTGGCGGGGCAGAACGTCAATCTGACGGACTTCAACCACTACGCGCTCGACTCCTTGAGCATCAACTCCCTGCGCTTCGGTCCTACCATGGACACGAACGGCTCGGGCGGGCAGGTCGGCGACAGCACACGGATCACCAGCTACACCAACAACTGGCAGCCCACGGTCATGATTGATGACAGTGCGGTGCTCACGGTGGCTTCCGGGATGATCTCATCGGCCACCTTCAGCCATGCTGGCACCGGGGTGAACAACAGCACCTTCATCCGTGGCGGCACGGTGAACTTCGGTGCGTGTGAGGGCATCATCAACAACCAGAACTTCTGGCTGCGCCTCACGGATGGCACCTACCAGAGCAACAACTTTGAAATCCAGTCGGTCATCGCAGGTTCGGGCGGCGTCACCAAGGTGGGCAATCCATCGGTGGTGTTCGACGCCAAAAACACCTATACCGGTCGCACCACGATCAACGAAGGTATTCTGTTCGCCCGCAATGGCCGCAATGCCTTCGGGGCTGATGGCCGCTCCGTTGGCAATGTGCCTCATACCGGCAATGACATTCTGGTGCAGGGTGGTGGTGATTTGCGCCTGACCAATGGTTTGCAGATTGGCTCCGCTGGTGCGTTCAAGGACTTGACGGTGGGCGTCTTGAATGGTGCCAACCAGATTCTGCGCTCCGAAAACGGCAACAACATCTTCTACGGCAACATCAAGCTCGACAACGTGGATGCGCTTGGGCACACCAGTCACCTGGGCCGCCCGATCATCAGCGCGAACGGGAATCAAAGCTTGGTCATCTATGGTGACATCTACGGTGGGGATACCCCTGTGACAGAGGATATCCTGATCGCCGATCCGCGCATCATCACCTTCAACGGCACGGTGAATGGCGTGGGTGGTTACATCTCGGTTCGTGGCCAGATTGGTGACCGCTTGGTTGGTGGCGTTGCGGCTCCGGTGGCGGGCTTGGTCACTTCGCGGCCGTCCTCGTTGACCGAGACCAACGAAAATCAAGTGCTGCGCGTTCAGATCACCGCGAGCGACGATCTGAACGTGGTGCTCGATAAGCAATACAACTCGGCGGGTCGTCTCTCGCTCGACCGTGGTATCTTGCTGGTGAACTACGACCCTGCCAGCTTGCTCGTGGGTGATACTGGCTTCTGGACGCAGGCCGCGATTGCCAGCGTCGGCACGACCTCCAACAGCATCACGGCGAATGGCAACACCAGCAACAGCGGCTTCCTGATCGGCAACAACCTGGGTGATGGTGGTGGCTCCGCAGCTCTGTTCCTGACGCGTGCCAATCAGGTCTTCAACATGCCTGAATGGCGCTTCAGCAACAACCATGGCGGTGCGGCCTGGATTGGTGGCACGAATGAATCCGGGACAGTGACTTTCGGTCAAGTGGCGGGAGCCAAGGTGAACATCGCCGCCAACCTGAGCCTGGACAAGACCGCTCGCTTCTATGCGAACGCAGGCGGCACGGTGAACATTAATCACCGCCTGAACGGTGGCAGCTTCATCAAGGTGGGTCGCGGCACGGTGGTGCTTCAGAACACGGTCTCCACATCCGGCAGTGATACTCACTCCTTCGAGATCGGTGGCGGTTCACTGGTGCTAGATATGAACGGCCAAAATGTGGGTCGTGTGGGCAATCAGGGTAACTTCACCTCGGCGGGTGGTAATTTGATCGTCAAGGGCATGAATGATGCCGGTGCAGCGGATTCGACGGTCAGCATTTCAACGGACGCGAATGCAGACCGTGTCGTTCGCTTCAACAGCGGTCTGACGCAGATCATTGCTGAGGCTCGCGGCACGAAAAACGTGACCTTGAACATTGGCAACGCACGCAGCACCACCACGGCGCTCCTTCAGCGCTCCATTGGGGCCACGGTCTCGTTTGTTGCTTACAACTCGACGGTTGGCGGCACGGGCACGGCGGCGATCAATCTGAACTTCAATGACGCCAACTTGGTGGTCAATGCGCAGAAGAATAACATTATCCCATGGGCAGTGATCGGCAGCCTGCCGAACCAAGCAAGCGACTTCATGATGGTGGACAACACCAACGGCAACCGCGTCCGCCTGTTCAGCCGCTCGGTGGATGAATACAAGAACGACCTGTCGACCTGGGCGATGGGCGAAGACTTGTCCGAAGGTGGTGTCGATGCCGCCGGTGCGATCTACTACGGGCAGCTGGCTTCGGGCGCGACCATCGCATCCCTGCGCTTCAACACCCCTGCCGACAGCTCCATTAACGTGGGCCAGGGCCAGAACCTGTTCCTCGCGAACTCTGGCCTGCTGGTCACCACCAACAGCGGAGTGGCGAACAAGAATATCAACGGCGGTCGTCTGACCACATCCTACACCAGCACCGGCGGACTGACGCTGAATTCGGACGTCGTCACCGGCTTGGCCGACACCTCCTCGTTGTATGTCGGAATGCCGGTGCAGGGCACCAACATCCCCGTCGGCACCTTTGTGCTGGAAATCATCAGCCCGACCTCCGTGCGCATGACGCGCAACGCGACTGCCACCAATGCTAGCCAAGGTGTGCAGTTCGGCACGGCGGAACTCGTGGTGCATCATTACGGGCAGGGCGATCTGACCATTGGATCAGGCTTGGGTGAGGGCCCCACCACTCTGAAGGGTGTGGCCACCACGAACGCCTCCGCCACGCTCACCCTGCCGAGCACGGTTGGGGTTGAGGTCGGCATGCGCTTGAGTGGCCCAGGCATCCTCAGCGGCACTACGGTTACTGCGGTGGTGAACGCTACTAGCTTGACCATGAGCCTGCCCGCCTACAGCACAGCCAGCGGCCAGGCAGCCCTGCTGCTGCCGAAGGGCACGGCACCTGCCACTATCGCAGGAGCGTCGACCACGTCGGGATCGAAGATCGTCACGGTCACCAGCATGAGCGCCGAGTATCCGCAGTGGGTGCAGCCAGGCATGGTGGTGACAGGCAGCGGTATCACCCCTGGTACGCTGATCGCCACGGTGAACAGCGCTACCCAGATCACGCTGACGAACAACGCCACCGCCACCGCATCGGGCGTGACGCTCTACATTGTGCGGCCAAACGATCCGATCATTGCGGCCGTGGCCTTCGCCGGTGGTGCGACCACCAATGGGTCGGCCAGCGCCAGTGTTAGCGATGTCACGAACATGAAACCCGGCATGGGCATCACTGGCTCGGGCATTGTCAATGGTTCCCGCGTCATAGCGGTCACCAGCGACGGCAGCAACAAGTTCACCCTCAGCCAGAACGCCAGCAGCACGCTGTCCAGCCAGACCTATCAAGGTGTGTCTGGAGCGTTAGCCCTGACGAATGGATCGACCAACGCAACCACCACGGTCACCGTGGCCAGCACTGGGGGTATCCAATCCGGCATGTTGGTGATGATGCCAGGCGTGCCAAATGGCGCGACCGTCACATCCGTGACGAACGGCACACAGTTTGTCATCAGCCAAGCGGCCACTGCGACCGCGAGCGGCCTAGCAGGCTATGCGCAGCTGCCCTTCGCCATGCCTGCGATGCTGACGGATGGTGCGACCTTCACCACGCCGGGCAACACCGATAGAGTGTCGGTGGCTAGCACGGCTGGCTTGGTCCCCGGCTTGACCTTGGCGGGTCCCAACCTGAAGTCTGGCACCGTGATCAAAACGGTGGTCAACAGCACCGACCTGCAAATCTCCACCGAGACGCTGGCCACTGGCAGCGGGCTGACCTTTGTCGTCGGCCAACCTAGCTACCTGCCGCTCACGATGGTTGGGGGTGTCACCACTGCTGGCTCCAACATCGTTACCGTGGCTAGCACGGCGGGTGTCTCGGAAGGTCTGGCGCTTAACGGCCCGAACATCCCAGCCTCCACCACGGTGTCGTCGGTGGACAGCTCGACCCAGATCACCATGAGCGCTAACGCCACGGCGGATGGGGTTGGATTGAGTATCACGGCGCTGTCGCCAATGAGCCTGACGGTCAGTGGTCCGTCGACGACCAGCCCTGGCGAATTTGGTTCCACCGGTGCTGTGGTCCTGACCAACGAAACGAACTTCTACGGTGGTCGCACGGTGGTGAACGGCGGCATTCTGAGCGTCGGTGATATCGCTGCCCTCGGCCCGAACCCTGCGGCTGAGGTCGCTAACCAAGTGACGCTGAATGGTGGCACCTTCCGCTGGACTGGCACCAACGGCCAGTTCTCGCAGACCCGTGGTCTCACGCTTCAGGGTTCCGGCGGCACCTTTGATATCGTCGACCCACAGGCGAATCTGCTGATTCAGCGCGGCGTTGTGAGCCAGGAACTGTATCGCGGTGACCTGATCAAGATTGGTCAAGGCACGCTCACCTTTGAAGGTGAAGCCGGTGGCAACCAAAGCAGCTTCCAGGGCTTGCTGGATGTGCGTGAGGGCACCGTGCGCGTGGCAGGCAACAATACGGCAGGCGCAGCAGGAACATCGACCATCTTCGGCAGCAACTTCACCTGGGCAGATGGCACCATCCTGCGCTCGGGTGCTCGCTTGATGCTGCAGATGGGTAATGCCGATGGCACGGGTGACTGGAACTTCGAAGAGTTCCTGACCACGGAAGGCAACAACCTCATCACGATTGGAACCCTGGGCTCCTCAGTGCGTCCGATGAACTGGAATGGTCCGGTCGCCATCAATGGCACCACGACCTTCGACGTCGTGCCAGGCCAGACTTTCCGCCTGAACAACGGCGGTGGCTTTGTCCAAGGCAGCGGCAACATCATCAAGGATGGCCAGGGCCAGATGGAGTTCCGCGAGAACATCCCCGACTGGAAGGGTGGGCTGACCATTCTGCAGGGTCGCGTGCTGGCTGCCAACCAAGCGGATGTGCTGGGCACCGGCCACACGGTGGGTAAATTCGTCACGCTGGGTAGCACGGAGCACCAAGGCTTTGCCGACTTGCTGATCCATCCGGACATCGGCGTTGCCGGTGCGGTGTATGAGGTCAACATGCCGATCAGCGTGACCTTTAACCCAGCGCAGGTGAAACGCATTGGTGGACTGCAACAGCAGGGTCAAGGCGGTCAGGGCCTGGCCTTCAATGGCAACATCACGCTTAATGACAACCTGATCCTCTACTATGAGGAAGGTAATAACGGCGTGCCCGTGGGTGGTGAGTTTGTCCACATCGAATACAACGGTCGCTTCTCGGATGGTGCCACGACCAGCGGTAACTTGGTGGTGCAGACCCGTGAGGGTAGCCCGAACGCGAACGACTCTCAGAACGGCCGCTTCTACGCCTATCACAAGCTGAACAACGATAACTCGGCCTGGACCGGGGACCTCGTCATTAGCGATAACCTGACCTACAACCAGGATCAGAACTCCATCGTCCGCCTGGGCCACAGCTTGGCGCTGACCGAAGCCAATGATGTGACGATGAACTACAATTCCATCCTGCAAGCGGGTGGGTTCAGCGCCACGATTGGCAGCCTGACGACCAAGGGCGGCGATGGTCCGTTCCATGGCAACGCAGGCACACAGAGCGCCAACATCAATGCCAGCACCGAGATCATCGAGAATGCTGCCGCCACCCCTGGCACCCTCCGCATCAACCAGAGCACTCCAGCCAATGTGGAAGCTTCGTGGGACGCGATGTTCCGCAACGGCACCCTGGCCAGCCACTGGGTTGTGCCTGGTCAATCGACCGCCGCTGCGAGCCTGAGTATCGTCAAGGGCGGCAACGGTTGGTCCAGCCTGACCTTGGACAATGACTACACCGGCACCACGGTGGTGGATCGTGGCATCCTGCAAGTGGGCCGCAACGGTATCGGTGACACGGGGGCTTATCGCCTGCCTAACGTGCCCGGCACCACGGTGCTGTCGCAGGGCACACTGGCTGGCACGGGCTCTGTTCATGGCGCAACGCTGGTCAACGGGGGTCTCAAGCCTGGTGATGTGGCTGGCGAGGCCATGGGCACCATCAACCTGACCGGTGACGTTGTGTTTGGGGCCACGTCGGTGACGACCATCCAGATTCAGCGCGCCAGCTTTAACGTCCCGGACCTGCTTGCTGCGCAGGACCTGCTCTACACCGCCCAGCGCGATCTGCTCCTGGTGGACCCGTCTTCGACTTACAACGACGAGTTGGACACGCCGGTGACCACGGCCCAGCATGATCGCGTGACGATCGGCGGAACGGTGCAGACGCTCACCGGTGCCCGCTTCTCCCTGTTGCTCAACGGTTACTCGCCAGTGGCGGGTGACGTGTTCAAGCTGCTGGACTTTGCCTCGACCTTGACCGCTGCTGGAGCCGCAGGGCCGCTGGCCATCAATGTCGGGGATGCGTTCCGGTTTGGCGGCGAAGGTGGCACAGACCTGGATCTGCCTTTCTTGGGTGACAGCTTCCAGTGGGACACGGGCCTATTCAAGGAGCACGGCATCTTGTCGGTCGTGAGCCTCAGCAGCGGCGACAGCGTGGGACCCCAACCTCCCTTCCTGACTTCCCGCCCAGGCAATACCTTGGTGCCTTACGGTCAGAGCACCACCTTCTCGATCGGTGCCGTGGGTGCCCCGACCATCACCTACATCTTCAAGCGCAACAATGTCCTGCTGGCGACGACGGGCGCTCAGACTTACACGACACCCGTGATCACGGCTACCAATGCCGCTGCGGTGGTCGGCAAGTATGTGGCGACGGCGACGAACCCCTATGGCTCCAAGTCTTCGGATGGTGGTATCGCCGCCAATCAAGCGATCGTGGCAGCCGTCGACACGACGACGACCAAGTCGCTCTACATCGCTCCAAACGGCACGACCATCTTTACGGTTGCCACAGCGGCACCCGTCGGCGTGGTGCTTCAGTATGAATGGCGGAAGAACGGCGCGCCGATCGCGAACAGCGCCAAGTATGTGGGTGCGACGACCAAGTCGCTGACCATCAAAGCCTTCAGCGCCACCGAAGCCGGTGTTTACACCTGCCTTGTGACACTCCCAGCCTCGGGTGGCGGATCTGCCCGCTCGCTGGAAAGCGGCACGAACACCGCGTTGCTGGCTGCCTTGCCAGATCTGCTGGTGCCGACACTGCCTGCGGCGGCTGTTGGCAAGCCCTACAATTCCCCTTCGGCTGGCTACCAGTTCCCTTATGACTCCGATCCTGCGAAGGCCCCGACGAGCTGGATCGCCGCCGGCCTGCCTGCTGGCTTGACCATGAACAAGACGACGGGTGTGATCAGTGGCGTGCCGACAACGGCGACCACAACCACAATCATTTACAACAAGATCTACGTGACGGCGACAGGTGTCGCTGGTGTCCGGAAGGTGGGACCTTACACGATCAATGTGGCTCCGATTGACCCAGGGGCAGTCGGTAGCTTTGTCGGACTTGTGGATCGCACGGGCGTTCCCGGAACCGGCGCTGCGGGAACGAATGCTACCGGCACGCGTGGGCAGGGCGCTCGCCTGGCGGTGACGACCACGGCGACCGCCAGCTGGACAGGCACTCTGACCATTGGCACAGCGGCCTATGCCCTGAAACCAGTCGCACCTTACGCAACGCTGGACACCTCGTTCACCAAGCCGCGCGGCATCATCAACGTGGTGCGCAAGGGCATGTCCACGCTGACCGTCACTTTCGAGATAGACGCCACGACTCATCTCATGACCGGCACGGTGACGGACGCCGGAACGACCGCCAACATCAATGGCTGGAAGCTCATCTGGGGCCCAAAAGCACCGCTGACTCCTGCCACTGCACGTCTGGGTGTGCACAACTTCATGGCCACTATCCAGGCGGGCTTGGAAGGCAGCACCACTGTTCCGCAGGGTGATTCTTGGGCCACTGCTTCGGTCGCCACGACCGGAACGGTTACGGTCAGTGGCAAGGCCGCAGATGGCACCGCCATCGTGACCTCTGCGCCCATGGGACCCACCGGCCAGTTCCTTGTTTACCAAGCCATGTATCCCACCACGGCCCAGGGAACGCTCATGGGCACGGCGCAGATTGATGCCACGCCGAATGTGCATGCCGTCACTGGTTCCCTGACGTGGAGCCGTCCGGTCCAGGCAACAACCATCAAGGTCTACCAGACCGGCTGGGTGACCCCGCTTGAGCTTGATGTCACAGGCGGCCTGTATGTGAAGCCTGCGACCGGTGCCGTCGTGATGGGAGCTAAGGTTCCAAGCTTAACGACGCCGTTGGTCTACAACAGCACCATCAACAGCACGATCACCTTCTTCAGCGACTCGGGCATTCCTACCTCGGCATCAGCCGTCAATCCGAACCTGAACGGCAACAACACACTGCCAGTGCTGCAAGGCTTGCGCATCAACAGCCCAGGAACGGTCGTGGCCCCGACCCTCGCCACCGCAGGCGTCTTGACCACCGCGAATCCAGGCTCCGTGACACTGTTGGTTAACTCGGCCACCGGTTCATTCAGCGGCAGCTTCAAGCTGAAGGACGGTGCGGTCTTGCGCACCGTGTTGTATTCCGGTCTGATCGTGCCAGATGTGACAACCACCGCTAACACGCTCGATGCTGTGGGCGCTGGCTCTTATCTCCTGACTGGAAATCCGGCCACGGCGCCGGACTCGACCAAGTCCGGCCGCGTCACCTTGCTGCCGATTCCCTGATCAGCCGCTAGAGCCTTCCTCTGGAGAAGTATAAAGGCTTCTCCAGGGTGAAAATGACACCCGCAATTCCCGATTTTCTTGCCAGTGAAATGAACTGCTGTGTAATTGCTTTGTAATTTCATTGACTCTCCTTCGCGAGTTTGTTGAAATACAAAAAAAGCAGAAAAACAGCTCCGCATTTATGAAGATAAAACTCTTTGGCTTTCTGAAAACCAACCGACAGGGGATCGCCCTCATCTCCGTCCTCGGGTTGGTTACCCTCGCCACGATTTTGATCATGGCCCTGTTCACCGTGAGCGACGCAGAATTCAAGGCGTCGAAGGTCTATGCTGACGGTAATCAGGCACGACAATTCGCTGATATGGCGGTGAATTTGGTCACCTCTCAGATTCAGTCGGCAGCGACAGGCGCAGGCACAGGACTGAGCCCCACCATATGGGCGTCGCAGCCAGGCGCAGTGCGCGTTTACAACTCAGCGGGCGGTTTTGTTCGTGGGCGCAAGCTTTACTCATCAGATCAAATGGTGGTCACGACTGGAGGGGTAGTTGGCGAAACCTTGATGGCCAATGACTTCCCCCCTTCGACGTGGAACGAACAATCTGCCGAGTGGGCGAATCTAAATCCGACCATCACCAGCGTCAACAGCGGTGCACCGGGTGCTGCGGTCTCCACCTACTATCCCATTATTGATCCCGCTGCGTCAGTTGCTGCCAACGGAAACCTGCCAGTCGAAGGCTTTTCATATACCGCAGCCGGCGCAAGTGGCGGCAGCTTGTCTGGTGTGACCTATCCTACCGGCGGCGCTCCCGCCTCACTGCCCATGCCAGTGAAGTGGCTTTATGTGCTGAAAGACGGCTCGGTGGGCACTGTAACCCAGGCTCCTGGTTCTCCGGCAGCGTCTTGGACACCCGCAGGAGCGGTAGTGCCGACAGAGGATAATCCCATCATTGGCCGTGTGGCATTCTGGACCGATGACGAGTCCTGCAAAATCAACATCAACACAGCGGGAGAACCTTCCTACTATTCAGTGCCGACATTCTTTCACGAGCGTGAAGCCGGGTGGGCCAGTAGACCGCCCGCCACCTTTGAATACCAACGCTTCCCTGGCCATCCTGCAACGATAGCGCTAAGCAGCGTGCTGTATCCTAATCCTACTCACGCGCCCACCCTCTACAATGGTGACAGCTACCCACTTTACCTCCCTGCATACCTTCAGCTGAAGAATGCCATCTACAACCTCACACCCAAGCTGGGCATGGGTGGCTCTCAAGACGGCACGTTGGCTTTTGATGTGGATGACTTCCAGTCTTCCAAAACAGATGATTACACCGTTCTCGCCAGAAACCGAATCGAGTCGATGCGCGAGCACCTCTACACCTCAGTGGACGAGTGGATCTACGACAAAATCGCGGTCAACGATGGGCGCCGCCAACAAGTGAATATAAGCTACGGCAGCGGAACTGAACTCGTAGACGAGAAGACGATCCTCCGTGCACGCCCGTTCCTAACAGCACAAAGTCGCGCTTCGGAATTGAACATGTTCGGGTTACCCCGCGTGGCGATTTGGCCTGTCGCAGATGAATCACTTGGCAGGAATTACCGCACCGGATTCGATGACACGATCACAGATACGGCTGGACTGGGCAGGAGAACTGCGGCCGTGAACCCAAATTCCTATATCTTCCGTCGGCGTGACTCTCAGAGTGCCATCGTCGATATCGGCAATAGCGGCATCGCATCGGTAGGTCTGCAACGAAATGCGGAGCTGATGAACTATCTGGACAAGCTCCTTGGGGCGACGATGCCAGGCGGAGGCAGCTTCAACATCAAATACGGTGTTCAGGACAGTCGCCAAATTCTCGTGCAGATCTTTGATTACATCCGCTGCACGAATCTCTACGACGCCTATTTGGACGAGAAATACGTGACCCAAAGAGGTCGAGATTACTTGGACGACGGAATCAACGATGGTAGCAATAGCTTCGCGAATGGAGCCACAAAGTATGCTGGCAGTGGTTTGCAGCGAGATGTGAAGCTGTGGAACGACACGCCAAAGCAAGGCAGCTATTACACCTACACCGCACCACGCTTCGACACGGTGCGCCGCGTCGGCGATTTGACCCAGCAACCTGAAAATCAACAACTCGCCAACCTGTTCAATAAAGGTAACCCCGAAGAGCGAGTCACCGTTGGGGCCTATCCCGGGCATGGACAGGTGCGACCTATCGAGTGGCAGGTGGGAGGAATGACTTACAAGGGCTTCGGTCGATTCCCGACCATCTCAGAAGTGGCATTGCAGTTTATCTGCACAGGAGATGGCTACACGGGCACGCAAGCGAATCCAGACCCAGGTGCACACCAAGTGACGGTGAATGGCAATCTTATCAGAAGCGGTGGCAAAACAGCGCAGAGATTGGACCCGGAAATTCCTTGGGAAACCGGCGGTCAACGGCATCCACTAGTAGATGGCCGCAAACCGGACGGATCGCCCAGATATGCCTATTGGTATTCCAACATACCGCCGTATCCCAGCCGGGATGTCTTTACTAAAAAATGGGGCTGTGATTTCAATGCGCCTGAATCAAGTCTTCGGCATCCTCGAAATCATCCTGGTTGGGACCCTGCGAACTGGAACGTAACACTTGAAGTGGACCCAATCATGGGTGGGATTCCTTTGGAAGAAGACGAAAAACGCGTCCAGGCCGCCATCCAGTTAGAACTTTTTATTCCGTCAGTAGGCTACACCAAAATCGCGCCCGACTTCACCATCGTGTTGGACGGCACAAAACTAAGCGGTCTGCAGGTTCAGGATGCAAAAGGCAATTGGAACTCCCTTTTCAGCACGACGGGCGATTTAGTTGTGCAGTCCACGCCTGCCTACTGGGGCAGTCGCATGGGGGAAAGGCTGACGACTGGGAACGTTTCGCCCATGGGGGGTAGCTACGGCAGCGGCCCTCTCATGTCGGGTCGCCAAGCCAAAGCTATCGGACCAAAGATGCCGAAGGATCCCAACTATTCTGACGCTGCTTCCAGCGACATTCACGGGGCGATGCTAAATTATCCGCTGATCAGCAATCCGTTTACGGTCAAGCGTGGTCGCAATGCCCGCATCAAATTCCGCGTTCCAAACAACCCAATCAAGGCGGACATCTACGCGTCTCATGATTGGCAGGGAACGAAGGACAAGAAGAATGCCACCCCGGTCCAAAGCGTGATGATCCAGATCCCCGGCGCTTCCTCAGGTGCAGGAAACGACGGTAGTCACTCCACTCCTGTCCCACGCCTTGTGGTGTATTCGTCTGATCGCCGCCGAGTCGTTAGCAATGGCACTCTTAGGGAGACCGAAGCGATTCACGCAGTTCGTTGGTGGGCCTTTAATTTTGCGGGCGCTGTGGGACGCTACATTGGTCGTCCGCAACCCGGGGGCGGGCCGACGGGCATGAACTACACTGGCATCACCGATAAAACGGTGGCCAATGACAGTGACCTTGGCTCAGGAACTTGGGGACGCTTCCATAATCAATCTCGAACCGTTGAGGGTTCGTATGAGGAAGGCCGTGGACAATCGCAAGTGCCCATCAGCACGCGAATTTATGGCTATTCCCCCTATGGCCCCTACACTGGAGTGAAAGCAAAGGAAGAGAACCTTGCTGACGAAGACGTTGTCACAGGCTCCCCGGATAAAGTGCATGTGTATGGTTACTGGGGTTCTGATTCAGTTCGCAGCATCATTCCCCGACACGGTGACTACCGCATTCTCGCCGCGAAAAAAGTTGTGCCTGCGGGAATTTGGCAATTGCATCCCGTCTGGCAGGTCAATCCAGAAGCGCTTTTCGCTCACAGCCTGACAGGAGCCAGTTCTGATGCGGAAATTGGCTATGACCCTGGCCTGAAGAGAAGTCCCTCAGGATCATCAACGACTGATATTGATGTCAGTCTCAGGCTTGTTCCGGGGGCCTGGTATCCGACTAGTCAGGTGCCTGACACACCTCTGACAAGCACGGCAGCGGCGCAGTCTGCCTCCCGGAGAGACTTTGACAATGCGCCCGGCGCTATGCGTGACGGTGCCTACATCAATAAGGCGGATGATGGCAATCTTAGCGTTGCCCAGTTCTGGTATGGAACCGAAAAGAAATTCTTCCAGACTCGAAATGCCTACTTCCTTGACAGCTTTCTGCAAATGCCGTCGAAGAACGCCTTCTTTACGCCCAACCGCCTGCTGACCGGTCCTGGTATGTTTGGTTCATTGCCCACGGGTGTGTTTGGGTCCCGCGCTTCCGGAGATAGCAATCCAACAGTAGATGGGGTGCCGTGGAGAACTCTGCTTTTCCGTCCGGACGTGAACGGTCATGTCGGGGCTCTGCCCCCTGCCGATCACAACATTCTTGATCTATTTTGGATGCCTGTGGTGGAGCCTTACGCCATCAGCGACAGCTTTTCCACCGCGGGTAAGGTCAACATGAACTTCCAGATGGTGCCGTTTTCGCACATCACCCGGGCAACGGCGATGCACGCTGCGATGAAGGGTGAGCTAATCACGGCGGTGTCTGCCAAAGACACCAACTCACTCTCAGCTGCCAAGGGACCGAACAATACCCTCATTTACAAGACGTTCCAAAACAGCAATACAGTGCCAAGAACCTATTGGTCGGAGACTCAAAACAGGCAGTGGCATCGTCAGATCAACATTAACGAGACGATCAGCCACATGAAGCGCCGTCTCAACTCTGCGGTTGGAGTTCCCGCTTCCCAACAGGGTCTATTCCGCACTGCCTCGCAGATATGTGAAGTACATTTGATTCCCAACACGACCCGCGGAGCTGAGCCACCCGTGGTGGGCCTTCAAGGATCGGCATTGACGAGCACAATGAACACATTCTGGAACGAGAACAGCATCACTGGGGACAACACGCGAGAGCGGCCCTACACAAACCTTTACCAAAAGGTGACGACGCGCTCGAACACGTTCCGGGTCCACTTCTTGGCTCAAACAATCAGAAAAGCTAGGTCCTTAGCTCCAAACCAGGTTGATGAGCGCTTCGATAACGTCACTGCCGAATATCGTGGCTCGTCGCTTCTGGAGCGCTTTCTGGACTTCACGAATAAAACGAGTGCCGATTATCCCAATTACGGGGCACTGCCCTCGCCCTTCTCGGCCCCTTCTCTGGAATCACAGTATCGCTACCGCGTGCTGGAAACGAAACAATTCCTTCCATGAATCCGGAGTTGAAGACTATGAATCATCAGCATCCAATTTTCGTCGCCAAGACTCCCGTTTCCGCTGCGTTCTCACTCATTGAGACCGTTCTGGCACTGGGAATCATGGGGCTTGCTGTCACCGCTTTGCTTGGCCTGCTTCCTCACGGAATTCAGATGTCCAAAAAAGCCGCCGATGCCGGAGCGCAGACCCGGATTATTGATTTTGTCTCAGCAAGGCTTGCCAATATGTCCTATGATGAGGTGCTGGCACAGGACAACCAACGCGTCTTCTTTGATGACCAAGGTGTTCAGTTGCTCGAGCAGGATATGCAAAGCACGATCTACGTGGCGCGTGTGCGTGTGTTCAGCGGAACGAATGGAGTCACACTTCCGGGTGGGCTGACTGCAGAGCCTATGTTAGCTAGGGTTATTGTGCAGGTGACCAATGTGCCTAACGTGAACTTTAATTTCGACACGGCTTTGCCGGGAACTTTCCAATCGGTGCCTTTACTTTTCGGGCCTACCGTTCCTTGACCGATGTCCCCTACCCACAATTGAGACTCCATGATTATTTACTCTCAGTCAGGTGCGACGAGTAGCAAGCTACGTCCCAAAGCATTCACGTTAGTGGAAGTGCTGGTTTCGATGGTCATTCTAGCGATGATCATGTTGATCATTACTCAGGTGATCGGCCAGGCACAGCGCAGTTGGCAGAGCGCGTCATCGCGTGTGACGCAGTTCCGGGAGGCCCGCATCGCATTTGACACCATTACACGAAACCTCCGACAAGCGACGATCAACAGCTACCGCAATTTCGTCTATGCAAACAACACGCAGGTGCCCAACGATATCAAGGAGGCCCCTGTAGGATACAAGCGATATGCTGAACTTGGCTTTCGAACAGACAATGCAGCCGTGCTTGTGAGTGGTGGGGGATCAAGTGCGTCTCTGCCCGGGCACGGTGTCGTATTTCAGGCCCCCTTGGGTAAGTCTATCACCCCAGGCGAAATTCCCGGCATCCCGTTGTATGACCAATTGAAGAGCCTGCTGTGCATTCGTGGTTATTTTGTTCGTTACAGTTCTGACAGCGCTTTTGTTCCTGTTGGCCTAAGGGGAAGATTGGAGGAAAAAAATCGCTATCGTTTGTATGAGTATCGGCCTCCATCGGAGGTCAACTCGGCCTACAGTGAGGCTGCCAGTGGCGCTAGCATTGGGGATTGGACCACCATCAATTCAGGAGCCGCCAGCCAGTTCATCGCCCCCGTCGCTGAAAACATTATTCTTTTGGTTTTGTCTCCTACCTTTGCACAGGTGGAAGAGGATGCGGCTGCCCCGCCACGACTTAGCAGTCGGGATCAAGGAGGCATTTACTCATACAACTCATATCTGGGCGTGACGGGAGCGGCGGGGCAGGCCGTTGAGCCTCATCGGCTGCCACGTTCTGTTCAGGTCTCTTTGGTTGCCATTGATGAGGAGTCTGCCAAGCGTCTAGCCGATCAAAATGGTACAGGTGCTCCTGATTTGCTTGGTAAATCGGGGGCTAGTTTCACCAATCCTGACGTGTTCGAACAAGACATGATCAAACTGAAGGGCACTCTGTCGGATATGCGACTGAACTACCGAGTGTTTAGTTCCACGGTCTTTATCCCAGGTGCCGACGTTTAGCTTATTTGTAAGTGCCTCTATGAATCCTAACTTTTACTCGATTTCCCACAGGTCAATTCAAAGGCGTTGCGCGGCCGCGTTCACCTTGATCGAGTTGCTCGTCGTGGTGGCCATGATCGCGCTGATCGTTGCCGCTATGGCTCCGATGGTCATGGGCTCGCTGGTTTCCACACGCCTAACGACAGCTGGGCAAGCCGTGGGAGGGCAGATTTCCTTAGCCCGTCAGTTGGCTGTAGCGCGAAGCGAAACGGTCGAAGTTCGTTTCTATGAGTACGAGGATCCTGAGACTCCAGGAAGCAGGTCATCTTTTCGGGCTATGGCCATTATGTCTCGACGTGCGCGCACAGCGGCAGTCGAGAATGGCTTACGTGAACAACTAACGGATACTCTTTACCTGTCAGCAGGCATTGTTCTTGGGAATTCACAGAAATTGTCGCCTCTCCTGGCCAGTGGTTCCATTCAAACCGAGCAAGATCTTGAACGAGTCATCAAGCGATCCAGCGGTGCCCGGTTCAAGGCGTTTCTGATTAACCCAGATGGCAGCACCAACTTGCCGCTCTTGATGAATGGAGACTACCGCCCTGAACAGTGTTATTTCACGGTCGCCGAAGAGCGTGTGCTTGATGACGACAGAGGGGAGATCCCCAAGAATTTCTTCACCGTTCAAATTGATCCATCAACGGGGCGAACCACTACGTATCGCCCCTGATTTCGTTAGCGCCACGACATGCAGCGAAAAGGATGCGTGTCGATGAGGTTGGCTTGCACACCTTGCAGCTTGTCGGCGTGATAGAACTGCACGCCGACGTAGAAATAAACGGGCAGGATGGCACAGGCCTCTCGGATCAGTTTGGATTCGGCCTGCTGAAAGATGGCTAGTCGCTGTGCGCTGTCAGCCTCGGCGGCAGCGGCGGAGATGAGTGCATCGTAATCTGCACTTGCCCAGCCCGTGCGGTTGTTACCATTACCCGTGGTGAACATCTCCAAAAAAGTGTTCGGGTCATTATAGTCACCCACCCAACTGGACCGGCACATGCCATAGTTGAGCGAGCGCATGGAGGCCAGCCAGATCTTCTGCTCTTGCTTGGTCAGGCCGACTTCAACACCAAGGGCGTCCTGCCACATGGCTTGTAGCTCGACTGCGATGTTCCGCTCAATTGGAAGCGGGATGTAAAGATACTCGACTCTCGGAAAGCCTTTGCCGTTGGGGAAACCGGCTTCGGCCAGCAAGGCCTTCGCGCGTGCTGTATGGCGCTCCAAACCTAAGGGCGGTTGGTAATCTTGTCCAGCTCCAGGCGGCACCAAGCTGTGGGCGACAGGCTCGCCGAGCTGGGTGATCTTTTCCGTGATGCGTTTCTTGTCGATGGCCAGTGCAAACGCCTGGCGCACCCGTGCGTCGTTGAACGGCGGCTTGGTCACGTTGAACCGAATGAACCACGTGCCGAGAAATGGACCAGTGTGGAACCATGGCTGCTGCTTCAGCTTGCCTGCGAGCGAGGGCGGCACCATGCCCTTGTCCATCATCAGATCCGTGGCACCGCTGGTGAAGTAGTTGAGCGCCGTGTTCGCGTCCTGCACCGGCTTCACCTCCACCGTCTTCATCTTCACGTTAGCGGCGTCCCAGTAAGCGGGGTTCGCCTTCAGACGGATGCGGTCATCCAATTTCCAGTCCTCGATCAGGTAAGCGCCATTGTTCACGATATGGCCCGGCTTGATCCAAGATGGCCCATGTTTCGTGACCGTGGCTTCATGCACCGGGGCCAGCGTGAGGAAGGCGCACATGTCGATGAAATAGGGCGTTGGATTTTCCAGCTGCACCTCCAGTGTGCGATCATCGACCGCACGTGCCCCGATCAAAGCCGCGTTCTTGATCTTGCCCTCGTTGTAGGCCTGCGCGTTCTTGATCAAGTAAAGCTGGCTCGCATAGTCCGCCCCAAACGCAGGCTCCAGCACACGACGCCAGGAGAAGACAAAGTCCTTGGCCGTGACCGGATCGCCATTGCTCCACACGGAGTTGCTGCGCAGATAAAACACATAGCGCTTCTTGTCCTCAGACACGTCCCAACGCTCAGCGACACCAGGCTCCGGCTGACCTTTTTCGTTGATTCGGCACAACCCTTCGAACAAGGCCTCGCTGATTCTCATGCTCACCTGGTCCGTGACTAAGGCTGGATCAATCGTCTCCGGCTCCGCGCTTTGCACGAACACCAGATCAGCACGCGGCTCGGTGGGTGAGCAAGCGGCAAGCAAAAACAGAGAGCTCAGTGCTAAGAGCTTCGCGAATGGGAAAAACCTTTTCATAAACATCTCCACTTCTCACTTCTCAACCAATCCACGCTTGCTCATCTCCGCGAGCGTCCAGTCATACTCCTTCACTAACTGATCTTCGACTGCCTCGCTGCGCATCGCTTCCGGCAGCACCTCCCAGGTGTAGGTTTCCATCTCGATGTGCGAGCACTGAGTGGGGTTTTCGGAAAGCCAGTCCATCGCGCCCAAGACGTGATCGCTGGTGTCTTCAAAGGCACCCGTGGGGCGCGCATGAAGCGGAATGTGGAAATGCACGCGCCACTCTTCGCCGACGTCGCGCGGAGCTTCTTTGGCCGCTTGTAGCGCGAGGTTGAGATCGGCAAAGCGGCGCAGCGGCATGTCGCCATCCCGCACCACCACCTGATGGAAATAGACCGGCTCGTCGTAGTGGCTGAGACGTTCCAGGTTCTCGAGCGTGGGCTTCAGGCGCAGGGCGTTGCTGAAGTGCAGCTTGCTCAATCGAATGCCGCTGCCGGTGATGCGCTCGAGCGCGATCCTGGCTTCTTCATACTCAATCGCGAGATGGCAGGTGTCGTAGTTCATGCCGATGAACTTAAAGAAGTCCTTATCGTCCGGGTGCTCGTCCGCATACAGGCCGAAGAACTTCAGCGTCTCGCCGCTGGTTTCGAACAAGCCCAGGGGTTCGGGTTCCATGCCGAGGTGAAGGTCATGTCCCGTGGCCTCGCTCACCTTCTCGATATGCTCGCGGCAAGCGCGCAGGTTCTTGAAGATCTGAAGAATGTCGTCGCCACCCAGGCCAAAGGTTTTGTGCGATCCGGGCAGCGTGCTCACCGATCCGCTCATGCCTTTGGGCAGCAGCTTGGCCAGGATGTCGAAGAGCAGGTTCGTGTAGTCGAGCCGCGCCTGCGTGGTCCAGTCGGGCTTGAAGACCTGCTCCTTCACTCGCGTGCCGTGAAACGCGCCATACGGGAAGCCATTGATCGTGAAGACGTAGCAGTTGTGCGTCTCAAGCCACTGCTGAAACTCCGCGATCATGCACGGCGTGTTTAGCTCGTTTGCCGCCTGGGCGCTCAGTCGCAGGCCAATGCCATACGGTTTGTCCTTCGATAGCACGCGCCGCCGCACCTCCGACGTGTGATCGGACAAGCCGCGCCAGGTTTGCTCCCAGGACTCGCCGCGATGAATGTTAGTGCAGTAGCCAAGATGAATGCCGTGCTTCAATTCCATCCCACACGCTAGCAGGCGCGCGCGCCCACACAAACATCTTCAAATCGCCTGCATAGAGCTTGCGTCATCAGCGTGGTTTGCTAGTAGCCGCTGGCCTACATGCCCGATTTCTTCCAGCACGCGCGCCTGCCCACGCTGCATCACCTTGCCGACACCGATCTGTTCATGCGCGAGGGCGAGTTGGCGGTCTGGACGAAGGACCGGCCCTTGGCACTGCTACTGCCTGCGTTGTATTCAGAGTTTCAGAAGCCCGCGCTGGCGCGCATCCTAGCCGAGATCGCAGCCGTGCCTTACGTTAGCGATCTGGTGATCAGCGTGAATCGCGCGACCGCGAAGCAGATCGACAAGGCGCGCGCGATGTGTGACCACCTGCTCCAAGAGCGGCCCTTCACAATTCTTTGGAATGACGGCCCGGCCTTGCGGGCTGTGCGCGATGAAAAGGTGAAGCGCGGACTGTCGGCGTGCCGCCCCGGCAAGGGCAGCAACATCTGGATGGGCCTCACCTATCTGCTCGCGCTCGGCAAGCATCAGCTCGTGGCCAGTCACGACACGGACATTTTGTCGTATGAGCGGGCGATGCTCTGGCGGCTTTGCTACCCGGTGGCGCATCCGGGCTTGGACTACCACTTCGCTAAGGGCTACTACGGGCGTGTCGGTGGGCGCTTGTATGGCCGCGTCACGCGTCTGCTGGTGTTTCCGTTGATTCAGGCGTTCATCGAAACCCTCGGCCGCAGTCCGCTGCTCGACTTCCTGGAGAGTTTTCGCTACCCGCTCAGCGGCGAATTTAGCGCGGACTTGCAAGCCATCGGCCAGTTCGAAATCTCTTCCGGCTGGGGTTTAGAAATGTGTCTGTTGTGCGAGTCGCAGGAGCGTCTGAAGCACGGTCAGGTGTGCCAAGTCGATCTGGGCTTCAATTTCGAGCACCGCCATCGCAAGGTCTCAAATGCCACCGTGCCCTCGGCCGTGGCGGAAGGTCTGGTGGACTCGGCCACCGAAGTCGCACGCACGCTGACCTGCCATCTGCTAGAGAGCTTGAAGGAAAAGAATGTCGCTGCGCTGCTGGCTCAGGTCACGGCCACCTACCCGCGCATCGCGCATGAATGGGTATCACGCTACCAGCACGACGCGCTCTTCAACGGCCTGACCTACAACGCACAAGATGAGCGCGATGCAGTGCATGTCTTCGCCGAAGCCATCGACCACGTGCTGCTCACGGAGAATCTGTCCTGCGCTCACGAGCATCATCTGACGCCCGCCGCTTTCGTGCGTGATCATCCCGATCTCGCGCAACAGATTGTGGCTAGCGCTTGATCCGTTTCAGTACCGCTTGAGCCGCATTCCAGCCACACATGCCATGCACGCCGCCCGCTGGTGGTGTGCTCGCGGAGCAAAGAAACACCGCCTTTTTTGGTGTGGCATACGGGCAAAGGCTGACCACGGGGCGTGTCATGACCTGCTTCCAGTTCGCCATGCCGCCGACCACATCGCCGCCGATGTAGTTCGCGTTGTAGCGCTCCATCTGTGCGCAGTTCATGGAGTGTCGCGCCAGGATCGTATCACGGAAGCCCGGCGCATAACGCTCGATCTGCGCTTCGATGACGGCTGTCGTGTCCACGGTGCTGCCCGCAGGCACATGACAGTAAGCCCAGAGCGTATGCTTTCCATCTGGAGCACGTGTTGCATCGCACACAGATTGCTGCGCGACGAGAACAAACGGCCTCTCTGAGTGCCGACCTTCATAGGCATCCAGCTCCGAGGCCCGAACCTCCTCCAGCGTGCCACCGACATGCACCGTCCCTGCTTGGCGACACGCTGCATTCAGCCATGGCACGGGACCGTTGAGCGCGTAGTCGATTTTGAAAACACCCGGCCCGTGCTGGTAGCGGTGCAGGCGATTCACATAGGACGCAGGCAGCGCTTCATTGGCGATGCTGGTCATCACTCGCGGCGATGTGTCAAACAGGTAAGCCCGTGCGCTTGGCAGCTCCTTCATCGCTCTCACCTGCCATCCACAGCGCACCTCACCGCCCAGCGTTTGCAGCTTGCTCACCAGTGCATTCGCGATGCTTTGCGATCCGCCCTGAGCCACGGGCCAGCCCACGGCATGGGCACTCATTTGCAGCATCACCGCGACCGCCGAGGTGAACAAATGCTCCAGTGGTAGGACGCTGTGCGCGGCATTGCCTGCGAGTAGCGCGCGCGCTTCATCCGTGCGGAAAAGCTGCGCCAGCAAGGCCGCAGGCAGCATCGCCGCTGTGCCGAAACGCATCATGGCCAGTGGATGCTTCGGCAGATTCAGCGGCGAAAAGATGTCGGGATACAGCTCGCTCGCGTGCTCGGTGATCCAGTCAAAGAGCAGCCGATACGCCACGCTATCACGGCCCAATCCATCAGCGGTGTCGTCGACGGAACGGCGCAGCACTGCGGCGCGGCCATCGTTCAGCGGATGCGCCAGCGGCACCGCCGGATGCACCCAGCGCAGCCCGTGCTCCTCCAGCTTCAGCGATTGGAAAAAGGGCGAGGCCACACCTGTCGGATGCACCGCTGAGCACACGTCATGATGAAACCCAGGCAAGGTCAGTTCCTTCGTTCTCATGCCGCCACCAGGTGTGTCGGAAGCCTCCACGACCAGTGTTTTCCAGCCCTGCTGCGCCAGCGCGATGGCCGCAGCTAGGCCGTTGGGGCCGGAGCCAATGATGACAGCGTCGAAGTCAGGCATATATGAATGATAAGCACGATATGCCTCGGCTTAACCCACGCCGCAAGGTCGCCATGGCATGTTCTGTGCTCTTTGGCACATGCTTGAAACTGGCCGCGCCCACCATGCTCGCTGTTGCCCAGGCCGCAGGCGTCTCCATGCGCGACGGTTTCGCGGGCGCTGCGCAACGACCCTCGCATCACCCCAGCAGTGCGTGAGCGGGTCAAAGGCTTCGCTGTTCAACTCGGCTACGCGCCGAACCCGCTGGTTCAGGCGCTCATGACCCAGCGTCGGCGCAAGCTTGAATCGCATGGCGAGAGCATCGCACTGGTCACCAGCGTGCCGGAGTCCGAATGGCAGAGGAAGGACGTGTGCCGCTGGTATTGGCGTGGCATTCAGGAGCGGGCCGAGCAGCTCGGGTATCATCTGGAAGTCATCTGTCTCGACGACTTGCATGGCAATCCGGCGCGCCTGCGTCGCGTGCTGGTCACGCGCGGTATAAGCGGTGTCATCCTCGGCTTATCTGAGCGCGACGATCAGACACGCCCGCTCGATGTCAGCGACTTCTGCCTGGTCGGCCTCAGCTCCTACTTTCACATGCTGCCCGTGGATCGTGCGCAACTGCACGGCTTTTACAATGTGAAGCTCGCCTTCCAGCAAATGCACTCGCTGGGCTATCGACGACCGGGCCTCATCGCGCCACTGTGCAACAACACCATCGTCGGCGGTCAGTGGTCGGCGGCAGCGCTCGATGATCAATAGCAACGCCCGCCCGAGGAGCAGTGTCCGCTGCTCATGGTGGGCATGAATGTTTTCTGCGAGTGGTTCGACCGACATCAGCCGGATGCCTTGCTCGTTTACAAAATCGGCGTCGCCGAGTTGCTGCAACACCTGCGCCTCGAAGTGCCGAAAGACGTCGGGGCGGCCTACATGTTTGGCACCGAGCTAGAGCG
>Ga0247833_1002383_pt1 | contig 27582 bp, 21 predicted proteins | sample LaCruzMarch2015__7_FD_187117 | JGI IMG/M metagenome (GOLD analysis project Ga0247833, IMG submission 187117) | Freshwater microbial communities from meromictic Lake La Cruz, Castile-La Mancha, Spain - LaCruzMarch2015_8m | ecosystem: Environmental > Aquatic > Freshwater > Lake | place: Spain... | reverse complement strand
TTGTGCGTATTCGTCGACTTTCGTTTCCAAATCCCGTTTCCGATCGCTGGGGGATTCACTTAATACTTCGACAACAAGATCGGCTCCGTCGGGATACCGTCCGACGTTTTCACGTCCTTGCCGGATGAAAACAAGGTCAGGCTCGCGGTACTTCTGGTCCCACAAGCGAACTGGGATCGGAGCGAAAAACACTTCACCAAGCGCACGGCCGGAGACAAAGGACTCGATCAACAAGAACAAAAATCGGACGATGCGTTGATGTTCCTTGGTTGGCAAATCTAATACCTCAACGCAACCGCGATCGAATTCAATTTGGCGTCCCGCATCGATCGCTAGATATTCCTGTTCCGTCCAACTGCCTTGGGGGGGAAAGAGCAATGCCATTCGCCAAGCTGGCTGGCCAATTTGCATTTCGTTGGTAAGGGTTGGGTCCGACAAACTCATGGCATTAGTATAGACAATGAAAGCGTGCCTGATCAACTGCGGCTTTGTATTCCAAATGGTTGGCGGACAAAACCAGCCCTGGCGTGTTGGGGGTGGCAGGTTTTTTGGGAAAAACAGAGGGAAGCAACTATGTGTATGGGGTGATTCCCGTCGCAAAGGGCTTGAAACGTTGACATGACGGGGCTGAAACAAGTACAATCTTAGGTTTCCCCACGACGGGTTCTGTACTACTTTCGGGTGCATTGCACTCATTTATTAGATTTACCAGACCGCCGGCACGAGTTAAATCGCGTCGGCGTTCTTGATTTAGTGGCCTTTGAAAACACACTCGCCCAGGAACCTTAGACCAGTGAACGTGCAAGAACAAAAGGAAGCCATTGCCAAAGCGGATACGCTCATCGAAGCGATGGGATGGATACGGCGATTCCGCGGTAAAACGACGGTCATCAAGCTGGGCGGATCGCTGATGGGAAACCCGGATGCGATGCGGCATACGTTACTGGACATCATTTTTATGGAGTCGGTTGGCATGCGTCCGGTGGTTGTTCACGGTGGTGGACCTTCTATCAATAAGGCCATGGAAGCTGCGGCCATTGAACCGGTATGGGTGAAGGGGCGTCGATGGACAGATGCGCGAACGCTTGAGATTGTCGAAAATGTACTTGGGTATGAACTCAACGAGCATTTGACGAACGAAGTTGAACGATTGGGTGGACGAGCCATGAATTTGAATTTCCGAACGACCAATGTTTTGTTCGGCGAGAAACTGTTGCTGGATGAGCCTGGGTCGGAACCGTTGGACCTTGGGTTTGTAGGGCAAGTAACTCGGGTTGATCGTCGGTCGATCGAAAGCCTGACGTACACCGAACAGATTCCGATCATTCCATCGATGTGCATCGACGAATCGGGGCAAAAGTACAACGTCAATGCAGACACGGCTGCGATGGCAGTGGCGGAAGCTTTGGGTGCGGAAAAGCTGATCTTTATCAGCGACGTCAATGGTGTTCGCCGCGATAAAAATGACCCAGCCAGCGTGATTCATTCGCTGACAGCCAACGAAGCTCGTCAACTGATTCAAGATGGCGTGATTGCTGGCGGAATGATCCCCAAAGTGGAAGCGTGTTTATCCACTCTTGATCGAGGGGTTGGCAAAGTGCACATCATCGACGGCCAATTAAGGCACTCGTTATTACTAGAAATTTACACCACCGCCGGGGTAGGAACAGAGATCGTTCAAAGTCGAGAATCGGCAGCCCTTCGGATAAGTCCAACATAACATGAAGCACTTGCGTTCCCTGTTCGATCTTCGTATCGACGAATTTCACAATATCATTCATATCGCCGATTCGCTCAAGAAGAATCTTGGGAACAACGAGCGTCCAGACTTGTTAAAGAATCGAACTCTGGCGCTTCTCTTTGAAAAGGCAAGCTTGCGGACGCGGGTGAGCTTTGAGGCGGGTATGATCCAAATGGGTGGATCCGCTATCTATCTCACCAATGACGTCGGCTGGCGGGAACGCGAGACCATCTCAGACTTCGTTCGTGTTTTGGCCGAGTATTGCGATTTTGTTGTTTGCCGAGCCATATCTCAGTCCACGGTGGATGAGCTTGCAGCCCACAATGCGCTCCCAGTGATCAATGGTCTTACCGATCAATCCCATCCTTGCCAAGCCATGGCGGACATAATGACCATGCGCGAACACGCGTCGGGGGACTTGAAAGGCAAACAACTGACCTTTGTGGGAGATGGTAATAACGTTGCCAGATCGCTTCTGAAAGCGGCCGCCATTTGCGGAATGAAGTTTCGGTTAGCCGGCCCGTCCAAGTTCCATTTGGGCGGCGACTTGGCAGACCGAGTGAAGAATCACTTCGGAAGTCTAGACTTCCAGCAGAGCGAGGACATCGCATCCATGGTTCGCGAATCGGACTTTGTTTATACTGACGTTTGGACAAGCATGGGCCAAGAAGCGGAGGCAAAGGAACGTTCGCTACTGTTCGCTCCCTACCAAATCAACGCGTCCCTGATGAAGCTTGCCCCTTCTCATTGTCAGGTTTTACATTGTCTTCCCGCTCGGCGCGGGCTGGAGATCACCGATGAGGTCATCGACTCGAAGAGCAGCATTGTTTTTCAGCAAGCCGGTAATCGAATGCATCTTCAAAAAGGCTTGCTGATTTGGCTGGCAGAACAAAATGGAATGATCGCAGGGCATTCTTGATCGAATGAACACTCCATTTGTCATCCACGCTGCAGATCGTACTGCCAGTTCGATTTTGCTCGAAATAGACAACCTTCGTGGTTCGCTCGCTAACGAATCGCCCGATCTTGCGGTTCGAATAGAAGGAGTCGCAAAAATGGATGCGTTGGGGGCTGGGTTTCACGGTATCGCTTCGCTAGACATTCAAGGCGAGCTCGGCGATTTTGGGCTATGTTCACTGCATGACTGCGAATGTCGAGTCGATGGGAACGTGGGCGACTACTTTTGCCACTCGTTAAAGTCCGGGCTAGTGATCTTAAAAGGACACGCCAAGAATTCTTTATGCGCCTTAGGGTGGGGTGGTTTTCTAGCAATCTACGGCAACGCTGGCGATCGATTGGCGGTTGGCTTACAAGGAGCGGAGATGGTTGTCCGAGGCTCCGCGGGCGATCTCGCTTGCCTAGGGATGCAAGACGGCTGTGTCGTGATTGGTGGCAACACTGGCCGTGAGCTTGGCCAAGGGATGCGAGGGGGGACCATTTACCTTCGTGGCGACGCCCAGTCCATTAGTCCAGATATCGAAGAGATCCGCGTCCGAGAGCCAGACCGATTAAAAATTGGATTGCTAATGATCAAAGCCGGTATCAAATCCGCAGGCAAGGAGTTTCGGATGTATCGTTCGGTTCACGGTGAATCCAATTAGCACCCAGCTCAGATCCCTCCCTTTGTGAAACCTGTGGCTTTGCCATCATGAATCTAAAGTCGACTCTTCCAAGCATGCAGAATAAGCCGATTCAAGCAGAGACGCTCCTGTCGCGCGTCGGTCTCTGGAATGGATCTACGACGCTTGATTCAATCAGCGTTCCCAAGGATAAGTACTGGAGCAATCGCTTGTTCACACGTTGTCTTTGCGACGCCGGTCTCAGTGTTCAACAAAAGAACGCGATGCGCGTGGAGCTCGACAAATTAGAGCTGGGGGTATTGGAAAGGCAAAAACCGACACTGTCGAATTCGACAGTGTCGGGTACGGGCCAAGGGCAAGTCCTTGCACCGTATTCTAAACATTGCACCCTAGCTGTTTATCCGGATGAGCCCATCGATGCCGATTCCCTAACGGCGGCTACCACCATCGAGTTTCAAATGTTGGGAGTTCCATTTCAATCCCTGCCGCCAAATCGTATTGCATGCTGGGCACCGTGCATGCCGATTGAAATAGCGACCGTCGATCAAATGGCAAAAAAAATCAACACGGTCCGAACGATGGTGAACGGGCGATGTCGAATCGGAGCAGCCATCAGCCCCGCCTCGGTCTATGAAGACGTTCGATCCATGGCCGATTGTGGTGTGGATTACGTTTGTTTGCTGATCGACGTTTTAGCTGAATTGTCCGCCGGTTCCTGCATGGAGTTGGGGGCGATGGATGTCCATCTCGAACAAGCCCTGAAAGGTATTCGCGATTCCGGGACCAACGTCAAACTTTCCGTTTCGGTGAATACCACTTCGGCTCGGCAAATGGTGGGGCTTTTCCAGGCAGGAGTGGACACTCTGTCCGTGGATTCGTTTCTGGCACAAAGTCGGCCAGCCGAAACAATCGACACCAAGGATCGTTATGGTTCGGTGCTAAGTTACGGAGCAGCCCAAGTCTCTCCTTTTGCTTGGATGGCATCAGCCATGCACCAGCTCTTACAAGACTTGTCTGATTGGCAGCTATTTTCAGGCGCAAAACTGCCTCTCAACAACCATCCGGGATAGTTCGCTGCAAACAAACCGAATTGCTAATGTACCTAATTCAGGTATCCTCTAAGAGATGAACATCCAACATTCGGTCACGATTCCGGAGCAACCGCGATTTCCATCGGCAGGAAGCTCCATACCTGCAACTTCTGGTCGGCAGCGATCTTGGGTTCCATCCGCTCAGGTCGTTTTGATGCTAGCCTGGCGCGAGTGGATTCGGTTCTTTCGGCAACCATTTCGTGTGGCCGCCGCACTGCTTCAGCCCATACTTTTTTGGGTGTTGTTTGGAACCGGGATGCACAGTTCCTTTCGTGGTGATAGTCAGTCCGCTGACTTCATGACCTATTTTATGCCCGGAACGGTAGCGATGATCCTGCTTTTTACCTCCATCTTTTCCACGATCACGATCATTGAAGATAGGCGAGAAGGCTTTCTTCAAAGCGTACTCGTGGCTGCAACACCGCGTTGGGCCATCGCCATTGGGAAAGCACTTGGGAGCGCCGCGATAGCTTGGGTGCAGGCACTTGTTTTTGTGCTGATGGCGATCGGCTTGGGGTACTTGGAGTTTGGCAACGGGACGATTTTGCTAGCATGCTTTATGGTGTTGGTGGCAGTAGCCGTTTCTAGCCTAGGCGTCTGCTGTGCATGGCCCATGAACAGCACGCAGGAGTTTCATTCCGTAATGAACTTGGTGTTGATGCCGATGTGGTTGCTGAGCGGGGCTTTCTTTCCGGTCCCCGCCGTTGGGATCGAAGACGCTTGGGGCCAAGTTGCGTTGCATTGGGTCATGCGTTGCAACCCCATGACCTATGCGGTTTCTGGGTTTCGGCATTTGATGTTTCACGTTGAAGCTCAGGACCGATACTGGGTTCCGTCGTTGTTGACAAGTGTCTGGGTTACATGTGCGTTTGCGGCCATTGTCACAATGGCTGCCGTTTGGTTAGTTCATCGTAAGCAGAGAGGGGAACTTTCATGAGATCGATGCCGCGAATTTTGGGAATCGCCGCTGGAATCCTTGCCGGGACAATTTTCGCGATATTGATGCGAGGTCCCGTCCGAGGAAAGCCTAACGTCAGCAATTCGAACCACGGTCCCAATGTCGAGACGATTGAGGTCGAGGTGGATTCGGAATCCGAACGGGTTCAGGCACAGGATCCAGGACGTCGCAGCACCATTTTGGAGCTTGTTGCAGCCGCAAAAAACCAACCTGAATGGCTGACCGAATTCGAAATGACCGAACGAAGTGGACGGCTGGTCGGCTCCAAGGAGCTGCGTGGCGAACCGTACATCGCCTGTTTCTTTTTCTCGACCTGCCCAGGAACTTGCACCCGGCAAAGCAATAAAATGCAACTGCTACAAAACAAGTTCAAGGGAAAGCCTATTAAGTTTGTAAGTGTTTCGGTTGATCCGGAAATCGATACGCCTGCAGTTTTGCAAGAATATGCGGAGAAGTTTCAAGCGGACCCCAATCGTTGGCTGTTCTTGACCAGTCCGATCGAATACGTTGTTCGGGTCGGCACAGAAAAATTCTTCCTGGCCGGAGTGGAAAAACGCGGGCACCCCGATCGCTTTTGCTTAGTCAATGCAGAAGGAGACTTAGCGGGATCCTATGTATGGCTGGACCAGGAAGAATTCGATCAATTGATGGTGCACGCGAACGAGTTGTTAGAAAAATCACCGGTTAAGTCCGAGTAAGTTAAGTACAAGAACAGGAGCTGGATGGCATGGCGGATTATAGAAGTACGAAGATGTTTTGGTTCGGTTTCGTGGTGCTGTTTGCGGCTTTTGTCAGCGACTTGCGAGGGGAACAGCCGGAATTAGCGAGCGCCGCATTGAAGGATTATGTAGCCCTACCGGATGACGTGTTTCGCTTCGAAGTCATGGAACGTGGGTCTATCAACAAATGCAAATGGCTGCGCGTGCATTTGGTTTCTCAAAAATGGCACGATATCAATTGGAAACACACCATGTGGATTCTGGCTCCGGATTCTTGGATCCAGGGGAGCGTTCCCGAATCGACCGAAGAGAACGGTACTAGCAAGCCCGTTCTTTCGGACTCAGCATTGATGTTGATTTCCGGCGGGTCGTGGCCTGCGGCATGGGGGGAAGCACCTCCTGAAAAGATGGAAGTCAAAAGCGAACTGCGTATCATGGCTGCCGCTGCGGAAGCATCGAAAAGTCCCGCATTAGTCGTCTCGCAAATCCCATTTCAACCGATGATGGGCGACAAGTTTGAGGATGCATTGATTGCGGAAACGTTCAAGAGATATCTGTCGGGCGAAGGGACAGATTGGCCGCTTCTCATGCCGATGGTGAAAGCAGCCTCGCGCGCCATGGATGCTGCTCAGTCGGTGATCGAATCGGAATGGAAGCATCCGGTACGCCGCTTCACCGTCACCGGTGCAAGCAAACGAGGATGGACTACGTGGCTGACCTCCGCTGTCGATAAACGAGTCGATGCGCTGGCCCCCATGGTGATCGATATGCTGAACATGCCTGTTCAAATGAAGCATCAATTAGCCACCTGGGGCAAATATTCAGAAGAGATCGCTGACTATACCGAACTTGATTTACCCAAGTACCTAGCAACTCCTCCTGGGCAAGCATTGCAGCGCATTGTGGATCCCTTCCGTTATCGCAAAGCCGTCACGCAACCTAAGCTTTTGATTTTCGGGACCAACGATCGATATTGGCCGTTGGATGCATGCAATTTGTACTGGAATGAGCTCGAGTCTTCCAAGTACCTACTCTATTGTCCCAACCAACCCCATGGCATCACGGATTACCCCCGGCTTCTCGGTGGCTTGGTTGCTCTACATCGGAGCCGGACTGGGCAGGGGCAACTTCCGAAGCTCAACTGGAAGTTTGAAGAGGCTGAAGGAAAGCTTACGTTAAACATGAGCAGCGACGCCGAATTCTCAGCTTCCGAACTGTGGATTGCCAGGTCGGCGACCCGGGATTTTCGAGATAGCGAATGGATCCCTCTCGAAATGGAGCGAACCAACAAGCTCGAATGCACCTGTTCGATCGAAACGGGGGATGGATTCGTGGCTGCTTTCGGCGACTGGACTTTTGATTTTGTTCCAGCCATTTCAACTCACTTGACCACCAATATTCAAATTGTTGCGCCGAAACAGAAATAACATTTCATTCGATATCGCTTTTGCATTATGACGAGATCGGTTCCGACTTACTTAGTGATGATTTTTGCTTGTTGGTTTGTACAGGGCTGCAACCGTTCGACAAAGCAAAATCCATCCTCGATCACGTCCGTTGCCCCGACGGATGCCTCGACCATCGCACCTGCAACTAGATCGGCTAAATCGCCTGACGCATCGAAACCATCTACGTTTTTTGAAAATGTCAGCCAGCAAGGTGGTATCAACTTTCAATATCATGCTGGGCGCGAAGCAGGGGAGTACGCGATTCTAGAATCTCTTGGGGGAGGGGTTGGCGTTTTTGATTTGGATAACGACGGGTTGATCGATGTGATGTTGGCTGGCGGTGGAAAGCTGGACGACAAGACGGTATCCCCGTTGCCATGCAAAGTCTTTCGCAACCAAGGAGACTTTCAGTTTGCCGAGGTGACAACGCAAACCAACCTTGCGTCGGATCGTTTCTACAACCACGGCATCTTTCCAAGCGACTACGATGGCGACGGCTTCGCCGACATGGCAGTCAGTGGCTATGGTGGCATCCAGTTGTATCACAACCAAGGTGATGGAACCTTTGCCTTCCAGGAAGTGCTAAGAAGCCATCCTGAAATCCCTTGGAGCTCCAGTCTTGCATGGGCCGACTTTAATCGCGATGGTGTGCTGGACCTGTATGTGACTCATTACGTTGACTGGAGCTTTTCTAACCACCCTGAGTGCAAAGGGGACGGCGATTCTCGCGAGGTCTGCGCCCCCAAAGATTTCGAAGGTCTCGACGATGTGCTTTTTTTTGGCGATGCCCAAGGAGGATTTCACCCCAGTTCGGCTGAAATTGGGTTGCTGCCCAACGGCAAGGGACTGGGGGTCGTTGCAAGTGACTTCGATCTCGATGGCGATGTGGATATCTATGTTGCCAATGATACCGTCGACAACTTCTTCTATCTCAATGATGGCACGGGTAGGTTTGTCGACAATGCGGTCATCGCGGGTGTGGCGGGGGACGAGTTCGGTGTTAGCACGGGAAGCATGGGCATTGCTGTTGGCGAGTTTACCGGGGACGCGCTTCCGGACATTTGGGTCACCAATTTTGAACGTGAACTGTTCGCTCTTTACCGGAATGAAGGCAATGGGTTGTATACCCATGTTAGTCGCAATGCGGGATTGGCGGCCTTGGGTGGTCTGTACGTGGGGTTTGGAACGGTCAGCGTCGATATGGATCAAGACGGAGACAACGATCTTGTGGTGGCCAATGGACATGTGTCTTACAATTCCAAAAACTCCACTTTCAAACAAGTGCCGTTGCTTCTTCAAAACGACGGTAAAGGTCGGTTTACTCGTCAAAAGGACGATGCATACTTTGCGGAATTACATTCGGGTCGAGGTGTTGTAACTGCAGATTTTAACAATGACGGCTGCTTCGATTTGGTTTTTTCGCATCTGGAGGAATCCGCTACCATTCTTCGTGGTACCAACAAAAACAAGCAACCACGTTGCACAATTCGATTGGTAGGTACGAACTCAAATCGAGATGCGATTGGCGCCACCGTGGAACTGCCGACAAGACATGGGGTTCGGTCGATAGGAGTGAATGGTGGTGGTAGTTACCTTTCAACCAGCGACAGTCGCATCGCATTCTCACTTGCAGACGGTAAGTCAAAGGCAACAGTAAAGTGGCCAAGTGGCGCCATCGAAGAATTTTGGTTGGATCCTGCAAGCAACCAATCCGACAGGACAAATTTAGTTTGGATCGAGGGACAGTCTCATGCAGATCACTAAACAAAACGGCTTGAGCGTCCTATCGCCTAGGCATTTTTTCGCACTTGGGCTCTGCTGGATGTTGCTGCTGGGTTGCGAACCAGCCTCTACCCCCCAGCCTGTCGTAACAGCGCCCGTTCAAGTCCAAGATCCCAAAGAGCAATCGGCTTCTGTTGCCGATTCGAAGGAACCGCAAACCGTAGCACTACACCCGATCGATGAGTTGCCTGAAGGGAAACGCTATCGAACAGGTACCAAAGCCCTCGATGCCAACGATCTTACCAAAGTGCGTGAGATAGCTGATGAGCTGCTGCAATCGAAAGACTATGCTCCTTTAGGCCAAGCGTTGGAAGGCTTTCTAATGGTCCGGAGTGGCAAACTGGATGAGGCGATGTCCTTGGCGGAGAGGCTTTCTGAAATTCCAGTTTTACAAGCCGAATGCTATTTGATTGCCGGCGAAGTTTTCACCAAGCGTCTGCAGTATTTGGCTGCTTTGGATGCGTTCACCAATGCCGCAAAAAAGGATCCATCCAATGTCCGAGCGCATCGATGGCTGGCGGTGGTTTATCATGACACTGGGGCCATGAATAAGGCGACGGAGCATCTTCGAATCGTTGCAAGCCTTGACCCTACCGATTTGCGTTCGTTGCGTTTCGCCGGCATGATTCATCGCGAATATGAAAAGTTCGAAGACTCGGTGACGGACTATCAGAATGCCTTGAAAAGAAATCCACCCGCGAAAGTAGCCGACGAAATTCGGCTTGAATTGGCAGAATCGTTACTCAAGCTGCGCAAATTGGAAGAAGTGCAGCAGACGTTAGCAGCCGTTGTTTCGAAATCAGCTTCTCGTGCCGCCCTACTTGCCGAATCCTTGGAGACTGCGGGCCAAGTGGACGAAGCAATGGCCGCTGCCAAGGAAGCTCTTGAAATGGATTCAAATCACTTGCGAGGTCGTTTGGTATTAGGCAGACTCTACAACGGCAATCGGCAATGGGATCAGAGCATTGAATGCCTTCAGCCCGTGGTCGCAAAGTATCCCGCTGAACACGAGCCGATGTTTCTTCTGGGGCGAGCATTGATAAGCTCGGGCAAAGAGGAGGAAGGAAAGAAATGGCTGACCGAGTCCAAGAAATTCAAAGATATGTTTTTGAAGTTCTCGGAGCTCAACGCAGCAGCTGTCAATCGCCCTCAGGACGCCGCATTGAGAATCGAGATTGGCAAACTTGCTGAAGAACTTCAAAAGGTCGGAATTGCAAGAACTTGGTACTTGGCTGCTTTAGGACTAGACCCTTCCAACGTGGAGGCAAAGGAAGCGTTAACTCGGCTGAGCAGATATTCTAAAATCAACAAGTAAAGTCCGTTAGGTTCGCTCGCGGGTACAGAAGCATGTTTCGCAATGCTCTTGATCCGATCAGTCAAAAGCACTTTCTTGAGCGGATTCCTCGTCTATTTCTTGGATTGGCTCATTGAACAGATAACGTACCACCATGGTGGCGTATGCACCTCGAGGTAAAACAAACGTAAGCCTCAAACATTGGAAACCTGGATTATAGGAATCGTCACCCCAGCCAAAATCCATTTCTTGTGGCATCAACCAAGCAGCGCGGTCACCTCGAGAGAAAAAGGTATCGCGGGGATACTTCAGACGCATCTGCCGAACATCCATCTGAAGAGGCGCCAAAACTTGCTCCAGCGATTCGAAAGTTCCCGAAGGCCATTCGTGCTGTCTCGCCGAAGGGAGCGGCAACTTGAGTTGTTGCAAGGAACTACCTGCAATTTCAAAAGTAGGTTTCAGCAATGGGATCGCAATCGGACCGCAGGCGGAACTGAGGTACTCCACGTTGGTTTCGCCAGTTCCATCAACGATCAGTTTGGATAACCAACGATTCCAAACCCAACTTTGAAAGGCTGCTATATAGATGCTGCGAAGATCGATTCGAATCAGTGAGACGGCTCGTTTGAAATCCGTGGGGTGGTCGCAAAGATAAGTGACGACACTTCGCCTGTGCGATCGTTCCAGCATGGCTTTGCATTTGATCCAATCACCCCAGTACTCCCGCAGGATCTCTTTTTGTTCCTTTTCGCGTGGACGATCGTGTTGATTCGGTTCGGCCATGGCAAGGTACATGGTGCGTTCGTAATTTCCCAAGCACCATGGGACACCGATGATCTCCCCGCAGTATCCGATGGAACCGAAACGCTGGTCGTCAAAGTAGTTAGCAACACCCGTTTCTTGAATAAGCTTACATCGTTCCGAAAGAGCTTCCTTGTCTTCCGTCGCGATCCTTCGTAGGTAAATGTCGAATCGATTCGCTGCAATGTCTTTTGCATGAAACGGTTGTGGGCACTGGCCTAGATACTCCAGCTGAAACGAACGGTCCGTTAACCCAGAGTGAGGGCCGCGAAAAATGGTTAGGTATTGTGTGGTATCGGCGTGCCGGTCCTTCATCCCGCCGTAGCTGATGTCTTTTCGAGAGATCTGCCACTTATGCAAGATTGCTTGCATGGCCTCGGGCGTCCCTAATCCACATTTATCCAATCGATACAGACCGAAAGGACCGCTGCTGGGCTTGATATGGGTTAGTTCTTCTACCCGAAAGTCTTCGGGCATGCTCTTTAACTTCATCTTGGGCTACAGTGTCTTGCAAACGTGGAAGCGGATCTCATCTGAAGATCCGAGGGGAAAATGAGGTGCGAGTCCACCCAACAGTTCCGCATGAATCACCCGTATCGGGGTAAACCGGGCTCTCGAAAACCAAAATCGAACCTTAAAGCTTAATCGAACGAATGCAAATGTGCGATGGCCAGCTCCCATGGAGGGATCGCTTTCGATTAGAATTGAGATTGCTTAGGTCCTTGAATGCAGACGAGCCTCGCATCCGCCCCGCCTGAATCCCAGCCTTAATCCTCTCCCTTTCTTCGGTTACTCTCATGCAACTCAACGTCGCCACGTTTGGTTTTGTACGCCCATTGCATTGGCGATGGCGATGGCGATGCCTGTTGATGGTTGGTTGTATCATGAGTGGAACATTTGGGCTGGCAGCCCCTCCCTCCGAAGATGTTTCGCCGAACAGTTCCTCCGACATTTACGAACAATCTGTCAAACTTGTTTTGACCGAACGCTGTATTGCTTGTCATGGTGCTTTGAAGCAAGAAGCTGGACTTCGTTTGGATACCGCAAGGTTTGCAATTGCGGGCGGAGATTCTGGAGCTGCCATTACCCCTTCTGACACTCAAAGCAGTTTGATTTTGTCGCGAGTCACGTCGCAGGACATGTCGATTCGGATGCCTCCGGAGGGAGAACCGCTGAAGTCGGAGCAAATCGCAGGTCTCTCCCTATGGATTGCTCAAGGTGCGGGCGTTCCGGAGAATGAACAAGCAGAAAAGTCACCTTGGGAACACTGGGCCTTCCAATCACCAGTGAAGCCATCGATTCCTGTCTTGGAGCCCTCGACGAACTCATCCGCTTTTAAGAATCCTATCGATTTATTTCTTGAACAAGCGCGACGATCGAATGGACTGGTGGCTCAACCTTCGACCGATCGCCGACTGTGGCTTCGGCGAATTTCGCTGGATCTCATTGGATTGCCACCGACCGCAGAAGAACTTTCGGCTTTTCTTGCCGATGATTCGCAGGATGCGTATGAACGAGTCGCAGCTAGGCTGTTAGAAAGCCCTCAGTATGGCGAACGATGGGGAAGGCATTGGATGGATGTTTGGCGTTACAGTGATTGGTGGGGCCTGGGTGCTGAAGTTCGCAACTCGCAGAAGCACGTTTGGCATTGGCGTGATTGGATCGTCGAATCGATGAATGAAGATAAAGGATACGATCAAATGATTCGTGAAATGCTTGCCGCTGACGAACTGTATCCTAATGATTTGAACAAGCTGCGTGCGTCAGGCTTCTTGGCAAGGCAATACTTTCTGTTTAACCGCACCAGTTGGTTAGATGAGACGGTCGAACATACGGCGAAAGCCATGATGGGCCTGACCATGAACTGTTCAAAATGCCATGACCACAAGTACGACCCCATTCGTCAGGAGGACTATTATCGACTTCGAGCGATATTCGAGCCCTATCAAGTACGCATCGATCTTGTTCCCGGCCAAGTGGATCCGGAGCAGGACGGTATCCCGCGCGCATTCGATTGCAATCTGGACTCACCCACCTACGTGCACGTACGAGGCGACGATCGCAACCCTGACACCTCGAAGAAAATGGATCCGTCGGTGCCTGCTTTCTTGCTGGCAAGTCCTTCTTCAGGCTCCCCCGCGGAATCTCGAGCTCTCTTCGCACCTTCTTCCGTAACGCTTCCGCCGGAAGCGTACGATCCTGGTTCTCGAAGCTTTATTGTCGAGAGCTATGTTAATTCCGTCGATCTTCAGATTGAGGCAGCGGCCAAGAAACTCTCGGAATTGGATACCAAGATCGGTGCGACGGAAACAAGTTCTACAACAGGAACCGCGATCGTTTCTAAAGCGGTTCAACAAGAACGCACGGTTGCCGCCAAAGCATTGGCTGCTTTGAATGCGAACAAACAGGCGATCCTTGCGCGATCGGCCGCTCAACAAGCAAAACACAAGTCGCCTAATTCCGAAGAATGTCTTCAAGCTGCCCGCAACGCTTCTCGACTCGAGCGAATCGCTGCTTCTGCAACGGCAGACCAAAGCTTCGAACAGGCGCAATGGGAACTGCTGCAACTGGAAGAGACTCAAGCGGCGGCTGACAAATTGGAAGAAGCGAAAAAGAAGGTCGCTGCAGCAACCGAAGCACGCGATAGTGCGATGAAATCCATCGAGCTTGACAGTGATCAGTTTACACCTCTCGTAGGATCGGTCAAAACTCGCGAGTCCAACCTAGAAACGGAGGATTCACGCAGAAAACCGTTTCCCACTACCAGCACTGGGCGACGAACCGCGCTGGCGCAGTGGTTAACTCATCCAAGCAATCCGTTGACAGCTCGCGTGGCTGTCAACCATATTTGGGCTAGGCACATGGGAAGCCCACTGGTTCCAACCGTATTTGATTTCGGTCGCAAAGGGAAGCCGCCCACCAACCAGGCGCTGTTAGACTGGTTGGCAATGGAACTGATCGAAAGTGGCTGGAGCATGAAACACATGCATCGACTGATGGTAACCTCCCAAGCCTACAGGATGTCCTCGAGCGCCTTGAATGCGGACGCCGAAACAATTCGCAAGGATCCAGAAAATCGTTTTTATTGGCGAGCCAATTCGGGGCGGATGGAATCGCAAATGCTTCGTGATTCGCTTTTGCATCTTGCCAACGTTCTGGACTTTCGTTTAGGAGGGGCACCGATCCCCGCAGCCCAAGAACAATCTTTTCGGCGCAGCCTGTATTACTTTCATTCTCACAATGAGCATAATAAATTCCTGTCGATGTTTGATGATGCGAGCGTACTCGATTGCTATCGCAGAGCCCAAAGCATTGTACCGCAGCAAGCACTGGCACTGGAAAACAGTCAGCTGGCTTTGGATTGCAGTCAGAAGATTTCCGACCGGATTGTCGCAATGTCGACAGGAACGGATGGGTTGGTTCCAGACGAGTCTTTTGTTCGTTGTGCATTTCAGCTGATCCTCGCATCCGACCCCAGTTCTGCAGAAATGGAAGCTTCGTTACGCGGACTAAGTCGATGGACCGAAGTTGCTTCGCGATTAGGTAAAGCAGCTCCGCAGACCTTGGCTCGTGTCAACTTTATCCAAGCATTGATCAATCACAACGATTTTATCACGATAAGGTAAAAACGAAATGAATTCCTTTCACTCTGTCCATTGCAAGTCACATCGACGATCATTCCTGTCCGATGTTGGTATGGGATTCACTGGACTGGCGCTTGGTGCCATGCTCGCGAAAGACGGTGTGTATGGTTCCGAAGATGCGAAAACTTGGCAGCCCCCCAACGGTTTACCTCACTTTGCACCGAAAGCAAAGAATGTGGTTTGGCTGTTCATGAATGGTGGCGTGTCGCACATGGAGAGCTTCGACCCCAAGCCGGAGCTCACCAAACATGCCGGCAAAACAATTGCGGAATCTCCCTACAGCGACGCTCAAAATCCTGAGAAGCTAAAGCTCGCGCGAGTTACCGTGATCAATGACGCGAATGGTCAACAACGTAATACGCTTTATCCCTTGCAAGTTGGCTACAAAAAGTATGGTCAATCCGGAATCGAGCTCAGCGATTGGGTTCCTCACGTGGGTAGCTGTGTCGATGACATCGCAATCATTCGATCGATGTGGACAACGGATGACAATCACGGCGCCCAAACGCAGTTTCATTCTGGACGACACATGCTCGATGGCGAATACCCCACCTTGGGAGCCTGGGTGCATTATGGTCTTGGAAGCCTAAATGAAAATTTGCCTCAGTTTATTTCGATCGGTAACCGCGAGTATTGGAACGTCAAAGATGGGCACTATCTTGGGCCAGCCCACGATGCGATTCCCATTCGAGTTGATCCGAACAACCCGTTAGATTTCGCAAAACCCATGAATGGAATGTCCGAAGAAGAACAACGAATCGGTTTTGATTTAGCCTTGGAACTGAATCGCCACAAGGGAGTGGAATATCCTGATGACGCATCCCTGGCTGCGCGTATCAAATCGTACGAACTGGCTTTTCGCATGCAAACTTCGGTTCCAGACGTTTTGAACTTGAACGCCGAAACCGCCGAGACACAATCGATGTATGGAATCGACGAACCGGAGACACGGGAATTCGGGATGCAGATGCTGGCAACACGACGTTTTCTGGAACAGGGCGTTCGGTTTATTCAAGTTCAACATGGTGCGGGAGGGGCAGGTGTATGGGACGCTCACGGTGGCCTGAAAGCCAATCACGAAAAGAACTTTAAAGCCGTGGATAAGCCAATCGCTGGCCTTCTCAAAGATTTAAAGCAACGCGGCTTACTCGAATCCACAATCGTCCTGTTTGCGAGCGAGTTTGGCCGAACTCCTGGAACTCAAGGTGCTGACGGTCGCGACCACCATATTTATGGCTTCAGCGTGTGGATGGCAGGCGGGGGAATTCAAGGAGGAATCGTCCATGGAGCAACGGACGAAATTGGTTTTCATGCCGTTGAAAATCGACATTACGTCACCGATATTCACGCGACCATTCTGCATCAATTGGGACTAGATTCCCGCCAACTAGAAATACCCGGTCGAAAGCGGCTGGATATTGATCACGGCCAAGTCATCCGCGATATTCTCGCCTGAGCATAGCTTAGGCTGATTTTGGGGCATTTCTGGCTTCAACCAATAAGTCATCGCGCCACAAAACATCATCCATCATAAACTTCTCAATGCGCCCAAAGGAGTCGTTGTGTTTTCGAGAGGCTCCCATAATGAATCTTTCGGAATCACTTAGGTCGACCACCTTGTTGCTTCCGCCCAAGATTCGTACCGTTGGCTCCAGCGGATTTACCGCGTTCCCTTGAATAACAACTGCAATCGACTGGTCATCCAATTCAACAGCTGATCCGATCGGATACATGGATAGCCCTCGAACAAAAGCGAAGAACACATGCGGGTCGAAGCGTTGCAAAGTAGATTGGTGACAAAGATATGCAATCGCGTCCGAGGCAACATACGGCTGCGCGCGGAATGGAGATTGGACTAAGCTGATATACGCCTCGGAAATGTTTAACACACGCGATGCCAATAAAATGTCTTTTCGCTTGAGACTATTTGGAAATCCCGAGCCGTCACATTGCTCGTGAACTTGGCTGATCATGGTGTAAATTCGCTCGTTCACCCCCGACGCTTTTTTCATCAGTTCCGCAGATTCTATCGGATGCTTGCGATATGCAGAAAGCGACTCCCGATCGCCTCGAAGCAACCCGTTGGAATCAAACCACTCCGGATGCAAAAAAAGGGAACAGTCATGGAAGGCAGCCGCGACACCTACCTCCAAAGCTTCTTGGTGTACTGGCTCAAGGATCGAGCTTACTGCCACCCCTAACATCGATAGGGAAGAAGACCGAGCAATCCAGTACTGGTTGGTCTCATCGTGGAGCTTCGGATTCAGAACTGCCGAAAGTCGAAGCGTCAAAATGGCAAGGGTTGCTGCAACCTCTTGCTCCGCTTGCCGAATGAAGCCAAGCACCGAATCCTCGAACCTTTCCATCTCCATCGGTTCATTTTTTCCAATCGCATCGTACGAGTCGGAAAGACACTCCTCCACATTCGATATCGCGGATTCCACGGACCGGATCAATTCCGAAGGAAACGAATCCCGCAGAAGATTCTCAAGAGACTTTTCTGTTTCTTGTTCCGTCTGTCGAATAGTTAACGAAACAATGTTCGTCGCGGCCAATCGCTCAAGAAGGCGATCCGTTACAGGCATGCCAGAGCGATGAAGAACGTTCCCCTCGGAATCGGTTAAATCAAAACTCAGCGTCGTGCCAATCAAAAGGTCCGCAGTATCAATCACCCATGTCTTGCTTTTTTGCATCGTCGTTTCAGCTCCTCCATTGCCTCAGTCGAATTCTCAGATGCAGGGGGCTACATTTATAAATTCAATTTTCAATTGTGTTTTTCTTCGGTCTACTAAACAGCAAGATTGAGCCACACACGAAAATTACGTTTATTAAAACAACAATCTTCCCAGCCTTGGAAAACCCAACCGCCATATCCACCATGGCCACCAAATTCGGTTGCCGAAAGTGTTTCTGGGGAAAACGATCGGACTGGAACATATGGCAAAGATGCGCCCCAAATCATACCACTTCCTAAGTGTCATTTTGGACGTTTTGTATGAGGGGAAACCCCTATATTGCCATTGAAGCTGTTAGTGGACCGTCGCAAGGGGAATGTTGCACTCATGGAGCACGAACTTCTTCGACAATGCCAGAAAGGCTAGACCGAATTACGCCGCCAAAATGAATGCCATAGGCTGATGCGAGTCGAACTTATCCCTTGATTTGTCTTCATTTTTTAATCCGAATCCTTTGCAGTCGGGGTAGGCCGGTCGGTTGGCCTGCTTGAAGAGCCAGGAAAAACAGGGGCTTCCTAACGCGCATGGTGCTGTTTCCAAGAGATGAACCATTTCAATGGACTTCCGACGATCATCAGAGTCTCCCTGTCGCTCCAGGGCTTAATGCCACAGCATATTTCATTCAATTCAGTCAGTGATTTGAAAAGCACGGGAATCATGCATGGCCGACTTTCTGGTCCTATTGATCTTGACCTACAGTCGTCAATTTGCGATTCCGTACAGTTTGGTGTTTCCATTGGTCGCTTTTCGTGCACGAATTCTAGTATGGCATTCTCCAGAACCAGTCGAATCGATCGAAGGCGTCGCGTGATGCTGGACGCCGTCGCTGCGGATGCAGAATATGCAGTAGAAAGTGTTCGCGCCAAAAAGCGTTCTCTCGGACGCGAAAAACAGGATTCGTTCGACGAGCCATTCAACGGCACAAAGTACCGTGACCCAGGCTACAGCCAAGCGGTTCGGGGCACCTGCCAACAACGGATGGTGCAATTGATTCCCATTCGCCGCGGAACTCTCACCTTAGTTCTTGCTGGGATGTGGATGATTTGGGCTGGGCTAGTTTTGGCTCATTATTGGCTTCATGTTCCAGTCGCTTCGATTCCAGCCGCACCTGAGACGGCGGCATCGACTGCTTCTGCATCAGTGCCAGCCACAGCAGCAGCAGCAACGGTGTCTACAAAGCTACCTATTTTTGAGCTGTTTAATCTCCGCTCTTCGAACAGTATCGCGCATTGGCTTACATGCCAGTTATGGATGCTGACTGCCTTAGCTGCATGGATGAACTTCCGGCTTCGACGTCACAAACTAGATGACTACCGCGCACGCTATCGCATTTGGGCTGTCCTAGCCTGTGCAGCTCTCTTTTCTAGCTTCGATGCCTCCAGTTCCTTTTTGTATCTGCTTGGTATGAGCGTCGACGGATGGACGCGAAGCGAGATTGGATACGGCGGTTGGCCGCTTGTCTTAGCGACATTCGCTTCGTTGATTGGAATTCTCGGGATTCGATTATGCAATGAATTAAGAACAGTGCCGGGAAGTGTTGCATTCTGGTTGACCGGCCTATTGGCTTGGGCTGCGTCGGCCTTGCTGGGGACGGGCTTGCTGAAGACATCCTGGAATCCTGCAACCGTGGATTTGATCGTGGGTGCGTGCTGGCTAGGCGGCATCCTACTGGTGTTTCAAGCAGCTGGCGTTTACCTACGCCAAACGTACATTGCTGCCCAAAAGCGATTCCTAGAACGCAACGGAATGAATCTTCAGTCCATTCGCTTCAAGGCACCTCAGCTTAAACTGCCATTCCAACGAAAGAAAAACGATCCGGAAGAAAACGAACAGGGCACTCCTGATCGTAAATCACGTAAAGATAAACTGGACGAGAAGCCTGCCAAGCAAGGTTGGAAAATGCCTTGGGGCCGCCGATCCAATGATATTTCCAATGACGATGATGACGTTGCCCCATCGGAAAATCGCTCCGCCACCACCAAAGCAAAATCGCGATCGGCACCCACTGAAGATCAAGAGACTCGAACGGCGAAACCTAAGTCGCACTGGTTCGGACTGATTCCAAATCGCTCGGAACAAAACGAACGGCTGGAAGAACAACCGATCCGCATCGACGAAGGCCCGGAAGTTGACAACGGGTTAACGAAAAAGCCGGGCTGGTTCGGAATTGGCGGTAACCGCTCAAAGGCTGAACGTAACAGCGTCGAACCTAACGGCGCCGAACGCATTGTCCCATCGACCGACTCCCAATCACGCCGCACTAGCACTTCTTCGGTAGCGACTGTCACCAAGGCCAATGATGATTCGCAAGGCGATTCCAATACTGCCAAAAAATCGATGTGGTCTCGACTTCGACGCCAAAAGCAAGCTGAACCAAGCGTTGCTAAGAAGGCGAAGGATCCAAGTCAGAAATCTTCGTGGCTATCTTTTGTATCCCGAAAAGCCAAATCCATCGATAGCGAGCAAACAGCTGTCTCACTCGCCACCAAGAAGCAACCCGAATCATACCAAAACAAGCCCGTCATGCGCCGTCTGTTTGGTCTTCTTGACGGTCTCAGGTTGAAACCACCGGGTGAAGAAGATCGTCAAGATCCAAAACCAACCACGAAATCGATGTCCAGCGGCCCGGTCGCCGTGAAACCAAGCCAAACCCTCCCGTCCACTCAATCCAATGTTGAAGAGGACGACGACTACGATGACGACACTTCGAACGGTCGCCCATTGAGCAAGGCAGAACGGAAACGTCTCAAGCGTATGCAACAAGACGATCGACGCGCGGCTTAGCACCGATCGATCGATATGTAGCATTGCCTCCCAGTCATGAAAAATCAATCAGCTAGGAATGGACGAGGGGTACAGGTGTTTTATCTTTAACGCACAGGTGAAATTCAGCAAACGAATTAATTCCCACGTGCGGTTCAATGCGAATATTCGGTCGAATACCTATGCGCTAACTCACAGTAGAACACATTCAAGCCAGCCCATTGGAGCCACAAGTCCTTTGGCTTAACGGGCAAACTGTTAATCTAGGCTTAGAATATCACTTTTTCGTCACCTCCAATTTCTCAATCTCAACGAGTGCTTTGTCGGCGATGCTTTTCATTTCCGCGTACTCTTTACTTTCTGCATTCCAATACTTTAGCTTCACCTTTACAATTAATTCGTTTACTTCTTCGAACCCGGCATTGCGTAATCTAGCAACAACTTTTTCGGGGACAGGAACATCGTCGATGCGGGTCCATGTTGTTTCGACGTGATTAATAAGTATGCTTTGTTTTCGATCGGGTAACTCCGCCAAATCACGAAAACCTGCTTGATAGGAAAACGTCTCTGTCACTGTTGGCAATCCATCCTTGAAAGTGATGTCCTTAAACATCAGTCGGCGACCATCCGGAGTCGTCGCCTTATTAAACCAAATCGATTGAACCGTGCGTGAATCGATCTGAGTTGCCTTGGTACACAAATTATGCACAAACGTGGTACGCATCAATGATACACGTCGATCCTCGCCGCGTGACAGCATTGTAGAGTAAGCAAAAGGCCAGGACATCGGATCAACGGTAACGCAAGATGACTGGGTTACAAGTTCTCGCGTGTCTCTCCATTGATCACGGTATCCCTCGTAGTCAAGTTTTTCCAACTCGTAAAAAACCCCCTTGTATTTCACCATCGATCTAAAGCAAGTCTTAAAGTCGAATAAACTGCTCTGCAACTTTCTCCCATTTTCCTTGTTTACCAAACTATCTCGAGAATCGTCAATCGGATTGAGATGCCATTCCGCGTTTCTAAACTCAAGTCTATCATCCACGAAATACTTGAGCTTTGCCGTTCCTTGGACCCAAAAAAGTGAGTCAGGACTACTTTCGATTTCCACGAAAGCCTCTGAAATGTAGCTCGAGAGCCCAAACTCGTGGTCATCCAACATGCTAGCCATTTGCGATTCCAGCCCCTTTCCCAGGGAGTCGTCAGCAAATACGGATAGCATTGAAACGGTCGTCCACACCAAAGACAAGAGAACAGGACCCGTACAGCGTTTACGCAGCGTTACCAATTTCATTCTACTCCCCCTGACCCAGTACATGGCATCGCGTTGGTGCACAAACCAAAAAGGCCGATTGGCATCTGGGGAGTCTCACTAGTAACGCAGTACCACCCGTTTGGCTGTATGTTTTCGAATAACTTGCATTTGTCGCACTTGAAGTCAGTCGAGCAATTAAATTCACTTGTACGTCTTCTCTCCATTCCAGATTCCACCGGTCCAGGAACCTTGTAATGAACAAAATCCGATTTCCATTGGTCTTCACTCACGTACACAGTCCAGTCAATTGGTGCCGACTCGGGGCACGATGGAGGCACCGTCGCTTGACAAAGATCATCGCAATCAGATGGTGGTTCAATTAGACCTGGGCGAGTCCCGTAAACGCTCTTACATGACTGCGTTCCATCGACCATCAAGCAGGTGCAAGCTTCGAGAGGCGGTGTTCCACCACCTCCTCCAGGGCCACCTTGAAACAGAACGACACAAATTAACCCTAGTTGTATTCCAAAAAACATTTTGGCACTTCCTCTACTCTGAAGCCTCAAAAACAACTTGGCTTGAAGCACGACACTTCAAACTCTCGAACTCAATCTTCCAAGTCTCATTCTCTCCAAAGGTCGGCAAATCCATCTCATCGAAGCTCCCTTCGAAAATCAGGGCTCTATCCGCTCGCTTGGTGAGTTTCTCTGACTGAACCGGTATTCTGACTTTTCCGTTGGTTATGAGTAGTTTGCCTTGATCTAGATTGCTCTCTGGGCTGATGCCAAGCAAGTAAAGCTTGGCTCGATACCGACCATCTACCAGTCTCCACGTACTCAAGCTAGGCCCAATCGAAACACGATCCGTGTAGCGTACGGCTAAGAAGAAATCGCGAGTTATCGGCTCAGTCTTCAGATCCGTCTTTGAATCCGGAACGGCGGACTCGCCGGGAGGCGTTGTATGTTCGTAAACAACTCGAATCGACAACGATTCTTCAAGTTCATCCTTTCTTTCGGAGGGCTGAATTACGATTGCGTACTTCGTCGCTTCGGGATCTTGGGCCTCAAGAAACCGCAACCTTTCGCTCTCGCTTACCGCTTTGATTATTTTTATGTTAGAACCAGAAGGTCGAACTGAAATAGTTGTCGAGAAGGGAATATCGGAGCGATCAATGACCAAAGGGGAGGGCTCGATGGAGATAGAATCGATGACGTTGGCTTCAACCACCAGCGCGAACGCAATAGTCCGCTGCTGATCGACAAACATAATGCTTGATTGAAACTTCTTGGCCGACGCGGGAAACTTAACCTCAGTGCGGATCACGATTGCTTCCGATTTGGCGGCTCGCATCTTCAATGTCGAGAGCGCAGTACAATTGCAAGATGGCTTTAAGTCTAAGTCCAAATCGGTATCTAACGTGTTTTTGAGCGACACTTCTACCTTCACGCTCGTTCCAACGAGTTGCGTTCCTACATCTACGGTTATGGTTTGCTGATTTTCAAGGATGTCGGCCGAAAAACTCATTGGCTTCGCGGAACTCGATGGTCCTGCTGGACGCTTCCCTTCGTCCGCTGCGACGCGATTCGATTGAAAAGCAACAAGAATAGCAAGATGGACCCATAAAACGACTTTAAACCTTTTCAGTCTCGTTATCCGATGGATGCCTGAAGATGTCATAATCGCAACTCAATGTTCTCGGAAAGACAGATGGGGATCGTTAGTTGTTCACGAATTGAAGTATTTGCCCTGTCTTCGGGAGTTATACAAGAAATTGGATAATTGCCCCTGAGTGGTCTTAAAAAGTATTGTTGGCGTTTGGAGACATAAGTTGTTTGAGGGTAACCGTTTTGGTGACTATCGAGAAAAAAATTTTGGGTTTTGACATGCGATAAACGCACAAACCTTGATTTGGTTCGCACTAGCGATATAGTTTTTCCGAGTTGAAGCTCGATAACAAAGTCGCTTTTGCGTTTCCGAAACAGAACATCATGCCCATTGATGATAGACTTTTGACATACATCGCCTCTTTGGCTGATCTATTGCTTCCTTGCGAACCGATCGAGACCATTTCAAAGAATTCACATATCATCGTCACCGCAACGAAAAAGTCTGGATCTGTTTTGACTTGCGCTTACTGCGAGAGAGTGAGTTCGCCGCGTGGCCTTGCGCAGCCTAGATTGATTCGCCATATTGACTTTGAAAACATGCCCGTGTGGGTCAATGTAACATTTCCTCGAGTCTACTGCCCGGAGCATGGTCACGTAGTCGCGAAACAAAACTTCTGCAAGCCTCGATGTCGGATCTCGAACGCGTTAGAGGATTTGCTGCTTGAGATGATTTGTGGGACTGACCAAACCGAAATAGAACTCAAAAAGCAGTTTCAATTAAAAGGCCAAGCCCTCGCAAGAATTGTCGACCGTGCTCGACAGCAACTTGAAAAGAGTACTGTAGACGGCTTCCAAACTGTCGATAAAGAAATGACAGATTGAAAGCCTATCTCACCATTCGGCATATAGACTGTAACGGATCGAATGGGCCAAAAAATTGATTCGCTATTGCGACATCGTTCAACGTGCTAATTCGAAGTCCCTAAGCTCATGGCCAACTCTTGCTCTGATGTCGAATTGTACGATTCCATGGGTGGGCATGAACAAACCAGGTTTCGATCCCCATATACATTGTCCACCCGGCCAACGGGTGGCCAGTACTTGACTCGATAATCGTGATCTGGATCTGGACAAATCGCTTCGCGACGCGAGTAGTTCCGTATGCCTTGTTCGTCCAGCACGAAATCCAACGTATGGGGAGCATTGCAAAGCGGGTTGTCGTTCGCTGGCCAAACCCCATCGCGCACCTTCTCGTATTCGGCAAAGATAAGGTTCATGGCGCGACAGAATCGCTTGATCTCGCTGAGCGATTCGCTTTCGGTGGGCTCGATCATTAAAGTTCCAGCGACTGGGAACGACATGGTAGGTGCATGGAAACCAAAGTCGATCAAACGCTTGGCGATATCATCCACGGAGACGTGCCCCTCATCGTTCATGACGCGAGTATCCAAGATGCATTCATGAGCGATCAAGCCATGGTTGCCCGTGTACAGAATCTTGTAATTCGCCTTTAAATGGTGCGCGATATAGTTGGCGTTTAGGATTGCGACTTGGGTTGCGCGTCGCAATCCTTCTGCACCCATCATCCGAATATACATCCAAGAGATCGGCAGAATGCTACCGCTACCGAATGGTGCCGAACTGACGACGGGTCCGAGTCGACCGTGATGTGTGCCATCCTTGGGAAGGAACGGTGCCAAATGAGATCGCACACCGACGGGACCTACACCCGGTCCTCCACCGCCATGAGGGATACAAAATGTCTTGTGGAGGTTCAAGTGGGAAACGTCGCCGCCAAACTTGCCGGGCTTGGCAACTCCGACCAACGCGTTCAGGTTCGCACCATCAATGTAGACTTGCCCACCTGCGTCGTGAACTTTCGCACATACCTCCGTCACTACTTCTTCGAAAACCCCGTGGGTCGATGGGTAAGTGATCATGATTGCCGCAACTCGCCCTGGATACGCTGCAATCTTTGCATCCAAATCTGCCAAATCGACGTTGCCTTGTTCGTCGCACTTGATGACAACCACTTGCATGTTGACCATCTGCGCACTTGCGGGATTCGTACCATGGGCGCTGCTGGGAATCAAGCAAATGTTGCGATGAATGTCTCCGCGTGATTCGTGGTATTGCTTGATGGCCAGCAACCCCGCATATTCCCCCTGCGAGCCCGCATTGGGCTGAAGCGAGATCGCATCGTAGCCCGTAACTGCACACAGCATCGACTCCAGTTGATCGATCATTTCGCGATAGCCAACCCATTGATCCGCGGGTGCGAAGGGATGGATCGCATTGAATTCAGGCCACGTCACCGGTGTCATTTCCGTGGCTGCATTCAGCTTCATCGTGCAAGACCCTAGCGGAATCATAGCTCGATCCAAGGCGATGTCCATTTCCGACAAGCGGCGAAGGTATCGCATCATTTCGGTTTCGCTGCGATACTGATGAAAGACGGATTGCGTCAAGTATTCATCGTCTCGAAACACGTCATTCGGCAAAACGGATTGATCGTTCCCATCGAGTTCGGTTCCGCCAAAAAATCCCAGAATCGCAACAAGTTCTTGCTCCGAAGTGGTTTCGTCAAGCGAGACACTGATGTGCGATGCATCGTACTTGCGTAGATTGAAACCAGCGTCGCGGGCCAATTTCAAAATAGAATCCGTGGACGCACCGGTTTCGATGGTGAGTGTGTCGAATACTTGGTCACACACGATTTTTACTTGGAGCTTTTTCAGGGATCTCGCGAGACGCATAGTCAACCCGTGCACTCGAGAAGCAATCGCCCGAAGTCCCTCCGGCCCGTGGTAGCAAGCATAAAGAGTCGCCATAATGGCCAACAAGGCTTGCGCCGTACAAATGTTGGAAGTGGCTTTTTCGCGACGTATATGCTGCTCTCGCGTTTGAAGCGCCAGCCGGAATGCGGGCTTGCCATGCGCGTCGATCGATTGTCCAACCAGCCGCCCAGGCAATGTGCGCTTGAACGCATCCTTGGTCGCAAGGAATGCTGCATGAGGGCCACCAAAACCAAACGGAACGCCAAAACGCTGTGTATTGCCGACAACCACATCCGCCCCAAGTTCTCCAGGCGATTGGAGCAGAGTTAATGCCAAAACATCGGACGCCATGACCACCATCGCGCGATGTTGATGGGCTACTGCGATATGTTCTGAGAAATCACCTACCGAGCCATCGGTTGCAGGGTATTGAACCAAAGTTCCGAATACATTGGTCCAATCGGTCACTGGCTTCGTTTGATCGAAAAGTTGAACCTGAATTCCTAAGGGTTCTGCTCGCGTGCGAATCAGATCGATGGTTTGAGGATGACATCCGGTGGAAACTAAAAAGCAGTTTGCATTGGCCTGCTTGCTCGATCGATGACAAAGAGCCATGGCTTCCGCGGCCGCTGTCCCCTCGTCCAGCAACGACGCGCCGGAGATATCCATGCCCGTCAATTCGCAAATCATCGTTTGGAAATAGAACAGGATTTCGAGGCGCCCCTGCGAAATTTCGGGTTGGTAAGGTGTGTAGGCCGTATACCATGCGGGATTCTCAAGCACGTTGCGTTGGATGACCTTGGGGGTAAACGTCCCATAATAACCGAGCCCAATAAAGCTCTTGAGGACCCGGTTCTTGTTCGCAATCGATCGCAGTTCTTCCAAAGCCTGCTCTTCTGTGACGCCTGCTTGCAGTTGCATGCGAGTATTGTCTGCGATGTTGAGTGGTATCACCGCCGACGTTAGCTCGTCCAGCGAACGGTATCCCAATTCATGGAGCATGGCTTCGATTTCATGCTCGCGTGGACCGATGTGGCGACTTACAAAGGGCGAAACCAAAGAATGTGCGTTCGACAGAGCCATGAAATTGCCTCATAAAAACGGGGATAGAGAAAGTTTGGGACGATCAGGTTGACCCCATTTGCAAGCTAGCTGGCAAATGCGCGTCAACGAACACCGTTTGCTCCCCATGGAGCTTGGGTATCCAACTCGCCCCTCTGTCCGTTTACCTGAGAGATCTCGGCACGCGTGCCTTTCCCCTTCGGTGGATTCCTCGCAGTTGCGGGAACTGCGGAATCGCTCTCCAGAGACGAAGAAATGCTGGCGGTTCTTTTGCCTGAGCGGTTCAGGGCCCTTTGCGCCTTCGGCGTTTTGAATCATGTCGTAA
>Ga0247833_1002380_pt1 | contig 27604 bp, 29 predicted proteins | sample LaCruzMarch2015__7_FD_187117 | JGI IMG/M metagenome (GOLD analysis project Ga0247833, IMG submission 187117) | Freshwater microbial communities from meromictic Lake La Cruz, Castile-La Mancha, Spain - LaCruzMarch2015_8m | ecosystem: Environmental > Aquatic > Freshwater > Lake | place: Spain... | reverse complement strand
GTATCAGGCGTGGATAATTTTAGCGGCAAAGCAACTTATACGGGGAAATTAGCCCTCAAAAACAGGCTGGCAGGCGAATTAGGCGTTTCCTACCTCACTGGCGTTTATTCAGCATGGGAAGCCGACAAACAAAAAGTAGCCATTTTTGCGGTAGACTACACAGGCAGTTTTTTGCATAATCGTTTGAATATCAAAGGTGAACTGGCGAAAGTAAAATTAGATGTACCCGATACCTATATTCAAACTTATGGCAAAACCCAAATGGGCGCCTACGTAGATGTGGTGGGAACGATCATTGAAAGACCCATGTTGGGCTGGGAAAATGCGAAAATAAACCTGGCGTTGCGTCTGGAATATGTAGATTACAACCAGGATGCTTTTGTAGAAACAGGCGGAGACATTGCAGAACATGTGCGCGCCATCGTACCCGGTATTTCCTTCCGGCCAAGCGATAAAACCGTATTTCGGATAAATTACCGCTTTCAGGAACAGACCGATTTTCTGGGAAATTTGCCCTCTAAGTCGGCAGCAATCCAGTTCGGTTTATCTACTTATTTTTAAAAAAATTGGGGCCGTCTCAAAGAGGAAATTTTTGAGGCGGCCCCTGCTTTCCATTTAGTGGCGACCCCAAACTTCAACAATGCCCTTGCGGTTGGCAATGTTCTTGGTATCGTACCAGAAAACGATTTTTTTGATCACCCGTTTGTTGCCTGGCAAATCGATTACGCGGCTTTCGCTGCCTGCTGCAAAATTGTTGCGCAGTTCCAGTTCTTCTACCTCGCCGTTGCCAAACGTAACAACCAGTTTTTGCATGTTGATGGGTGCTTTTTTTACCTTTACTTTCAAAGCAGTAAAAATACCTTCTGCGCGGGTAACGATGATTTCGTCGCGATCCAGTGAATAATTTACTTTACGCATGCCCAACAGCTCCCAGGGACCTTTGAAGGCGTTGTTTTCGGTTGTGAAAGAAAGGGTGAACAGTGTCATTGCGCAAAGCATCAGCAATTTGGGCGCGAAATTGATCAGTTTCATCATTGTGTTAAATGGTTTTGCCCCGTTGAACGGGCTTGGTGTGTGATTTAATCGGTTATAAAAGGAATGAATTTTTTGAGGATGTGCTTTAGACTGCGTTGGGATTATCTTGTTTAATGCCGCAAATTTAAAGAAATGTTAAAAAAATAGACCATTCGTCTACATTAAAGACAACGCAGCGGCAACAATCTGCGTCATAGCGCTTACGGGTTGAAACAGCCGGGCAATGAATATGTACTACAATCGTAACAAGATCAAGCAGGAAAAGATGCGAGACGCACCGCGCTTCCCGGTTGATCTGTTTGCCTTGTTGATGCGCTGTTTTCCTATTTCTCTCGATGATGCGTTTGTGTTGTTGTTGATATTTTGCGCGGGGCTTCTTTCAGCCCAACAGCCATACCGTTTGCAGCTCTCCATGGCGCCAGAGGCACGTACCAAAGCGGTTGCCGAAATCAAGGAATTTAGCAAACCGCCGCAGTTCTTGGAGGATGGTCGGTGGCAATTTGAAACGCCTGATTCGCTGGGAGCGGCCTCCTTATGCAACCAATTGGTGCAATATTTTCAGGAACGCAGTTATTTGACGGCCTCTATCGATACTTTTACACAAGCGGGCCGAACAACCACGGCGCATTTGTACCTCGGTCCTTCCATGCAATGGGTACGGCTGTTGGCTAGTCAAGACAAGGCCAATGAAGCCTGGCTCCTCGCGTCCGGTTTTCGAGAAAAACTTTACCAAAACAAGCCCTTTTACTACAAAAAACTGCTGCAACTGCAACGCCAGTTGCTCGAACAAGCCGAAAACAATGGCTTCCCTTTTGCCAAAATTCAACTCGAACAAATACAAATTGACTCCGGCGGCGGCATTACAGCACAACTGACCATCCTCCGCAATCAATTTATTACCTACAAAGACCTCAACATTGTAGGCGATTTGAAACTGCCCGGACCGTATCTCCGCAATTTTTTGGGCATTCAAAAAGGCAGTGCGTACAACCGCGCTCAAATACTTCGTTTGCGTGATCAGCTCCGTACCTTGTCTTTTGTAGAACAAACCGGCAACCCCAGCATCAATTTTACGGGAAAAGAGGCCACCATCAACCTGTTTTTAAATAAAAAACGCGCCAGTCGTTTCGATTTTATCATTGGTATCTTGCCTCAGTCGGACGGACGGCCCCTCTTGACAGGTACCTTAAATGCGGCGTTTCAAAATGCCCTCAACCTGGGCGAACGCATGTCGATCGAGTTCGAACGCCTGCGCCCTGAAACCCAACGCCTGGAAGTCAGCGCTGGCTTGCCTTATTTATTTGGGACCGCATTTGGGGTAGATGGCCAATTGCGTATTTACCGCCGTGATAGTAGTTGGGTGGATGCGCAAGGTGACCTGGGGATTCAATATTTTTTGCCGGGAGGCGATTATTTGCGCTTTTTTTGGGAAAATAAAAGTTCCAGCCTTCAAAAAGTGGACACCCTAAGCATCCAGCAAACCAAACAATTGCCCACCAACCTCGATCTTCGTCAAAACGGATTTGGTATCGAGGCCGTAATAAACCGCCTTGATTACCGGTTCAATCCGCGCAAAGGATGGGCCATTTCCATCAAAGGGGTGGCGGGCTACAACAATGTGTTGCGCAACAACCAAATTGAGGCGATCAAATCGAGTGAAATACCGGCGTTTAATTATGGAAGTTTATACGACAGCCTGGCGGGTAAAGTAACCCGTTATCGGGGCGAGTTGCAATTGGAGTATTTTTTGCCATTTTTTAAACGGAGTACCCTCAAATTAGGCATGCGCGCAGGTGGACTATTTTCCAACAAGCCGATATTTACCAACGAACAATATCGTTTGGGGGGCAATAAACGGTTGCGCGGATTCAATGAGGAAAGTTTGTTTGCGACCCGTTTTGCCATTTTAACCGCCGAGGCACGGTTGTTACTGGGCCTCAATGCATATTTTTCTGCGTTTGCCGATTATGCATATATCGAAAATGTTAGTTACCGCACCCGCTTGTTTAGCCGTCCCCTGGGCTTGGGGGTTGGGATGAATTTTGAAACAAAAGCGGGCATTTTTGGCATTTCTATTGCGGTTGGACGGCAGGATATTGGGCAGGGTGTCGATTTTAGATCCACGAAATTTCACCTCGGGTATGTGAGTTTGTTTTGAGTCGTGCAATCGCACCTAAAAACCTGAAAAACCGGGTTTACCTTTGCCTGCCTATGGTTCCATTATCCGTCGTGATCATCACCTTCAACGAAGCCCGCAACATTGGCCGCTGTATCGATTCGGTACAAGCGATCGCCGATGAAATTGTGGTGGTCGATTCGTTTTCGACCGACCAGACGGAAGCAATTTGTCGTGAAAAAGGCGCTCGGTTTGTCCAGCACGCTTTCGAAGGCCATATTGAACAAAAAAACTGGGCACTCACGCAGGCGCAATACCCGCATGTGCTTTCCCTGGATGCAGATGAAGCCCTGAGTCCGGCCCTGACGGAATCGATTCAAAAAGTGAAACAAACCTGGGCGTTCGATGCCTATAGCATGAACCGACGCACCAATTATTGTGGACAATGGATTTGGTACAGCGGTTGGTATCCCGACCGTAAATTGCGTTTGTTCGACCGACGCAAGGGCAGTTGGGGCGGCCAGAATCCGCACGACAAAGTGGCCATGCAGCCAGGAATAACGGCGCAATGGATCAAAGGGGATTTGTTGCATTACAGTTATTATACCGTCGAAGAACACTATGAACGCGCCAAAAAATATGCACAAATTGCTGCACTTGCACGCCAACAACAAGGCAAACGCAGTTGGTGGGTTCAGGTGTTTTTGAGCCCTTTGGCCAAATTTATCCGAAATTATGTGATCAAAAGAGGCTTTTTAGATGGGAAAGCCGGACTCACCATTGCCTGGATCTCGGCCCTGGAAACCTATTGGAAATACGCAAGTAGGCCCAAAAGTTGAAGGATAAAATTGCCTTCCAGGTATAAGAAGACGCTAAATTGTTCGTTCTTTGTTCTAAAATAGAAAAACAATGAAATATTTGATCCTCACCATACTCGTTGGTTGCATGTTGGCTGTTTCCTGCACACAAGGCAAAAAGTCACAATCTGCAAAAACGAACACAACGAAATCCAGTGCCGGTACATCCAACGCTGCCAATGCCAACGAAGTAAGCACCGGAATTGCCTGGACCAAATCCGACCGCTTAGCGCCGGTATTAGAAACTGCTCAAAAACTTAAAAAACCGGTTTTCCTGGAATTTTATGCCACCTGGTGCGGACCCTGTAAAGTGATGGACCGGGAAGTATTTAAAAAACCGGAAGTGTATAACTACCTCAACCAACATTTTATCAGTTACCACGTGGATGTAGATGACACCAATGGACGGGCTATTTCCGAAATCTATGAAGTGACCGGGATGCCTACCGTGGTGTTCGTTGATCCTCAAGGCGTTGTATTGGAACGCGAACTGGGGCTCATTACCATGGACCGCTTTAAAAAAGTAGCGGCATCGGCGCTGAGCAAAATGAAATAAAGGCGCTTATTGCGTTTGCACCAGTCCGATCAATCCGGGCACAGTAAAACTACTTTGTTCGCCTGTTTTTTGGTTTTTTACCGATAAAACACCCTCTGCAAGCTCATTTTCACCGATAATGGCTACAAATGGTACGTTGCGTTTGGCGGCGTATTCAAATTGTTTTTTCAATTTGCCATGTTCTGGGTACAATTCGGCTGCAATACCGGCAGCGCGCAATTGCATGACGCATTGAAAGCCATAATCATGCGTCGCTTCATCCATGCTGGCGATCAACACCTGAATACTAGCATCCAGCGTTTCGGGAAACAGGTTGAGGCCGTCCATTACATCATAAATACGGTCGGCGCCAAAAGAGATGCCTACGCCTGAAAGTCCGTTTACCCCAAATACCCCTGTTAAGTCGGCATAACGACCGCCGCCACCGATGCTGCCAATCTGATACCCGATGGCAGAAACTTCAAAAATACAGCCGGTGTAATAGGAGAGTCCGCGCGCCAGGGTGATGTCAAACACCACCTCATTGCGCACCAAGGTTTTACTCAACAAATCAAAAACGCGTTCCAATTCGGCAAGTCCTGCTTGTCCGCTTGGACTGTCGACAAAAGCGGTGCGTAAATTTTCGAGGGTGCCATTTTCCAGAATTTGTTCAATTTTGGCAATGGATGCGTCGGGAATACCCCGTTCGCTCAATTCTTTGCGCACGCCTTCGATGCCTACCTTATCTAATTTATCGATGGCCACCGTCATGGTCATAAACTGATCGGGGATGCCTGCTGCTTCGGCAATGCCAAACAATATTTTCCGGTTGTTGATTTTGATTTTTACCGGTACCCCCAATTTCGCAAATGCTTCATCGTAAATGAGCGCTAATTCGGCTTCGAACAGAAGGCTATCAGAGCCAATTACATCTGCATCGCATTGAAAAAACTCGCGGTAACGCCCTTTTTGCGGCCGATCGGCGCGCCAAACCGGCTGAATCTGGTAGCGTTTGAACGGGAAGGTGAGTTGGCCGCGGTTCATCACCACATAGCGGGCAAACGGTACCGTCAAGTCATACCGCAAACCGCGTTTGGCAATGACGGAAGTGAGTTTGCCTGCGTCTTTGGAGGCCAGCAAAGCATCATCGGCATCTTTCAAAAAATCGCCGTTGTTCAGAATTTTGAACAACAGTTTGTCGCCTTCTTCGCCGTATTTGCCCGTCAGGGTGCTCAGGTTTTCCATGGCCGGTGTTTCCAGGGGTTGGAAACCGAACTTTACAAACACCGCACGAATCGTATCAAATATAAAGGTGCGGCGGCGCACCTGCTCTGGCCCAAAATCGCGGGTTCCTTCGGGTAAACTTGGTTTTTGCATCTTTTTCAGCGCAACTTAAACAGTGAATCAAGTAAAATGGCCAATAGGGAAGACATCCTTACCTGTTTTTGCGTTCAGGCAAGGATGTCTGGATTGTTTGGATGGATGGTGCGCGGACTATTAAAGGGCCGCAGTAGCCACTGAGCCAAACAACAAATTTTTGCTTGCGAGTGTACCAATGATGATTAATGCCGCAATACCGGTATAAATCGCCAGTTTTTTATGTTTATCCAGGTCGTTGCTCGCCTTTTTAGAAAAGGTGCGACCCAATTGAATCAAAACGATCGCCAGCAACATCGCGGTGATGTGCTCCACGGCAAAATAGCGCAAAATCGGATCTTTCATCGCAGCGCCCATGTTGGCAAATGCCGCTTTGGTGTAGCCACTGGTGCCAAAATATTGAATCAAGCCCAACAACAATTGCGTGTGTGCCGTAATCAACAGGATCAAGGACGCAGTATTGTCTTCTTTCAAAAAAGGTTTTTTGCCCAACCAGCCGCTCAAAGAGCGATAGAGCACAAAAACCATTGCAGCCAAAACGAGATACCGATTGTAACTGTGCAGAATATTGATAACAGATTGCATGAGCAGGATAGAATAGTGATGAAATTGTTTTTACACGGCCAGCAATGAGGTGCAGCAGCGTCGGGCAAAAGTAGCGAGAATGTACTAAGTGCCTGTAATAATATGCGTGATAAAAATTATTGCCCTGCATTGTGACCCCAAAACCAATTACTCGTATAAAGAAAAAAGTAAAAGTCCTGTTGGGTTTAAACCACACAGATCAAGATACACATTACAGTAGGAAGATTGTTTTCATTTAATTTTAGGAGTCCGCCCGACGAAAGTTAGGCGGTTTTTCTTTTTTTAGGACTTAGGTTCTTCGGGGTTTTCTGTTTCCGGGACCGTATCATCTGGGGGTATTTCCGAGGTCGTTTCTGACGCTGTTTCCGTTTCCACTTCAACAACATTTTCCGTGTTCAGTGTTTCTTCAGCCGCCCGAATCTCGGCATGTACATCTATAATGGGCGCAATTTCAACCGGCTCCGGCGCGGGCTCCGATTTGGGCCCGCGTATCCCAAGCATTCGGAAAATAAACCCGTATAGGTTCGCTACCCAGGTTTTATCGACCAAAAACGTAAGGATGGTAGTCATGATCGTGGTACATAAAATAATGGAAAACACGATAGATTGAATCATTTCCCCACCTTCTACCCCTTGTTGGGCGGGTAAAGACGCCAAAACGGCGGCCCCCAGCCCTTTGGGAATCATTACAGCCATAAAAGCAGCGTCTTTCAGCGGTGTTTCGCGCGGGACAGACAGGCGTACAATCGGAATGCGCACCAAATACAAGGCGCCGGTGATCGTTGCGCCCAGCATCAGCGGCCACCAGTCTTCCAAATGCACGGAAATACCAATATAAACAAAGAAAAAAGTGCGCAATAAAAATACTGCTTCTGAAAAAAACGCGCGCTCCACTTCCGTCAGTGAAATCGGTTTGCGGGAAATGACATTTTTCATAATGGGCGGTCCCAGCACATCAATATTGCCTAGGGTAATGCCAAAACTCAAAGCGGCAATCGGGCCGGAGTAATTGAGTAATTCGACAATGCCATATATAATAAACACAAAAGCAGGCGTGGTAAACACCGTATTTTGCAGGGTGCGCATGCGATTGAGCAACACACTCCATAAAAATGCACCCACAATGCCCAACATAGCCGCCAAAATAAAGGCTGCAATCATTTGTCCGGTGACATAAGCCACATCCACGCGCCCAATTTTATAGGCAGAAAGCAGGGTAAGCGGCACGGCGAGCGTGTACACATCCGAAAAAGCAGACTCCAGGACCAGGATGGTGCTCGTCCGTTTGGCCATCGGAAACGCTTTGGCCAAGGTGGTAATCACGGCAGATGAAGTTCCCCCTACAATACTGCCCAGCATCAGCGACCGCAAAAGGCCCAGGTCAGTTGCAAAATACACGATGCTCCCTGCAACCAAACAAGTCGCCACAAAGTTATAAGTGGTAATTTTGGCAGTGCCGCCGAGCGCGTTGATCAGCGGCTCCAAGCGCTGGTCAATACCGCTTTCAAAAAGAATAAAAACAAGGGTAATGGTGGTAAAAACCGGCCCAACCGCGCCAAAAGTAGCCGTATGTACGGTGCCCGTGACAGGCCCCAACAACAACCCAATCAAAAATAACCAAAGCACATCGGGTATTTTGGTACGGGTAAAGAGCGTCGCAAAATAATGCGACATAAAAATAGTAAGACCAACAAAGACAATCGTGAGAGCAGTAGGCATGTTCTGAGTATAGGTGCGCTGGGCAGAAGAAGGATAGGCTTACAACACACAAATAACGATAAAAATTTCAATTTCATCTTGGCTGCCTCCAGCAAACTTAAAGACATGGCATTAAATCAAAATATGGCTACCGACCCTCAAAATATTCTGCTATTCGATGGCGTTTGCAACCTTTGTAATGCATCGGTTCAGTGGATTTTACTGCGCGATAAAAAACGGGTATTTAAATTTGCTGCCTTACAATCGGAAACGGGGGAAAAATTGCTGCGGCAGTTTGGTCGTACCCCGGGATCGCTGGATACGGCAACCCTGGTTTCGGGCAATCGAATTTTTCTGCGTTCCGATGCGGCCCTCGAAATTTGTCGGCAACTCGGTGGAATCTATTCCTTGGCGGTGGTGTTTAAAATTATTCCGCGTTTTATCCGAAATACCGTGTACAATTGGATTGCCCGTAATCGGTACCGTTGGTTTGGAAAACAGGAGCAATGCATGCTGCCACGTCCGGAGTGGAAAGATCGCTTTGTTTAATCCAGAAACCTTACTTATTTTTACCGAAACTTATAGACCATGATGAACAATAACCGTTCGCCACGTCGCTGGATTATCCTGGCGGCGATCTTCTTTCTTGCGCTGCTCCTTTATTATTCGCTGAGGCCCAAAACAGATCCAGGACCAGCGGTGCTGAACATTCAGATGAATGCATTACCCAAAACGCTCAATCCGTTTATGAGTTCGCTGGGTGCAACTTCTCATTTGTGTTCCCGCATGATGCTCCCGCTCGGCATGTTTGATGCCGAAAAAAGCACGCTCGAGCCCTTGATGATTAAATCCATTCCGCAGCCGCGCACGGTAACCGATGGACCACAAAAAGGCCTGATTGCCTACGATTTTGAAATGTTGGAGGCTGCTAAATGGGACAATGGAACGCCAATTACGGGGTATGATTTTGAATTTACCTTCAAATTGGTATTCAATCGGGGGGTTCAAGAAATGGATAAATGGCGTGGATATTACAATTATATTAAAGGGGTACAAGTGGATGCTGCTAATCCAAAGAAATTTACGGTGTTTCTTTCGGAGCCCTATATTTTGGGCGTTAGTTCTTTGTGCCAAATACCCATCATGCCCGCCTATGTGTATGATGCCGCAGGAAATTTGAAGGATATTTCACTTTCCAGCTTATTGGTTGAAAAACCCGACTCGCAGTTACTTTCGGATCCGCGGTTAATTGCTGCCGCAACCGAATTTAAACAGCCAAAATATGGCAATGATCTTAATTTTATCAGTGGGTGCGGTGCGTATAAAATAACCCAGTTTACCGAGCAAATGGTAACCCTGGTAAAAAAAGACAATTGGTGGGGAGATGGTCTAGCCAGCAAGTATCCGTATTTGGCTGCTTACCCAAAGCAAATTAACTACAAACTTATTCGGGAAGAGCCCGGCATTGAAACCATGCTCAAAACCAAAGAGCTGGATCTGGTGTATGGTATCAATCCTTCCAGGTTTAAACTTTGGGAACAAGATACATCTATCAATAAATACTACAACTTCGAACAGCGTTGGGCGCCTCAATACAACCGCTTATTGTTAAACCTAACGAACCCCAAACTTTCGGATAAACGGGTGCGCCAAGCCATTGCTTGTGCCATTGATTACGACAACCTGATTGGCAATGTTTTCAAAGGTTTTGCAAACCGAATTGTAGCACCGGTGCACAGCAGCAAATCCTATTATGCAAAATCAGTAAGTTTATATCCATTTGATCTGCAACGCGCCAAAACCCTGCTCGCAGATGCTGGTTGGAAAGATACCAACGGCAATGGTATTGTAGATAAAAACTTGGGCGATGGTAAACAAACAGAGCTGGTAATCAATGTTTTAGCATCAACTTCGGTTTCGGTGGTAAAGGACCTGATAGAGGCCATTCGCGAAACAACCCGCCAGGCGGGTATTGATTTTGTTATAGAGTCTATGGACATAAGTCCTGCAACACTGCGCGCCATAACGGGCGATTACGAGGCATCTGTTAGTGCTGCCGGACTCAATACGGGCCTGGATGATTTCTATCAACAGTTCCATTCAAGCCAATTTGCACCCAATGGCGACAATCGCAGCCGCTTTTCGAATGCCCAACTGGATAGCCTGATTATGGCCATTCGCGTTTGTCAGGACGAAACAGCCCGCAATAAAATGTACGTGGCCGCACAAGAAATCATCCATGAAGAAGTTCCGGAAGTGTTTCTTTTTTCCACCATGCAGCGCTTTATTGTGGCCAAAAAATTAAAATACGTGCTAACCCCCGAACGTCCAGGGTATTACGAATTCCTTTTCCAACTCAAATAAACCAACCCAGGCTTACGATATAAGTCCAACTCGACACTCATCACTTATCACTCACCACTCATCACTAAAAAATGGCTTTCGAAGTAGAAGGTAAACTCCACCGCATTTTCCCCACAGAATCAAAATCGGCCAGTTTTCAGGCACGCGAGTTTGTATTAGAAGTACCCGATGGGAACTATCCACAATTGATTAAATTCCAGGCCGTACAAGATCGTTGTGCGATGCTCGACGAATACAGCGAAGGCGATAAAGTAAAGGTGTCGTTCGATTTGCGCGGCAGAGAATGGAATGGTAAATACCTGACCAACCTGAATGCATGGCGTATGGAAAAAGGCAGCGAATCGGGCAGTGGCAACAATACCAGTTCAAAACCCACGCAAGACGATCGTTTCCCAACCGACCCGTTCCCAAATTACTCCGAAACCCCTCCCGCTAATACGGGCGGAAATATGGACGATTTGCCGTTTTAACACATTTTCAAGATCAAATGCCTACAACTTGCAACCATGCTTTCTGTGCACCGCTTTTTGATCTTGTTGGTAATATGCTGCTCAACCCAGGCCTCGGCCCAACGGTTGAGCAGCATCAGTACGCGCTGGAACGACGCTTTTGTGGAGTGGGACTTGTTCACGATTCCGCCACCCGACCCCAATATCCCGGAGGATGACCCCGAACCCGAACCACCCGAAGAAACCATAACAGGCGAACTGAAACAACGCTGGCTTAATGTGCGCGACGACTGGTCGGAATGGGATTACCAACTCGGCGAAGAACAAGGCGTCATTAAAGTTAAATGGAAAGACAATCCCGGAGAATGGGAATTGCGTTCCTACCAAGGGGATATTATTACCATGCGTACTACGTTTCCCCGCAATTTTACCGAGTGGCGTGTTACCGATAACAATGTTTCCCTGCAACTTAAAAGCAAATACACCACACAACTGGACGAATGGCTGGTAAATGACGCCACCGATGGCAAATTTTACCTGTACACCCTCCGCCCAAATGATCCGCGTGATTGGGCCATTGACGATCAATTGGGCCCGCGCATTTCGCAATCCATGAAACTGGCCCTGGTGTTCCTGGTCATCATCAACAGCGTGCCCCGCATTTAATTTTAGGCAAAAAGCCCACCTACAATCGGCAAACTTTTACGCCGCGGCCAAATCAATAAGATACTACCGACAAATACCACCAAGGCAAGGTAAAACAACAGACCACCGTCGCCCTTGATTTCAATGCCTAAAATGGCCAAATGGCTCAAAATCGCGCCGCTAATAACACCCAGCGATAAAACCGCACCAATCCCGGTGGTTGCCGGATATAAAATAAGCACCGCTGCAATTAATTCAATTACGCCCGATCCAATGCGCCCAACAGGCTCTGCGCCCAGGGTAGAAAATATATATCGGCTTTCCTCTGCGCCTGTAAACTTGAAATAAAGGGTTTGTAACAAAATACCTGCAACGACAACACGCAGCAAAAGATCGAAACTGAATTTCATAAAAGTTGTTTGTTTTGTGAATAGGTTGGTTGATTTCCGAACAAATGTCGCCTTTTTCATAAGAGTGGATTGTCCGGGCGACTACATTTTAGCACCCCGCTTTTCGCTTTTTGCAAAAAAATATCGGCGTGCGGACAGATCAAGCGGTATCTTGCAGCCTCAAATGCGCGCATCATGGTCGCTTTTCTGGAAAAAATTAATAATTCGGACAAATTGGTTTTGGTCGATTTCTGGGCCAACTGGTGCGGACCCTGCAAGGCGATGTTTCCCGTACTTGATGCCTTACAGCAGGAAATGCACCCTCAACTGGAAATTGTAAAGGTAGATGTTGATGAATACCTCGACCTTGCCGTTTCTATGAAAATCATGGGGGTTCCTACCTTTATTTTATATAAAAACGGCGTGGAGTGCTGGCGCGAACCCGGCACTTTTACAAAAGAAGCGCTGAAAAAAATGATTGAACCATTCGAAATATCATGCGCACCATAAGCATTTTTATTCTGGTACTTTTTTTGGGCGGACTGGGCTGCGCCAACGATGCTGCAACCGAAAAACGGGCCGAAAAAGCAACCTCTGTCCCTGTTGCACAGGTTTCGCAGGTAGAAACGGCATACCTGCTGGGCAAATTTGACCCAACCAAGCACCCTTCCTTTGTAGCCGTGGGGAAGCCTTACACCGACAAGCCGGGCATGTACCTGCATAAAGAAACGTTTGAGGCATTTAAAAAAATGTTTGCCGCAGCACAAAAGGACAAGATAAATCTTAAAATTATCTCCTCCACCCGGACGTTTCAACAACAAAAACAAATTTGGGAAGGGAAATGGACGCGTTTTGCCAAAGACGCCCCTGGTGCTGAGCAACGTGCGCGCAAAATCCTGGAATATTCGGCCATGCCTGGCACTTCACGCCACCATTGGGGTACTGATATTGATCTCAACGACCTGAATAATCCGGCTTTCAAAAAAGGCGGTAAATATGCCAGTACCTACGATTGGCTGCAGCAACACGCAAGCGCATTCGGTTTTTGCCAACCTTATACTGCCAAAGGCCCCGAACGGCCCCAAGGTTACGAAGAAGAACGCTGGCATTGGAGTTATACACCCCTTGCTGGTGATCTGCTCAGCCAATATTTGCAAACCATTAAAAATGAAATGATTACAGGTTTTCAAGGCGCCGAAACGGCTACCAAAATTGATGCCGTTACCCATTTCGTTGCCGGAATTAATCAAAATTGTAAGCAAAAATAAAAAACGGTCACAATGGCTTATACTGAATCCGTAATGCTGCCACTCGGTACCATTGCGCCCCCCTTTGAACTTTTGGACACCGTTAGTGGTCAAAAACGTGCCCTCCAGGATATGATCGGTACCCGCGGTACACTGGTGATGTTTATCTGCAATCATTGCCCTTATGTACTGTATGTCAACGACGAAATTGTCCGCATCGCCCAGGCCTATCAGGCACAAGGCATCGGGTTTATCGCCATCAGCAGCAATGATGTGGAAGCCCACCCGGAAGACGCACCCGATAAAATGACCGAACAAGCGCATGCGGTTGGTTATACCTTTCCGTACCTTTACGACGAACATCAGGAAGTCGCCCGCGCGTACGATGCCGCCTGTACGCCCGATTTTTATTTGTTTGATGCAGATTTAAAATTGGTGTACCGGGGCCAACTCGATGAAAGCCGCCCAAAACGCAACCCGGTACCTGTTACTGGCGCTGATTTGCGCGCCGCATTGGAGGCCTTACTGCACGGACAAGCGATTCCAACCCCACAGCGACCTTCTGGCGGTTGTAACATTAAATGGAAAACGAATTAAAATTTAACATCAATTGAACCAAGATATGAACTTGCGCCCCGCACAAATTACCGACGAACTGATTCATGATTTTATTACCGCTGCTATGCTTGAAGATGTGGGCGCGGGAGATCATACGTCTTTAGCCACCATCCCCGCAGATAGCAGGAGTAAGGCCGTCTTGAAAGTGAAAGATTATGGCGTTATTGCCGGCATCGAACTGGCACAACATATTTTCCAGCGCATCGACCCAAGCAGTACTTTAACGATCCATAAAGTGGATGGGGAGGATGTACTTTATGGGCAGCAGGCATTTGAAGTAGAGGGACATACCCGCGCTATTTTGCAGGCCGAACGTTTGGTACTGAATTCCATGCAGCGCATGAGTGGTATCGCCACCCTGGCAAGCCGTTTTGCCTTTGAAGTGGGCGATTTGCCTGTAAAAGTGCTCGACACACGCAAAACCACGCCGTTGATCCGCTTTCTGGAAAAATGGGCGGTCAAAATAGGCGGTTGTGAAAACTACCGCTGGGGTTTGTACGACTGGATTATGATTAAAGACAACCATGTAGATGCCGCGGGTGGGGTACAACAGGCCATCGAGCGCGCGCATGCATACCAGCAGGAACACAACCTGAACCTGGGTATTACCGTTGAAGTAAGAAACCTCGTTGAAGTACGCCAGGCCCTGGAAGCAGGTGGCATCACCCGCATCATGCTCGATAATTTCGAAATTCCGATCCTGGCAGAAGCCGTGGCGCATGTCAATGGCCGCTTCGAAACGGAAGCCTCAGGCGGTATTACCTTGCACAATGTGCGCAAATACGCCCATACCGGCGTGAATTTTATCTCGGCAGGTTCCCTCACGCATTCTGCCCTTCCACTTGATCTTAGTCTGAAAATTGTTCGTTAGTTCACCACCAATTTGCGGTTATCATGCCAGAAAAAGGAATACCTACCGTCGATCTTTCCCAGTTTGTTCAGGGTAATGCCGAACAGCGCACCACCTTTGTGCAAGCGCTGGGCCATGCTTTTCACCATGTAGGATTTGTTGCGGTGGTCAACCACGGCATTCCTAAAAGCCTGGTAGATGCATTTTATGAAAACTCAAACCGCTTTTTTGCCTTGTCCGACGAGGTAAAAAGGAAATACGAGGTGCCTGGCATGGCCGGACAACGTGGCTACACTTCATTTGGAAAAGAACACGCCAAACAATCAAAAGTAGCCGATTTAAAGGAGTTTTTCCAAATTGGACAGGAAGTTCCAGATGGACATCCTTTAAAAAGTGCCTACCCAACGGATAATGTAGTGGTGGCGGAAGTGGCGGATTTTGCTGCTTTAGGACTCGAATTATACCGCCAGTTTGAAGTTGCAGGCGCGCAGTTGCTCAAAGCTATCGCTATTTTTCTCGAAATTGGTGAAGACTATTTCGATGATAAAATCGAACATGGCAACTCTATTTTGCGCTCCATTTATTACCCGCCGATTACCGAAGAGCCTGCAAGCGCTATCCGTGCCGAACAACATGAAGACATCAACCTCATAACCCTGCTTGTTGGGGCCAGCGCAGGTGGTTTGCAATTGCTCAATGCCCAGGATACTTGGGTGGATATTATGCCTGAGGATGACGAAATTGTCATCAACGTGGGCGATATGTTGCAACGCCTTACCAACAATTACCTGAAAAGTACCACCCACCGTGTGGTTAATCCACCGCGTGCATCCTGGCACTTATCGCGCCTGAGTATTCCGTTTTTCCTGCATCCGCGGGTTACCATGGATCTGACTTGTTTGCCTTCCTGCGTAACCGATGAAAATCCATTGCATTACGCGCCGATTACGGCTGGAGCGTATTTGGATGAACGTTTGCGGGAAATTGGGTTGAAGAAGTAAGGGGGTATTAGTTATTCAAAAACACCCGAGCACCCAACGCAATACCCATACTATATGGATTGCTGTTGTAGCTGGCAAGATTTCCCTCGAAGGCCTTGTTTACGATATACCGAAAACTGGGTTGAAGAAAAAGAAAATGGCCTCTTTTCGTTTGATGTTCCCAACCTAATCCTAGTCCAAAACCTGGACGCAGGATAAGATCGGCATTTGTAGCGAAAATCACATTCGTGGTTGTTTCCAGATCAGCATAAAAACCGGCCCCGATCTGACGCCGGATACCCAGGGGAAGGTAGATGAGTTTGGTGTTTGTGTGTATATCCTGCACGTTTTCACCTGAAAGTAAGGGGTCAAACTGACCATTGTTGTTTTGGCTGGGCCATTGCAGGCTTTTCAACCGCGCCCGAAAATTCATCCGGGCATAACCCAAGCCAGCCCGCACGCTCCATTTGGGATGAAATTGGTAAACCCCGTTCGCTTCCATTCGATATCCCAATTGCGGAAGTTGCTTGCTGTAAGATTGAGTAATCTGACTGTTAGTCCAATAGGAAATATCGGGGGACACCGCGAAGGAAAGGCTGAACTGTTCCTGACTGGTCAGCAGCGCGGGTAGAAAAAACAGGCAAATAAAGGCGATCTGCTTCATTGGATAAATGTTAGGGTGGATTGAATCCTCAAAGTTAAGAAATCCGGCAAATAGTTAACCATCCCGCAATATTCCTTTTCCGTACCTTTCGCTTTTGTTTTGCTACCAATAATTAATACCGGAATAGGATGTCTAAACGGCTTTTTTTGATGTTTTTTTGCCTGGCTAGCGCTTGGCATGCCCAGGCGGCGCTAATTTATGGCACCTTTCGCAATGCCTTTTCGAGTGATCGAGTTGGCGTGATTGTGCCGCATTATTATATTGACGGCAAAAGTGATACCTACCGCAGAGAGTTGAATTTCAAGATGGAGTTTTCCTTTGAATTCAATCTGACAGAGCCCCAACTCGTGTTTTTAGAATTCAACGAGGAGCGCCTGCCCTTGTTCCTTTCCCCAAATGATACCCTGGAACTGCGTGCGGATGCTTTTAAATTTCCACTTGTTGCTCAGTTTTCTGGAAAAGCGGGCGCCAACAATGTGCTGCTACAAACTTATTTGCAGGAAAACCTGCAAGATTTTGATGAATTTAACAATGTGCGTTTCAAAATAGGGCAATGGTGGGCAACCGTGGAGGTACCAATGAATCAAATGATGGAAGCCTTGTCGCCTGGTCCGTTTCGCGATTCCATGGACCACCGAAAATTGGCAGCAACCACCCTGTTGGACGAATTTAATACCCAAAACCCCAATGCCTTGAGCAGCGATTTCCGCGCGTTTTTATCTGCCGAAATAACCTATTATTGGGCTTACCACCTCCTGGTGTATGGTCATGTGTTTGGAAATATTCACCGGGTAGATGCGCCCTTTTTTGATTTTTTATACGATGCACCTACCCAGCATCCGATGATAGGCAGCGAATGGTACCGCCAATATTTGCTTGCATTGATGGCGCGCCAACAATCAAAATCAGATAAAACGGATCGGTTTTGGGCGGGTCAATATGAACGCTCCGGAACCTTGCTGGAAGGCAAACCCCTTGCCTTTTTTCGTTCAGAAATGATCAACATTGCATTTTCTATTGAACTATACCGCGAAATATTGCCACTTTTTAACGATTTTATGCAAAACAATCGGGTGCCGGGCTATGATGAAAAGGTGGCCGATTTGTATCAAAAATTTGCAAAAGTCTCCCCCGGAACACCCGCACCGCTCTTTTCGGGGTTGGATGTCAACGGGAAAAATACCACGCTCGCACAATTTAAAGGGAAAGTAGTATATTTGAATTTCTGGGCAAGTTGGTGCGGTGCGTGCATCAAAAAAATGGAATATTTAGATGCTTATGCGCCCGATTTAAGTGCAAAAGGGATTGAAATTATCAATGTATCGATCGATGAAAATCCGGAAAATTGGAAGGAGGCCCTAACGGCAAGGGCGTTTGCCGGGTATAATATGTTGGCGAGTGCCGGCAAGCCTCAAAATATCGCAAAGGTTTATGGCGTCGAAGCCATTCCACAATATTTTATCATTGATGCGAAGGGCGCTTTTGCCGATAAAGCAAGAGGAAACCAGCCTGCCGATATTCGATCGAAACTATTGGAATTTGCACACTAATCATCGTACTCAAAACATGCTCAACCAACAAAATAACCTTTACGCCAAACTCCAGGAAGCCAAACGACTCGGCGAAAAAAAATTTGCAGTCCTCCTGGATCCCGATAAACTCCGACTCAAAAAACTGGAACAAACCCTCGATCTGGCCCTCGAATGTGGTGTTGATTACTTCTTCATCGGCGGCAGTCTGGTGGTCAACAACATGCTGGATGCCCTGCTGACCAATATCCGCCAGCGCTGCGATATCCCCCTGATCCTCTTTCCGGGCAATTCCTTCCAACTGAGTTATCGAGCCGATGCGCTCCTCTTTTTGTCGCTCATCAGTGGCCGTAATCCGGAATTATTGATCGGGCAACACGTTATTTCTGCTCCGTTTCTGAAAATGTCACCCCTCGAAATCATTTCCACCGGCTATATGCTGATTGATGGCGGTGTAACCACCTCTGTGCAGTATATGTCCAATACGTACCCGATTCCGGCGGCTAAAGACGATATTGCGGTGTGTACCGCCCTGGCAGGCGAGATGCTTGGCCTCAAACTCATGTACCTTGATGCCGGTTCAGGTGCCCTCAATCCGGTGTCGGAAAGCATGATTGAAGCAGTAAGTAGTGCCATCCAAGTGCCTTTAATTGTGGGTGGCGGCATTCGTACGCCCGAAAAAGTGGCCGCCAACCTGAAAGCGGGCGCCGATGTGATTGTGGTGGGCAACGCCCTTGAAAAAGATCCGGTGTTGTTGCGGGAGATGGTTGCGGCGGTGTAGAAAGGGGCGTTCCACGAGATTCAGAGAGGTACGCGTTACGCGGAGGAATGGAGGGACACAGCGTTTTTTGATCTAACCAAACTATTTGATTATTAGGTACTTGCTAAACATTTTTACCTCAGTGCCCCCGTGCCCCTTTTTTTCTCCGTGTCCCTCCGTTCCTCTGCGCAACGCTGTGTCCCTCTTCCCTCTAAAACCGAACTACCTTCTTAACAAACCACCCCGAACTACCCGAAAATCGCAAAAAATACACCCCAGCCGGTACATTTGGTGCCACCGACCAGGTATTGAGCCCTTTTTCCATGGAGCGCTTTTCCGTTTGCCATAATTTTCCCTGTGCATCCAGCCAATCTACTTGCAGCGTTTCAGCAAAAGCGGCATTCCATTCCAGGTTTAATGCCGCCTCAAAAGGATTTGGTGAAACGCGCAGGTTATTGGCCAAATTGGCTTCCGGTTCGGGGTAAATGCGCTGAATCAGGGCACGATCTGCAGGGCTTAATGCCGAATCATCCAGCGTACCGCCCAACATGCGCACATTCAATTTCATCTGTTGGTCTTTGCTGAATTGATTGGTGAGGTGGGCATTTTTGGTAAAAATCAGGCGCGCACCTGGCGGCAAATCCATATAAATCTGCTGGGAAGGAAGCAAATCATTGCATTCCGACATATTTAATACGCCATCAAAAACGAGGGTCGCATCCGCTTCCAACACCATCGTGCTGTTTGCGCACAGTGCCAGCATGCCCATGCCTTCATTGCCATAATACAATTCGGCCCCCTTGGTTACCCTTAATGCGCTGCCACTGCGGTATTGCATACAGGAAAAAGAACTTTGCATGGTAAGCGTGCCGCCACTGTGTCGATATTCATTGCCGTTGTCAAAAACGAGGTCAATAAAATTAAAGCAAAGGTCGCCGCCGTTGTTCACCAAGTTGGCAATATGCCGCAAAGTGTCATTGCCTTCAACCAAAGCACCCCTTAAATAAGTAAATGGCTGTATTTCAAGCGTTTGAAAACTTTCTACATTCAAATTAATGGTTTCCTGCACAGTGCTATTGGGTTCCGGGCGCGCCTCCACATACGACGGATTCGCAGCGCTTGGAAAACCCGGCTGTGTGTACAACATCAGAAATGTCTGTGAAAAAGAGAACGGAACCGCTTCGGCAATGTTCATTTCATAGGTATTCGTGCTCGTATTGTAATTAAAAGGGGATGCAATCACTTCGGTCAAATAACCGGTTTCGCCGAAGGTTTCGTTGATTTGAACATAGGATAGTTGGAGCGTGCGGTTGGTCAACACGGCATTTGCCTCAAATTGAAACTTGAGTACCAGGTCGCGCAAGGTTTGTTCTATAAAAAACTCCGATGGAAAGCAGGTGCCGATCTCCAGGTAGTTCCCGTATTGCGTCATCAAACCCGATTGATTGCGCACCTCGCCCGGAATATTTATGCCTAAAAAAACGCCAGAACACACCGATTCTACGCAATTGGCACCCGTTTTTATATGTACACTGGTATCGGATACGGTTCCGTAAAAGTTTAAATTAAAAAGGCTGTTGGGCGTGAGCGAGGGTGTGAAAAAAAACTCCTGGGCTTTGGCGCGCACAAACAAAGGCTTGGCTGGATCAATTTGGGTTAAGTCGATTTTCATCCCGTTGGAACCCGATAGGGTAGCGGCAATACAGCGGCTTGAATCGACCGGTCCATCCCAGGCGCCGTTTAGGGTTTGGTAAACAATCCAGTTTTTCGGCTGACTAATGGTTTTGGTCGCATCAAAGGGACAAGGCTTGGTTTCGTAATCTTCAAAAAAAGTGGCGTAAGAAAATTGCGCCTGGGTGGTAAACACTAAACAAGCATACAGTAAGGTTAAGCAGATTTTTCGCATGGTTTCAGCATTTTGAAGGTGAAGGTGTTTTCGTTCTTCAAAAATAGCGCATGCGTTTCAGTTTCCAGTGATGCGGCTTGCTAATCGGCGACATGGGTGGATTTTAAAATGTTGTTGTGTCGGAATTGAGCAAATCTTGACACAGAAGAAATAAAAACTCTGTGCAACTCCGTACCTCCGGGCTCCTCCGTGGAACCCTTTTTTTCCGCGGAACCCCTTTTTTCTCCACTCCTCCCCTTCCTAGAATTGCTTAACCGAGGTAACATAATACATATCCATCATCCCCTTATTCTTCGCGGCCACTTTGCCACGGTATTGCCATTCAAATTCGTATTTGGCGAGCCAATGGGCTGCTTCACTCACATTTACGTGACCTGGCTCGCAAGCCTCTTCCATGCGGGCTGCGATATTCACGGTATCTCCCCAAATATCATAGGCAAATTTTTTGGCACCTACCACCCCGGCAACCACCGGTCCAACGTGGATACCTACCCGGGCTTCAAAATAAGGCATGCCGCGGTTGAGGCGTTCGGCTTTGAGGGCCAACATAAAGTCCTGAATTTCGAGGGCCGCTTTTACAATATCCGATGGACTGGCATTCATATCCGAAAGGCCGCTCGCGCACATGTACGCATCGCCGATGGTCTTGATTTTTTCGATGCGGTACTGTCCGATGATGCGGTCAAAATTAGAAAAACAAAAATCAAGTTCCTCTACCAGCATTTCCGGACTGAGTTGTTCGGCAACGTGGGTAAAGCCCTTAAAATCAATAAACATCACGGTTGCCTGATCGTATTTACGGGCAGCCACTTTATTACGGGCTTTTAACTCTTCGGCAATAGCAGGCGGCAAAATATTGAGCAATAAGGTATTACTGCGCTGTTGTTCGGCTTCTACCAGTTTGTTTTTTTGCTGCAATTCGTTGGCCGTTTTTCTTTTGGCGCGGTACCGGGCGTAAAAAAGCACGGCGATGACCCCCATAAAGACCAATACCAAAGCCAGAAGATTGCGCAAAGAATCACTTTTTTCCTTTTCCAGTTCCTTTTCGGCAATTAACGTCTTTTGGGTTTGAATTTCCCGTTCCTGTTGCGCCAGCACCACTGAATCGATCATTTGCTCCTTACTCAGGTACTCCAGTTTTCGGGTGGCATAGCGATAACTGGAATCAATGGATTGTTTTTCTTGCGACAAGCCACTGATTTTTGCCTCCTGCTGGTTTAATTGCTCTTTGGTTTTTTCCTCCACCTGCCGTAGTTGTTCCTCATAGGTAGTGGCGATGTTTTGATTTTGACCAGAAAGTTGGGCGAGTTGGGCTTTTAGGGCGCGGTTTTCAGCATCGATCAGGGCGAGTTGATTTTCAATTTTACGCTGACTTTCCCCGCCGCTTCTGCCGCCACCGCCCGTTTCTTTGAGGTAACTAATGGTTTCGCGGCTCCACTTGAGCGCTTCCTTAAAATCGTTTTGTTTCAGGGCAATGTCTTGCAATTTTTCAGAAGCATTCAGGGCGACTTCCCGGAAACCATAATTGCGGGCCGTGTTCCAGGCGCGGTTGTAACGGGTAGCGGCCTCTTTGAAATTGCGCGCCCGATACATGGCATCGGCGCTCAAGTTTGCCGCATCCGTCTCTTTGCGTTTATCACCCACTTCAACGGCGATCTGGTTGGCATTTTGGGCGTATTCGGCTGCTTTGGCAGGGCTTGTTGGCAGCAATTTTTCGGCCAATTGGTAGTTTAGGGTAAGTTTATCGGATTTTGAATTCGCACGACGTAGCCGTGCCTCCAATTCAGAAACCGATTGGGCCGAAAGGACGTGCGAAAAGAGCGGGAGCAAAAAAAGTAAGGCGGCAAGGAACTGCTTCATAGATAAGCGGTTGTGGGGCAGTGGTGTTAAAAATGGATTAATGACAATTTTAAAACGGCGGGGCTAAGATCGTTTATTTTTCCAATGTGTGGTAAAAAAGCTTTCTGGCGTTGGCTTTTTGAAAAAGACCTACCTTTGTCGAGCCGTAACCAAGCATATTCATGAAACTCAAACCTTTTCAGGCACTTTATCCTAATTTCGATTTCATTGCCTCACCAGACGTCTTCTGCAACGATGCGAAGGAGTCATTTCGTACATTTCAAGACCACGGCTTTTTTGAAAAGTTGAAACAGGACGCCCTGTATGTGTATCAAATTGAATCCAAAGCCCGGAAACACACGGGATTGATTGGGTTAAATGAGGTGGAGGATTTTTTCGATGGTAAGGTAAAAAAACACGAAAAAACCCTAAGCGAACGCGAACACCAGCAAATGCAGTTGTTTCTGCGATGGAACGCGATCCTGAAGCCCGTATTGCTCACCTACCCGTCCATTCCAGCAATCAATCAATGGCTGGAAACGTTTACCCAAACCCATACGCCGCTTTTTAGTACCCGTTTTGTGCGCGATGAAGAAACCCATCGGGTGTGGACCGTTACCGACCCCGAGGAGATTCGTATGGTGCAGGATTTGTTTTCGGCCAATATCCACGGTGTATATATTGCTGATGGGCACCACCGAACTTCTACGGTGGCTTTGTTGCACGAACGGTTAAAGGATAAAAGCCCAGAGTACGATTTTGACCATCTATTTTGTGCTTTTTTTGCAGTAGATCAACTGGATATACTCGACTACAACCGGGTTTTATCGGGATTAAAAACGGTCAGCCCGGTTCAATTTGTAGTAAAACTCTCCAAAAGTTTTGAAATAACCCCGCTCAATGGTCCGCGCAAACCCGCGTTTAAACACGAAATGATTCTCCTTGCCCAAAAAGAGTGGTATAGTTTGCAATTGCGGCAAGAGATCCTGGATAAGTATCCGGCCGGCACCGTTGTTTTGGATGCTAACTTATTGAATGAGTTGGTTTTACACAATATTTTTGGTATCAAAGATGTACGCACAGACACGCGCATCACCTATGTAGAGGGCAGCAAAGGGCTTGAAGGAATGAAAAAAGCAGTGGGCAGCAGCATGGATCGGGTAGGTTTTATGTTGTATCCGGTAGATATCGATGATATGATGGGTTTGGCCGATTTGGGTGAGAGTTTGCCGCCCAAAAGCACTTATTTTGAGCCTCGGATGAAAAGTGGAATTTTGGTTAAATTGTTGAAAGAATAGGCTTATTGCCCTTCTAAATAAGATAAATCTCAAAATTAAACGCCACATTCGTTCCCCTGGCTATCTTTGCCAGGTATGTATGCACCATTGCCATAACCTAGTGCCCGTTTCTTATGTATCCTGATTTGTCTTATTTGTTTCATGGTTTGATCGGCACCGCGCCCGACAACTGGCTTTCTATCTTCAAAACCTTTGGCTTTTTCTTAGCCATCGCGTTTTTAGCCAGCGCCATTGTATTTTCCATCGAATTGCGCCGCAAAGCGCAGGAAGGTGTGTATCAGCCCGACAAAGTGACGGTAACTGAAGGCGCACCCGCAGGCATCATGGAAATTGCCATGAATGCATTGGTTGGTTTGTTGCTGGGCGGCAAAGGCTGGTACGCCGCGCAACATTTTGAAGCGTTTCGCCACGATCCGGCCTCGGTGATTTTATCGGGTAAAATAGCATGGGGCGCGGGCATTGTAGGCGCTTTGGCCTTGGGCGGACTCACTTGGTGGGATGCGCGTCGAAAGCAAAAAGCAACGCCGGTTGTACGTACGGTGACGGTGTTTCCGCATGATCGCATCAGTGAGCTGACTGTTTGGGCGGCTGTGGGCGGTATTGTAGGCGCCAAACTGTTTGACTTGTTTGATAACTGGGAATCTTTTTTGAATGACCCAATTGGTTCACTTACTTCCGGCGGCGGCTTGGCCTTTTTCGGTGGCTTGGTACTGGGCTTTTTGGCAGTCGTCGCCTATATGTATCGCCACAAAATTCCGTTCTGGCCAACAGCCGATGCGGTATCTCCTGCATTGGCAACGGGTTATGGCGTAGGCCGCATTGGCTGCCAATTGTCGGGCGACGGCGATTGGGGCATCGTAAATAACGCGCCCAAACCAGGGTGGATGGGTTTTCTGCCCGATTGGATGTGGTCCTATAATTACCCACACAATGTGTTGAATACTCCGCATACCGATCCAGTTCCGAGTGTAGGGATTGAAAATTGCACCTGGGATTACTGCTACCAGCTTTCTGAACCCGTGTTCCCTACCCCATTGTATGAAATCCTGATGATGTCGGTGGTGGTTGGAATTTTATGGATGCTGCGCAAGCGGATTAAAATCCAGGGCCTGTTGTTTTTTGTGTACCTGGCCTTGACGGCGGTGGAACGGTTTATCATAGAAAAAATTCGGGTCAATGTGGTACACGACGTTTTTGGGGTAAAAATGACCCAGGCGGAAATCATTTCTGTGGCGCTGTTTTTAATTGCGGTTGCTGGTGCAATTTTCCTGATCCGAAAAGAAAAATCCAAAACAACTTCACCCACAGAATAAAAACATACCATGATACTCGACAGTATTTTACGCAATCTAAAGGCGCAAAACGATCAATTAAACCGGCTTTTAAGTCAAATTTCGGATGAACAGTTGGCGCAGGAAATAGCCCCGGGTAAAAATACCGGTGTTTATTTGCTGGGCCATATCATTGCAGCCAATGAAGGCATGCTTACCTTGTTTGGCGCGGGCGATAAATTGTATCCTGAATTGGAAATGGCTTTTCTGCGTACCCCCGACAAATCAGGTCAGGAAATGCCAACACCCGCTGCATTGCGTGACATGTGGGCCAAAAGTTCGGCGGCACTACAGGAATTATTTACGAATTTGCCAGCAGAGGAATGGAGCAATCGTCATACTGCGGTGAGCGAGGCTGATTTTGCCAACGAACCACACCGCAATAAAATCAATGTGCTGTTGTCTCGCTTGTTACACCAGGCATACCACGTTGGACAAATTGCTTTGTTGAAATAAAAGCACTCAACTCGCGCGATCAATTTCAATATCATATTTGCTTAAAAGCCCGCTTATCCCCGATTGGGAAAAGCGGGCTTTTTTGATGTTGTTGCGTTCGGGATCGATGCGGTAGTTCCAGGCATGCCGAAAATCGGCTTTCGCCAAATTGGTTTGATCAAAAGTGGCACCCGAAAGATCACAATGTTCAAAAACGGCAGCGCTCAGATCGCATTCGCTAAAATCAACGTCGATGAGTTGGGTATGATGGAACGGTGTTTTTTGCAGTTTGGTGCTGTAAAAAGAGGCGTGGCTCAGGTTGCAATGCTCGAAACGAAAGGACAATCCAAACGGGTTACAATCTTCAAAACGCAGGCCCAACAGCTTGTTTTCTTTAAAAACGACCTCCATAAAGGCCGTTTGCTGCAATTTGGCCATGCTCAGGTTGCAATTGCGGAAAGTACATTCCACAAACTTGATGCTGGATAAATCCGTATTGGAAAAATCGCAGTTTGAAAATTTGCAGTATTCGTAGCTGCCTTTCTCCAGGTTTTTTTGTGTAAAATCCTGGTTTTCAAAGGTTTGATCTTCAAAAGTTGTGGCCACGGTTACCTCCAATTTTTATTTTAAACAGCCGGTTTTGCGTCCATAAATGCCAATATTTCCGATTTAGGCAGGTAATCGCCTTGTATTTTGCCATAATGCGCCTGCACGACCCGGCCATTTTCATCGATCAAAAATTCCGCTTCCAAACGATCGGAATGGCCGTCGCCGGAAACCCGATTTTTAAACAACTTCCGACCTTTCATCGCGCGCGACAATCCGCCATTGAACAGCAAAAACTGAAGCAAGCCGAGCATAGAGCGATCCAGGTTGAACAATTTATACAAGGTGGAATCGGGATTCGGGATCACATAGGTATAAAAAGATCCATCGGCCATCATCGTGCGGATATTCGCAGCCGAAGATTCGTAAACCGATAATACCACGGTATTGTGCTGCTTATAAGTATCCGCTAATTGGTTGATTTCATGAAAACGCAAATTGCAAAATGGGCAAGCCGCAAAACGGTAAAATATTAAGTGTACTTTTTTGCCTTTGAATTGTGACAATGCAATCGTTTCCCCAAATACATCCGTTACGGTGAATTGTGGGGCAAGTTGTTGATTAGAAACTCTCATTACTGGTGTTAATATGTTTGGAAAAATGATGTAGTAAATTCAATAAATTGGTATTCAAGCCGCCCAATGCTGTTCCTAATACCGAAAAAAAATCACGGTCAAAGGTTTCCACCGCCACAACCGCTTCTTTCACAATACGAATACCTGCTTCCGTGAGTGCGACCGTTTTGGCGCGGGTATCCGTTTGATGTTCTTGGCGCAGCAGCAAACCTTTTTGTTGTAATGTCCGCAAAACCGTGGAAGTGGTCATGGGGTCAATTTTGGTGTGGTTCGATAAAACGATTTGCGTGACCTCTTGTTCATGCAAGTGCAACCAATGAATGCTCGCCATGAGCACAAATTGCGAATGCGTCAAATCATAAGGCTCCAGTGCCTTTTTGATCGACCGTTGCCATAAATTGGTGACCTGCCACAATAAAAAGCCGGTGCTTTCTTCCGGCTTTTCTACCTTAAACGGATTGTCATGTGCTTTCATGCCTGTTTTATAGTTGGGAAGCTACCTGGATTTGCATTTCCATGTCGGCCGGAAGGTCATCTACAATTTTTTGCGCGACAAGTTTGATCCACAACCAACCCAGAATTCCTTTCATTTTCATGGTGGTTGTAATTTTCAAACCCGCTGCGGTTTCTTCCAAAAGATGTTCGCCATACATTTTGGCCAAAGGAAAAGTGGTAAGGTCGACAAATTTTTCGTGTTCAACGGTTTCAAATATCAAAATTTTCATTTTGGGGCCGCCTTTTGGCTGAAACAGGAAATGATTGCCTTGTTCAAAGGAGCCTTCCAACTGCGCAAACTCAACACTTTTGTCCCAATTGGGCCAATTGTTTACGTCTGCATAAAGTTGCCACATTTGTTCTTTGGTAACGGCTTTGGTTACGATGCTGTGCGATTTTGCCCACATGAGGTTGTTGTTTT
>Ga0247833_1002376_pt1 | contig 27618 bp, 22 predicted proteins | sample LaCruzMarch2015__7_FD_187117 | JGI IMG/M metagenome (GOLD analysis project Ga0247833, IMG submission 187117) | Freshwater microbial communities from meromictic Lake La Cruz, Castile-La Mancha, Spain - LaCruzMarch2015_8m | ecosystem: Environmental > Aquatic > Freshwater > Lake | place: Spain... | reverse complement strand
GTGAACAGTCACTCGAAGACGTGGATGCCGATCCCCAACGTAGCGCTGGGTTGATCAACTATTTAATGCGTGATCGACATGGCAGTCCATTTGAACATAATTCAATGACTTTCTTTGTCAAGGCACCTATCTTTGTTTGGCGTGAACATATGCGGCACCGAATTGCAAGCTACAACGAAGAGTCGGGTCGATACCGGGAGTTGCTTCCCGTCTTTTACGTTCCGGGCCATGATCGTCCCTTGGTTCAGTCGGGAAAGCCGGGCGCATACGAATTTCACCCTGGCACGGCTGAACAGTACGACTTGGTTGACAGTGCCATTACGGATTCATGCACAAGTGCTTATGCGGCGTACATGAACATGCTTGAAGCCGGTGTGGCCCGTGAAGTAGCCCGAATGGTGCTCCCGGTAACCATTTTTTCTTCCGCGTATGTCACGATGAATGCACGATCATTGATGAATTTTCTTAGTCTGCGTCGCAAGGTCGAAGGGTCGCATTTTCTGTCATATCCACAGCGCGAAATCGAAATGGTGGCTGAGGTCTATGAAGATCATTTTGCACGGTTAATGCCGATAACCCATGCAACCTTTAATGCCAATGGTCGAGTAGCCCCTTAGCCGATGTCCTATGAATCGGCCTAGCGGTAGGATTTTGACATGAAAAGTCCGTTTGGAGTGATGCTCACCGCGATGATCACCCCGTTTGCGCCCGACGGCAGCCAAGACCTTGTCGGAGCCCAAAAACTTGCGACACACTTAGTAGATAATCTCGGCCATGACGGGCTTGTCGTCAATGGTACTACGGGGGAAGCATCCACTAAGACCGACAAGGAAGACCTAGCCCTATTGCAAGCGGTCGTCGAAGCAGTTGGGGACCGCGCAACGGTCATTGCCGGAGTGGGCACTAATGACACATCGCACTCAATCTCCAGCGCTAAGGCAGCCGCACAAGTTGGCGTGGACGCACTTATGGCAGCAGCTCCCTATTACAACCGTCCACCACAGCAAGGAATTTTTGAGCATTTCTGGGCTATTGCCGATAGCACCGATTTGCCCCTAATGACCTACGACATTCCCCGACGCACAGGCGTTGCGATCGAAACCGAAACACTTGTGCGATTAGCAGAGCATCCAAGAATCATCGCTAACAAAGATGCGAAGGGTGACCTAGAAGCATCGCAATGGGTCATGGCTCGTACAGATCTTGCTTGGTATAGCGGTGAAGATTCACTGAACTTGGCGCTACTGGCACTTGGCGCCGGTGGAATGGTTTCTGTGGTTGGACACCTGGTGGGGGATCGGCTCAAGAAAATGGCTGAATTGTTCTGGAGCGGTGATGTTGAGGCCGCTCGTGTGATCAATGAGTCACTCCTGCCGGTCTACACCGGAATTTTTCGAGCCCAAGGCGTGATTTTGACGAAGGCAGCCCTTAATCTGCAAGGTCTACCCGGTGGACCTGTTCGGCTTCCATTAGTCAATGCAACTTCCAGCGAGATCGAGCAATTGAGACTTGACCTTGCCGCTGGTGGCGTGACTCCATTCGCTTAGTTCACCCGAGCTTTTAACAACTATTAAGGACCGATTGCATGTTTCTCCCAGACCTACCTGTTCCACCACCGTTAGAGCCGGGAACTTTGCGGATTATGCCGCTGGGTGGCATCGGTGAGATCGGTCGCAACATGACAGTTTTTGAATATGACTCGCGATTACTGATCGTTGATTGTGGTGTGTTATTTCCCGAAGAGTCACACCCCGGTGTTGATTTAATCCTGCCCGACTTTGAACCAATCCTGGATCGGATCAATGACGTGGAGGCAATAGTGCTCACCCACGGGCATGAAGACCACATCGGTGCGGTGCCTTATCTGCTGCGTCATCGATCTGATATTCCGATCATCGGTTCAACACTGACGCTTGCATTCATTGAAGCGAAGTTAAAGGAACATCGTCTTAAACCTCTCACATTGTCGGTTGCAGATCGAGCGGTGGAAATAATTGGCCCATTCGAACTTGAGTTTCTGGCTGTCAACCATTCAATACCTGACGCAATGGCCATTTCAATCACAACGCCGGCTGGGCGGGTTCTTCATACAGGCGATTTCAAGATGGACCAGTTACCACTTGACGGCCGAATTACCGACCTTGCCAGTTTTGCCCGCCTCGGTGAACTGGGCGTAGATGTTCTCATGGTTGACAGCACCAATGCCGAAGTGCCGGGCTTTGTTCCCAGTGAAAAAGAAATCATTCCGGTGCTCGAAAGAGTTTTCAACCGAGCCCAAGGTCGAGTAATCGTTGCTTCTTTCGCCTCACACGTTCACCGTGTTCAACAGATAATCGATATTGCGGTGTCGCATAACCGCAAAGTTGCATTCGTAGGTCGGTCGATGGTTCGCAACATGAATGTCGCGAGGGATCTTGGCTACCTGAAAATACCGGGTAACACACTCATCTCAATGGATGAACTTTCCCAATTGCCTGATAACAGGGCAGTACTCATTTGTACCGGCTCTCAAGGTGAACCCATGGCAGTGCTCTCTCGGATAGCTAACCGAAATCACGATGTTTCGGTGGGAGAGGGCGACACAATTGTTCTGGCGTCATCACTCATTCCCGGAAATGAAAATGCCGTGTATCGAGTCATTAACGGACTAACCCTTTTGGGGGCGGACGTTGTTCATAAAGGCAATGAGCTAGTGCACGTTTCAGGCCATGCCGCAGCGGGTGAACTCCGTTATGTGTACAACATCGTGAAACCTCGATACGTTATGCCGATTCATGGAGAGTGGCGCCACTTGAAAGCCAATGCCCTCCTTGCTATGAGCGTTGGCGTCCCAGCCGATCACGTACTTATCACGGCTAATGGTGCATGTGTTGATGTCCGTGGGGACATGAGCGCTATTTCCGGCACTTATCCGCTGCGTGAGGTCTATGTTGACGGCGTCAGTGTGGGAAGAACAGATGAAAACTTGCTCAAAGACCGGCTGATTTTGGGTGAGGAAGGCTTCATCTCGGTGTATGCGGCCGTCGATATTGCTCAAAAGTGCGTTGTCGTGGGTCCCGAGATTGTGGATCGCGGAGTGGGAGAAACCTCCGACACGACAAAAGTTGCGGCAGAAGTGGCAAAGGCCCTGGTTGACGCCATGAAGGAGGGAATTGATGACCCTCACGAACTCTCACAGAAAGCCCGCAAAGTTGTCGGTAGATGGGTGGGAACCACACACCGGCGTCGCCCCATGATCGTGCCCGTTGTGATCGGGATCAAAGACGGCGGAAAAGCGAATTTGTGACACGCGGGGCGCGTGTGACTACTGGGGATTAACGGTTTGAATGGGTACGCTGGTCGCTATGGCCTCCCGCACGTCTACGCGCACGCGTGGATCTTCCTCCAGCAAGTCCAAAAGTAGTCAGCGACCGAGCACCAAAAGTGCTCCCACGAGGGCTCGCAAGGCGCCGGCTCGCCCGGGCCCCCTTCCTCGCGCGGTAGCCGGAGTCGGTAGAGGTATCGCCCGAGTCTGGATTAGTGTCGCCCACCTCGCGGGTGGTGCGGCTCGGGGTGTGGGCAAAGGTGCTCGCGATCTTGAGCCGGAAATGCGCCGCGATGGACTAGGACTTTCGCTGATTGCCGCGGCAATTATTGTGATTGCTGCAACGTGGTTTGGGGTTGACGGTTGGTTTATTTCTTGGACGTCAATGCTGGCGACATCCTTTTTCGGCGCGTTAGCGTGGGTTACACCGCTACTTCTGCTCGCTCTTGCCTGGCGCTTCCTGCGTCACCCCGATCAAAACGGGGCTACAGGTCGTTTGGCTATCGGGATTACCGCCATTGTCGTGAGTGTCTTAGGACTTTGGCACCTGGCGCAGGGAGTGCCCACTCCCAGCAGCGGCGCCGACGCCATGAACAGCGCCGGTGGCACCATGGGCTGGATTGTAACCGCGCCCGTGGTCGCGGCTTTGGGCTCGATAGTGAGCGCATTTCTGCTCGTATTGCTGGGTTTCTTTGGCTACCTCGTGCTCACGAAGACAACGATTGCCCGGTTGAGGGAGATTGCCGCTGATGGATTCAGCCGCTTGCGTGGGGGGATTCCTTCACGTGAGCGCGGGGATGCCATCGAAAGGGACGAAGGCCAAGCGATCGTCGTTGATGAAGAAATAGAGGTCGATGAAGTCGAGGTCGAAAAGAGAAATTCCCCCGGATTTGCAAATCCAAATGGTGTTTTGCGCGCCGATCACTCTGATATCGCGCTGGTGGGCGATGAACCATTCATTTCCCCAATCCCCAGCCAAGACGAACGCCCGGCTGCAGCTCTGATGGCTGGCATTGCAGAGATGACCCCACAATTGGCGGCGAAGTCCAACTCGCGTAGCGACACAATTATTGTGGGCAGTACAACCTCGGGGGTACACGGTGCAACAGAAATTGTGGTGGTTCCCCAGAAAAGTGAGCAGTTGCCGCTGACCCCACGAAGCACGTATCAACTTCCCAAAGGTGACCTTTTGAAGGTTGGGCCGGCCCACAAGACTGCAACCAAGGCGAATGATCTTGTTGTGACCGCATTGACCGACGTGCTGACTCAGTTCGGGATTGATGCAACGGTTGTTGGTTTTATGCGCGGGCCAACGGTAACTCGCTATGAGATTGAGTTGGGACAAAGCGTCAAAGTCGAGCGCGTTACGGCGTTGAGTAAGAATATTGCCTACGCGGTCGCAAGCGCGGAAGTGCGAATTCTTAGTCCGATCCCAGGTAAAAAAGCCATCGGTATTGAAATCCCCAACACGGATCGGGAATTGGTGGCTCTCGGTGATGTTCTTAAAAGCAAAGTTGCAGCAAATGACCAACACCCCATGGTGGTAGCACTTGGCAAAGATGTTGAGGGCAGTTTTGTTGTGGCAAACCTGGCAAAAATGCCTCATATTTTGGTCGCCGGAGCGACAGGTGCGGGAAAAAGCAGCTGCATCAACTCACTAATTACCTCAATTTTGATGCGTTCGACTCCAGACGAAGTTCGGATGATTCTCGTGGACCCGAAGCGAGTTGAACTGACCATCTACGAAGGTATTCCGCACCTCATAACTCCGATCATTACCAACCCGAAGAAAGCGGCGGATGCACTGGCGTGGGTGGTAAAAGAAATGGATCGCAGATACGACGATCTATCCACATTTGGGTACCGTCACATTGATGATTTCAATAAGGCGGTTCGCGCAGGCAAGGTGAAACCGCTGACTGGTTCGGAGCGAAAGATTGAACCGTACCCATACCTTTTAATAATTGTTGATGAACTCGCAGACCTCATGATGGTTGCCCCCCGTGATGTTGAGGACTCGGTTGTTCGCATCACCCAACTTGCTCGCGCCGCAGGTATTCACTTGGTTCTTGCCACACAACGTCCAAGCGTTGATGTCGTGACCGGCTTGATCAAGGCGAATGTTCCTAGTCGTCTAGCCTTTGCGACATCAAGCCTGGCCGACAGTCGAGTGATCTTGGACCAGTCCGGTGCGGAGAAACTCGTCGGTCAAGGTGATGGCCTTTTCTTGCCAATGGGTGAAAACAAGGCGATGCGCATTCAAGGTGCTTTTGTATCCGAACATGAAATTCGGGCGATCGTTAGCCATTGTAAAGATCAATGGGATACTGATTACCTCGACGAAGTAACGAGCCCAGCGGCCTCCACTAAGGAGATTGATGGGGACATCGGAGATGACCTTGACATCTTGCTGCAAGCTGTAGAATTGGTTGTAGGTACCCAATTTGGATCAACATCAATGTTACAACGCAAACTTCGCGTTGGATTCGCCAAAGCAGGTCGATTAATGGATCTAATGGAATCGCGTGGTGTGGTTGGTCCCAGTGAGGGATCAAAAGCGCGAGATGTGCTTGTCACAGTTGATGAACTTCCGGGGTTAATCCTGTCTATCCGTGGCGGATAGACTATCGAGGTGTCTGAGAAAACTGTTGCGCTAATCACCTTGGGTTGTGCGCGCAATGAAGTTGATTCTGAGGAACTTGCGGGCAGACTCGAGGCTCAGGGTTGGAAATTGGTTTCAGATCCTGAATTGGCCCAGGCCGTGATGGTCAACACCTGTGGGTTTGTTGATATTGCCAAAGCTGACTCAATTAACACCATCATTGAGGCTGCTGATCTCAAAGATTCTGGGGGAGTCACCAAAGCGGTTGTTGCCGTTGGCTGTCTCGCTCAGCGCTACGGCAGAGAACTCGCTAGTGATCTTCCTGAAGCTGACGCAGTGCTGAGTTTCGATGACTACCCCATGATCGGCGAGCGGCTCGATGCGGTGATGCGCGGTGAGAAATTGGTTGCGCACGAGCCCAGTGACCGTCGTGCGCTGTTGCCGATTAGTCCAGTTGATCGTGCGGCCAACACCACGCCGATTCCCGGGCATGGCGGGCATGGATTGCAGGACGCGATGCCGGAGGGCAATGATGCGCTGGCCTGGCAGCCACCTATTCTGCGCAAAAGATTGGAAAACTCACCCGTTGCCCCGGTCAAACTTGCATCGGGGTGCGACCGTCGTTGCACCTTCTGCGCAATACCGTCATTTCGTGGCTCATTTATTTCACGTCCACCCGCTGACGTGGTGGCCGAGATTGCTTGGCTTGCCGGCCTGGGTGTCACCGAGGCGGTTTTAGTGAGTGAAAACTCCACTTCATATGGCAAGGATTTGGGGGACTTGCGACTTCTTGAATCGCTGCTTCCGGCTATCGGTGAGGGAACCGAGATAGCGCGGATCCGGGTTGCTTACTTGCAGCCGGCTGAAGTTCGTCCTGACCTGCTCAGGGTCATGGCCGGCACGCCGGTCGTTGCACCTTATTTTGATTTGTCATTTCAACACGCTTCTGCGTCTTTGTTGCGGCGGATGAAACGTTTTGGGGGCAAGTACTCATTTTTAGAATTGATTGCAACCATTCGCGAATTGTCACCGGCTGCAGGGATCCGCAGCAATGTCATTGTGGGTTTCCCTGGGGAAACCGATGAAGAATTCGCTGAACTTGTTTCATTCTTGGATGAGGCGCAACTTGATGCTGTGGGAGTTTTCGGTTATAGCGACGAAGAGGGAACTGAGGCATTTCACTTACAGCCGAAGGTGGATCCCGACATTATCGCCGCACGGGTGCGCTTGATAACGGATTTAGTTGAAGAACTTATGGCTCAACGGGCTCAAGATCGAGTGGGTGAAATTGTTGAGGTCGTTATTGAGTCATTCGATGCGCCGTCTGCGAGTTTATTTGGTCATGCGGGTCATCAGGGACCCGACGACGGGGAAACCCAAATCGTGTTGGGGGACAAGAATGCCTCCGTTGAGATTGGTCAGCTTGTGCGTGCCAAGGTCATTGATAGCAGCGGCGTTGACTTGATTGCGGAACTGGTGAGTTAATGCGTGAGCATCAGCTCCCTCCGGATCATGCGGCTGATCTTCCCAGCAGTACTTCAGTGCTAAATGTCGCGAACGCCCTCACGGCGCTTCGGGTCTTAGCGGTTCCGTTACTGGGTTACCTCCTGTTGCAAGACACGCAGGAATCACGAAACTGGGCGGCGTTGGTTTTCTTATTGGCTTCAATAACTGACTTCATTGATGGCTATGTTGCTCGCAGATTCGGGCTCATTACGACGGTGGGCAAAATTGCGGATCCGATCGCCGATAAATTCCTGACCGGTGTTGCGTTGGTGGGTTTGTCATATGTGGGTTCTCTCCCGTGGTGGGTCACGATACTTATAATTGCTCGCGAGATTGGAGTGACAATTCTCCGCTTTTGGGTGATTGAGCACGGTGTGATCACCGCCTCTCGCGGCGGAAAGACCAAGACCCTTCTCCAAATGATCGCGATCAGCATGTTCCTTGTTGTTTGGCCATTGTCGGCACCTGAGTTGTTTCTCACGATGTGGGACATTGCAAAAATCGCGATGATGTCCCTAGCGGTGATTTTGACCCTGACAACTGCAATTGCCTATATCCGAAAAGCGCTCCAGTTACGCAAGGAGATTGATGTTCGCAATGCCGGTGCCACACCGTGATCGCTGAGTTGTTGATCGACACCCTTCGTGAGAATGGGCAGAGCGTGAGCGTTGCAGAGTCCCTTACTGGGGGATTATTGGCAAGTGCGCTGGTGGACATCCCAGGCGCATCCGACGTTTTTCTCGGAGGAGTCGTGGCCTACACAATCGCAACTAAGCGAGAAGTTCTCGGGGTCGGTAAGGATGCTCTCGCATGTGGGGTGGTTTCCCAGGAGGTGGCAATTGCCATGGCCAAAGGAGCCCGTGATCTTTTTGGCTCCGATTACGCCATCTCGACCACGGGAGTAGCCGGTCCTGGACCTCAGGAGGGGATTGAGCCCGGAACCATTTGGCTGGGTTGTGCGTCCAAAGCTGTTACGGGAGCTGTATTGATAAGGCTGTCTGGGGATAGAAATCAGGTGCGCACGGCTGCGGTAAATGCCGCGCTAGAGATGATCGATACCCAGGAGGTGTTTGATCGGCTCCGACAAAAGAAATGAGCCAAGATCGGCACTTATTGACTCAAGCGGGTATCATAGGAACCTCGTCTTTGATGAGAGTGCGATTTCGCAGTAGGAAGGAAATGGACATGATCGTTTTGCGCAATGTGATCGGTGATGAACTTCGCCGTCGTCGTCAAGATCAGGGCCGAACCCTGCGTGACATTTCCGGTGCTGCATCCGTGTCACTCGGTTACCTCTCTGAAATCGAGCGCGGACAAAAGGAAGCTTCCTCTGAACTTATTGCCGCTATTTGTGGCGCCCTTGAGGTGTCACTCTCTGACATTCTGGCTTCCGTGAGCACATCTGTTGCCCATGCGGAATCAGCACAGCCGATCACCTTCCCCAGCGCAGTTTCATCTATCTAGCCTGCGTTTAACAATAGTTGGCATGTGGTGCGGCTAAGTGATATGTCCGAGCGCCTCGAAATTGTGATTGGCCCTCAATACTGCGCATCTTGGCGCAAAGATGTTGTTCTTCCCGATATAGGCTGCACGGTTGACACCGCGGTAGTGAACGGGATTGACGCTGGGATTATTTGGCGGGCAGTGTGCAATTTTGTCGAAGTACCTAATTCACTTCGTTAGTGTTACATTGCACTAGAGTGCTTATGTGAGCGCGATCGATCAAGAACCTGCGATCGAAAACTTGGAAAGTCCGCGCATTCTCGCTATTTCGCGGCGCTCCGTCGTGACCTTGTCGGCGGCCCAAATGTTTGGTGGAATTGCCGTTGCTGGTTCCTTCCCGGCCGGAGCCTTGCTAGCGGTGTCGCTGACAGACTCGGAAGCATTCGCTGGGCTGGTGCAAACAGCCGGAGTTCTTGGCGCTGCAATTTTCGCTCTCCCTCTTGCCCGAATCGCTCTGACAAAAGGTCGTCGCCCTGCCTTGGCCAGCGGATACGGAATGGGAATCATCGGCGCGATTCTTGTCATTCTCGGAGCTGTCACTTCTTTGATTGCAGTTGTGCTAGTTGGATCATTATTTGTTGGTGTGGCAAGTGCAGCGAGTTTGCAGGCCCGTTATGCCGCGACTGATCTGGCCACTCCCCAGAATCGAGCCCGTTCACTTTCTTATGTCGTTTGGGCGGCCACCATTGGTGCAGTCCTTGGGCCGAACCTCCTCAACTTCAGCGGCTCCGTGGGACTCAGATTGGGGCTGCCAGAATTGTCGGGCCCCTATGTAGTTTCTGGCCTGGCGCTCACGTGCGCGGTGATTGTCCTTATGGTGGCATTGCGGCCTGACCCGTTTGTCCTGGCAACCAAACTGCGGCAGGACCTTGACCCGGGGACGAAAATTGCACACCCAAGGTTGCGCGACGGAATTGAGCACCTGCGAACCCGACCACGAGCCGTCTTAGGAATCGGGGCAATTTCGATTGGGCATCTCGTGATGGTGATGGTTATGGTGATGACCCCGGTTCACATGGCCCACGTTGATGTGACACTACAACTCATTGGATTGGTCATCAGCGTTCACGTAGTCGGAATGTATGCATTTTCACCACTTGTGGGCATGGCGGTTGATCGTTTCGGCCGAGTGCCGATGATTGTTGTTGGCGTTGTCACTCTGACAATAAGTTGTGTGGTTTCAGGATTGGCGGCCGCCAATAATGTGTTCGTACTGGGTATCGGACTTTTCCTTCTCGGATTGGGTTGGTCCTTCACCCTTATCGCTGGGTCAACTTTGGTGACAGACTCGGTGGAATCCAATGAGCGCCCCGCTGTCCAGGGGTTATCGGATCTGTCGATGAATACAGCCGGCGCTGTGGGCGGAATTGCCGCCGGATTCATCATGTGGCTGGGTGGGTACGGCTGGTTGTGCGCCCTTGCGATCCTTCCCCTGATCGGATTGGCGCTCTGGATGAGCCTTCCGGCGTGTCGCAAACCTTCGAACGCACGTTCGATATAGGCTTTCAGCGCTGGGTCGAGTTATTAACAGTCTCCGGTGATAGTCCACATCGGAAAATCACTTGAGTCAAATGTCAGTGCTCGCACTTAGCCTTCGTAACACATAAATAAAACGTGAAGTGCTCCGACTGCTCAGCAGGCGAGATCACGGACCCAGGGTTGAGGAGTAAGTCATGGCAAACACTGAAAAGGACCGCGAGAAGGCCCTTGATTCCGCATTGGCTCAAATTGAGCGCCAGTTCGGAAAGGGCTCACTCATGCGACTGGGGGACTCCGAGCGAGTGCCCATGGAAGTTATTCCCACCGGGTCCATCGCACTTGATATTGCGCTGGGCATTGGTGGATATCCGCGCGGACGCATTGTGGAGATTTACGGTCCAGAGTCCTCGGGCAAGACAACTGTTGCCCTACACGCAATTGCCAGTGTTCAAGCGCGGGGCGGACTCGCTGCGTTCATTGACGCCGAGCACGCCCTTGACCCCGACTATGCGGCGCACCTTGGGGTGGATCTGGACAATCTGTATGTCTCCCAACCCGATAACGGTGAACAGGCACTCGAAATCTGTGACACGTTGGTTCGGTCAGGTGCAATTGACCTCGTCGTTATCGACTCGGTGGCAGCACTCACACCACGCGCGGAAATTGAGGGCGACATGGGTGATTCGCATATGGGATTGCAAGCACGACTCATGAGCCAGGCACTTCGGAAGATGGCGGGTGCGTTGAGCAATACAAACACGACGGCAATATTCATTAACCAGTTGCGTGAGAAAATTGGCGTGATGTTCGGGTCACCTGAAACCACAACCGGCGGAAAAGCTTTGAAGTTCTATTCATCGGTTCGCCTTGACGTTCGTCGGATTGAGACACTCAAGGGCGGAACTGAGGCCGTGGGTAACCGGACCCGCGTGAAGGTGGTCAAGAACAAGGTTGCGCCACCATTTAAGCAAGCAGAGTTTGACATTATTTACGGTGAAGGAATTTCACGTGAAGGTTCCTTGATTGACATTGGAGTTGATCAAGGGATTGTTCGCAAAGCCGGTGCGTGGTACACCTATGAAGGCGATCAACTTGGACAGGGCAAGGAAAATGCCCGCGCGTTTTTGAAGGACAACGCTGATTTAGCAAATGAAATTGAAAAGCGAATCAAAGAGCAAATGGGGATCGGTCCCAAGATTGACACACCGGAGAAGCCCAAATCAGCTAAGTCCACGGCCAAAGTGGAAGCCGCCGTCGATCTCGACGACATAGACACCCTTGACGAGTAGTCATTCCCGTAATGACTGATTCAGAGTTAGGCGTGCAAGTCGGGGAGTCGGAAATCATGTCGGTCGTTATGCGGCGACTGAATGCGGCTCCCCGCTCGCGCGGCGAGTTAACCAAGTACCTGTTGGCAAAGGATTTTGACCCAACTTTGATTGAAAAAGTGCTGGATCGGGTTTCATCAATGGGTTACATCGATGATGCTGCCTTCGCCCAAGAATGGGTTCGCAGCCGTCAGCGATCTCGCGGATTGGCGCCAAGTGTTCTGACGCGCGAATTAATCAATAAAGATGTTGATATTGAGGTAATTCAGGCTGCACTAGAACAGTTGACTCCCGATGATACCCAAGAGCGGGCCTGTGAGTTGGCGGCAAAAAAGTATCGAAGTTTAATGTCCGTTGATCATGCGGTTGCTGTGCGACGCATTGCATCCCTCTTGCAGCGCAAGGGTTACCCGCCGGCAACCTGTTTTCACATAGCCAAGGAAACGGTTGGAGCGCAATTCGAGATTGACGGCGATTTGGAAAGATAGTTCCCACCAAAATGAGCGCCACTCAAGGGGTGTTAGGCTTTGGGTAATTCATCACAATCGTCACGTCAGGGGTTTTTTCATGCCGGGTTTGTCCCAGTGGGCCGTACGTAAACCAGTAATTGCACTTATTTCCTACCTTGTGGCGCTGATTGCAGTTGTGGGAATCGGTGTTTCATTTGGCGGGTCACTCAAGGACTCATTTGATTTGCCCGATACCGAGTCGACCACGGCTACTGATTTACTGGCAACCATTGGAAATGCAGCACTGGATGCATCCTCTTCTGGTGCAACAGCAACCATCATTTGGTCGCCGAGTGCCGGCAGTGCGGTTGATCCGGCCACTTCAGCGGTCATCACTCCGATCTTGGAGGAAATTGCAGCCCTTGCGGGGGTGGAGTGTGTCACCAATCCATTTGATCTCAAAGCTCCCTATGGCAATGCCTGCCCCGCGCCCAGTGGGGGTGAGTCCGACCCAATGTCGCAACTCACGCCGGAGCAGCTGCAGCAACTAAAACCCGCCTTGGCGGCCTCAGCGGCAGCCAATTCGCCAATAAGTGCTGATGGAACCGTTGCGTACTCGACCGTTACATTCACAGGTGGCATGGGCAGTGGCGTCCCCACAGCAGATGTTGTCACGTTCCTTAATTTGGTTAAGGCGGCGGATTCCGATGTCATTGCGGTTGGCGCTAGCGGAGATGTTCTTGGCAGTGTGCAAGAGGTTCCATCAAGCGAGCTATTTGGGATTCTCGTAGCCATTGTTATTTTGCTTATCGCATTCGGTTCCATCATCGCGGCCGGCATTCCTATCGTGGTGGCAGTTATTGGGCTAGCAGCAGGACAGATGCTCGTACTTGTCGTTGCACTGTTCATGGATGTTGCAACTTTTGCACCCACACTGGCAGCAATGATCGGTTTGGGTGTGGGAATTGACTACGCCCTCTTTGTTCTTAATCGGTACCGGCAAGCTATTTTGATCGGACACGATCAAAAGCGCGCCGCCCTTGAGGCCGTCAATACAGCGGGGCGCGCCGTTCTCTTTGCTGGGGCAACAGTGATCTTCGCCCTCTGTGGATTATTCATTTTGCGAATCGGATTTTTCAATGGGCTTGCTCTAGCTGCGATTGTCACGGTTTTCATGGTGATGACTGCCGCATTGTGGTTACTTCCTGCGACCTTGTCTTTGCTCGGCACCAAGGCACTTGGACTACGCCTGCCCTGGGGAACCAAACCGGGTGAAGGCCACGCAGAGGGCAAGCAATGGTCCCGATATGGGGGATTCCTACAAAAACGCCCGTGGTTGTTCGCAATCATCTCGGTCGGGATTGTCGCAATTCTGGCCATTCCGGTTTTCTCATTGAGGCTTGGTTTCGCTGATGCGTCAGGAAATGCACCGGGCACTCCAACGCGAATTGCCTACGACCTGAGCGCTAAAGGCTTCGGGCCTGGAACCAGCGGACCATTCATCGTGGCTGTTGAACTCTCCCAGCCCAATGACCTTGAGCAGTACGGGGCAGCCATTACCGCGATTGAGTCGACCCCAGGCGTTGCATCAACGAATCCTTCGACCGCGACCCTTCCCTTGATTGAGGCTTTTGGCGGTGGGCTAAGCCCTGATGGAACTGTGGGCGCAGTTTTTGTCATTCCCGAAACAGGACCGCAGGACGAAGCTACATCAGAACTTCTCACTCAATTGCGCGAAGTTACGGGGCCGGAATTTAATGCAGCGACCGGCGGATCGCTTTACGTTGGTGGTGCGCTGGCTGTCACCTCTGATTTCACGCAGGTACTCGTAGATGCACTACCGATATTCCTTTTGATCGTCGTCTCTCTGGGGTTCTTGGCGCTCATGGTGCTTTTCCGTTCGCTGGTGGTACCACTCACCGCAGCATTGACGAGTTTGCTGAGTTTCGCTGCTGCAACAGGCATTACGGTTGCTGTATTCCAATGGGGATGGTTCAGCCAGATTCTGGGTGTGACCGGAACCGGCCCGATTTTTCCCTTCCTCCCAATTATGGTGTTCGCCATTTTGTTCGGTCTCTCGATGGATTACCAGGTTTTCCTTGTCTCGCGTATGCGTGAGGAATGGGATCACACAGGAGACAATGCTTCCGCGGTGCGGCGTGGGCTTGCCGGCTCCGGGAAAGTGGTCGCAATCGCGGCTGCCATCATGGCAAGTGTCTTTCTGGCATTCGTTCCCACACCTGACAACACGATCAAGCTATTCGGGGTCGCTTTAGGCTCGGCGGTCATCATTGATGCATTTCTGATTCGGCTTATTGCGGTGCCGTCAATTATGTCGATTATTGGCAAGGGAAACTGGTGGCTGCCCGCTTGGTTGGACCGGATCTTGCCAACGGTTCACATTGAGCCAGGCGAGGACGAAATATATGATGAAGACAGTGAGACTTCTCGACCCACGCCAGTTGGCTAGGGGAGAAACTCTTCCCGACCGGTCGTGATTACTGTTGAGTCCTATGCCTGACATCCAGAGTCCGCCGACTGATAAGCCACGCACTTATCAAGTGCGAACATATGGATGTCAGATGAATGTGCACGACTCTGAGCGCATTACGGGGCTTCTTGAGTCAGAGGGCTACGCTCCCGTGCCGGAAGGCATGCTTGCAGATCTCATTGTTTTCAATACGTGTGCGGTTCGCGAAAATGCAGATAACAAGTTGTACGGAAATTTGAGCCATTTGGTACCCATCAAAGCCACGAATCCCGGCATGCAAATTGCCGTGGGGGGCTGTTTGGCGCAAAAGGACCAGGGTGAGATTCTGCGCAAGTCGCCGGTCGTAGATGTCGTGTTCGGTACGCACAACTTGGGTTCATTGCCCGTTCTGTTGGAGCGTGCTCGAATTGAGCAAGAGGCTCAGGTGGAGATCGCTGAAGCCCTTGTTGATTTCCCTTCGGCGCTTCCCACCAAGCGGGACGCTATTTACAGTGCATGGGTGTCAATTAGCGTTGGCTGCAATAATACATGCACGTTTTGCATAGTCCCCGCACTTCGTGGCAAAGAAAAAGATCGTCGTGCCGGAGACATTCTGACTGAAATCGAAGTACTCGTGGCTGACGGAGTTGTCGAAATAACTCTTCTAGGACAAAATGTCAACGCATACGGCTCAGATCTCGGGGAGCCACAGGCTTTCAGTAAGTTGTTGCGCGCATGCGGTGACATCCATGGGTTAGAGCGTGTTCGATTCATGAGTCCGCATCCACGCGATTTCACCGATGACGTTATCGAAGCAATGGCTCAGACGGAGAACGTCATGCCAACCTTGCATATGCCGTTGCAGTCTGGTTCAGACTCGGTACTTCAGCGGATGCGACGTTCGTATCGACAGGAAAAGTATCTTGGCATTATTGATCGGGTTCGCGCAGCTATGCCGCAAGCATCAATAACTACAGATATTATCGTCGGGTTTCCCGGCGAGAGTGAAGAAGATTTTCAGGCAACAATGGATGTCGTTCGGAAAGCTCGATTCTCCAGTGCTTACACCTTTCAGTATTCCAAGCGACCAGGAACGCCCGCCGCCACCATGGAAGATCAAATCGACAAAGAGGTTGTCCAAGAGCGTTACGAGCGTTTAGTTGAGTTGGTCAATCAAATTTCATGGGAAGAGAATCTGGCTCAAGTTGATAAGAGCGTTGAGATCCTGGTGGCCCACAGCGAAGGGCGCAAAGATGGCAACACCAATAGGCGTTCGGGGAGAACATCGGACGGCCGTCTCGCGCATTTTGACCTTGGGCCATTGGTTGCTCGGCCCGGTGACTTTTTAATCGGCACGGTTACCTCTGCGGCGCCGCACCATCTAATCGGTGAGGCAACCTCAGTTCGCGCTACGCGAGCTGGAGATCTTTCTGAAACTTCACCGCAAAGCGCAGTGATGTTGGGAATTCCCACGTTCGTTTCCCCTTGATTGAATGATCCATGTATCCACAACGAACTCTCACTATCGTCGGTCCTACAGCAGTCGGCAAGACCAAACTTGCAATTGAATGTGCGGAACTGCTGGACGGTGAGTTAGTGGGAACTGACTCAATGCAAGCTGTGAGCGGAATGGATATTGGTACAGCAAAGCCAACGGTCGCAGAGTTGGGAAAAATCCGGCATCACATGATTGATGTGTGGCCAATGTCGCACAGGGCCGACGTCGTGCAGTTTCGAGACTTGGCGCGCACATCAATCGCCGAGATTATGCAGCGGCAGCGAACCCCGATCGTGGTTGGTGGAAGTGTTCTCTACGTAAAATCAATCCTGGATCATTTTGATTTCCCCGCAACCGACCCCATTATCCGGGCACGGTACGAAGATTTGTTGGAACAAGTCGGTCCAAAGAAATTGCATGAACTTTTGGCCGAAAAGGATCCGATAACGGCGAGTAACATCTTGTCGGGAAATGGACGCAGGATTGTTCGGGCGCTCGAGGTCGTCGAGATTACGGGTGAGCCTTACCATTCTCGATTACCCGAACCGGTTGAGGAAGTCCCCAGTGTTCGTATTGGTTTAGAAATTGATCGAGTCATCTTGGATGCACGAATCACACAGCGCGTCGATAACATGCTCGATCTTGGCTTCGTTCGCGAAGTCGAACAACTTGAGTCACAAGGTTTGCGCAGTGCACCAACAGCTTCGCGCGCAATTGGTTACGCACAGGTTCTGGCTCACCTCAAAGGCGAAATGGGTCCAGAGGAAATGCGTGAGAAAATCATTTACGCGACTCAGAAATTTGCCCGGCGGCAGCAACGTTGGTTCCGACAGGACCCGCGCATCCATTGGTTCCCTTGGGATAGCGAGCACCTGAGTGAATCGGTGTTAATTCACTTTAACGAAGTACTCGGTTCCCAGTAGTGCGTCAAAAATTGGTTTGGGTAATTTGCTGAGTACCGCCAAAGTTCTAATAGTGCCATCGGCACTTGACTGTGAGGAGTGCGCCATTATGGAAGCCTTTTTGATGGAGGAAAATTTCCGCACGTTAACCCGATGAGTGATTTCGGCCTTGGGAGTCCAACTGTGGGCGAACGTTTCGGGATCAAAATCCGAAGGAGTCAGCGACATTGCGCTGGCCAGTTTGACGGCACGAGCGATTGGCTCGCGTGGAAGGGTTGCTTCAAAAAGGATGCAGGCGGTCAGTTGTTGTACTGCACGCGCAACCTTGTGTACGTGTAGGTGATCCGGGTGACCGTAGCCACCAGATGGGTCGTACCCCACCAGCGTGTCGATTCCCTGTTCGATCACGATGTCAGCGAGCTGCCCGGCCACTATTTGAGGATCCACTCCAGCAAATCCCCCGAAGGGAATGTTTTCGCCATGTAAGCCAGAGTCCGGGTATTTGAGTTCGGTCACACTGGCAACACCCAGAATTTGGGCAGATTGGGCTAGTTCCATTGACCGGTGAGAAGCCAGATCTTGCGAATATTGGTTGGAAGTTAATCCTGCTGATCCGTCGGTGGCCACGACAAGGTGAACCCGATGACCCGCTGCGTGGGCTTTGGCCATGGTCCCTGCGGTGAGTAGTGCTTCATCATCGGGATGGGCGTGTAGGAAGAGCAGGTTGCGCATAGTGGACCCATTGTGGCGTACGGTCGGTTCCGTGCGAATCACCCATATCAGCGATTGCTTTGCGCCCAGAACAGGCGGGATTGAAACCCAAGTTTTGGGATTGGCGCGCGCCCAACAACGGATGGGTGACCAGGTGCGGGTGATCACGGCTACTTCGGGACCACCATTCACAGAATTTCCCGTCGATAGGTTGAGTTTCCCGATCCCATTTGACCTTCCCATTCATCCCCGAACGTACCGAGGTGTCAGGCGGCTTTTGAGCGATAACCCTCCAGAGGTTGTCCATGTCCATGCTGGAGTGCTGTCACCTTTTGCTTGGAGTGCAACCCGAGCAGCCCACGATCTTGGGCTGCCCACCCTGGTGACCATTCACAGTGTGTGGGGTCACCTAGCTCGTCCAATGTTTGGAATCAGCGGGGCGTGGCTGAAGTGGAATCGCGTTGCCATGAGTGCTGTCAGTGATGTCGCAGCCAATCACATGAAAGCATCACTTGGCGTTGACATAGACGTGGTGCCCAATGGAATTGACCCTCGCCTCTGGGCTCGCACGGGTGTCGCCGATGGGAAAGCCATGCCGCTTCAACTCGTCAGTGTGCTCCGAATTGCACCGCGGAAGCGAACGGGAGCATTGCTTCAGGTTATGAGGGACTTGAGAAAACTTGGAGTTGATGCGCACCTCACTATTGTTGGTGAGGGTCCAGAGCGTGTCATTTGGGAGAAGCGAGCCCGACGAGAACACCTACCTGTAACGTTCCTTGGGCGATTGGCTCCGGTCGAACTCAAGTTGGTTCTTGAGCGATCACAGATATTCATCCAGCCTTCGACTAAAGAGTCATTCGGGATCGCGGCATTGGAGGCTCGGGCTAATGGACTGGCCGTGGTAGCCAGGAGTGGAACAGGTACACAGACCTTCATTACCGATGGAGTTGACGGCCGCATCTGTGATTCAGACACGCGAATCGCAACGGCGATAAAGGATTGGGATACCGACCGAACTTCCCTGCAAGCCATCCTTGAACACAATGCGCGGATAGAGCCGAATTTTTCGTGGAGTGAAATTGATGACCTGGTGCGCGCGGCCTATCAACGTGCCATTGCGAAAGCCCAATAGAGTGGCGGGGTGAGTTTATTGGCTGAATTGGCGTTTGTTAAGGGTCACGGTACAGCCAATGACTTTATTCTCTACAACAATGAAGATGCAACGGTCGAAGTTTCACCCGCACAGGTGCAAGCGCTGTGCAATCGTCGATCGGGTCTAGGGGCAGACGGCGTAATAGGTGCGGTTCGGACCCAAAACGTTGATTTACCGGGTATTGATCATGGCGATGCAACATGGTTCATGGATCACCAAAACGCTGATGGCAGTTATGCCGAGATGTGTGGAAATGGCGCCCGTGTATTTGCTCGATATTTAGTGGCTAATGGACTTGAGACGGAAAAAGAATTCACTATTTCAACGCGTGGAGGAGTTCGGGCGGTTCACCTGCACCCCGATCTGACAATATCCGTCGAGATGGGACCAGCTCTTGCCCCTTCACCTTCGTTGACCGCAAGGATTCAATTGGCAACGGGCGAGGCATTTGATTCCGTGGGAGTGTTCTTCCCAAATCCACATGCCGTGTGTTGGGTGGATCAAGCGGTTTTATCGCAACTCATTCTGCAGGAGATTCCCACAGCAGAACCTTTAGATTCTTTTCCCGAGGAAATGAACGTTGAATTCGCAACGATAACGGCCCCCGGTACAGTGACTATGCGGGTTTTTGAACGTGGGGTGGGTGAAACCGAATCCTGTGGGACAGGTGCATGTGCCGTTGCTTGGGCTGCCAGGCGAAGTGCCGCAGTCTATGAAAAACATCTGGACTGGAAAGTCACTGTTCCAGGAGGTGAACTCCTCGTGAGTGAAAACGTTACAACAGGATGCTTTACTTTGCGTGGAGCAGCCGAACTCGTGGCTCGTGGTCGCGTTTTAATCTAGTTGTGACTCTGAGTTCACCGATTCATTTTTGACAGTAGGTCTTATGGCAGTGATCTGCGATACTAGGCTCGTGAATGAATCAGACTTCGAGCAAGACCTAGACGTCAGTCTTGAACTCGAACAGAGGGCTGGTCTTCGCAAAGTCTCCTCCCTTTCGACTGAGTTGCAGGACATCTCAGAAGTCGAGTATCGACAGATCCGGCTGGAACGGGTAGTTCTTGCGGGCGTTTGGACCGGTGGAACCGTTGAGTCGGCAGAGCGTTCACTGCGCGAGCTGGCGGCGCTTGCGGAAACCGCAGGATCAGTGGTTGTGGAGGGAGTAATACAGCGTCGCGATGCACCCGATACCGCGACCTACCTTGGTTCAGGAAAAGTCAAGGAATTGGCACTTATCGTGGCCGAGACGGGCGCTGACACTGTTGTGTGCGATGGTGAACTGACACCGGGGCAACTACGTCAATTGGAAAGTGCCGTGAAAGTTAAAGTAGTTGACCGCACTTGGTTGATCCTCGATATTTTTGCGCAGCATGCACGCAGTCGTGAAGGAAAAGCTCAAGTTTCACTCGCACAGATGCAGTACCTGTTGCCACGACTTCGCGGTTGGGGTGAGTCGCTCAGCCGGCAAGCTGGTGGTCACGCTGGCGGTGCTGGTGGTGGCTTAGGTACACGCGGTCCCGGTGAAACAAAGATTGAAACCGATCGTCGTCGAATCAGAGCCCAAATGACAAAACTACGCCGTGAACTCAAGGCCCTGGAGGCCACCCGAAGAACCCAACGAAGTGCCCGGGAAGCCTCAGGGATCGCGACCGTCGCGCTGGCCGGTTATACCAATGCGGGGAAATCTAGTCTGCTCAATGCGCTGACTGGAGCAGGTGTACTTGTGCAAGACGCATTGTTTGCAACCCTGGACCCCACCGTCCGAAAGATGAAAGCCCCCAGCGGTAAGGAATTCACCCTCGCGGACACTGTTGGTTTTGTTCGGCACCTACCCCACGCACTCATTGAGGCGTTTCGGTCAACTCTTACTGAAGTGCAGGAAGCCAGTCTTATCGTCCACGTTGTCGATGCATCCGATGAAGACCCATTCGGGCAGATTTCGGCGGTGCGTGAGGTCCTTAATGAAATTCGAGCCGGCGAAATCCCTGAAATTATTGCGATCAACAAATCTGATATTGCCAACCCGATGGATATCGCCGCAATTCAAGGTTCCTTTCCCAACGCGATTGTGATCAGTGCACACACTGGTGCTGGTCTGGACGAACTACTCCAAAGAATTGACTCCGAATTGCCTCAAACTCTCGTGGCAATTGATGTGACGATTCCCTACAGCCGAGGGGATCTGCTCGCGCGCATCCACGAAACAGGCGAGCACGTGCACATCAACCACGTCGAGTTGGGAAGTTGTGTCAGGGCGCTAGTGCCCCCAGCCCTGGCTGCTGACATCGAGCGTCAAGGGATTTTGCGTGCCGGTTGATATTGACGCACAAGATCTACTGCAGAAGACGGTTGATGCCTTTGATGGATCGGAGCGGATTGGACAGCAACAGATGGTTGCGACCATTGTCGAGGGTCTGTCCGCCGGTGGTCATCGAATTATCCAGGCCGGAACGGGAACAGGGAAGTCTCTCGGCTACCTGGTTCCTGCTGCCGCGCACGCATTAAGCGAAGGTGGAGGCACAGTTGTTGTCTCAACCGCCACCATTGCACTCCAGCGCCAGCTGATGGAGAAGGATTTACCTCTGTTGGCTTCCACGTTAGAAAAGCAATATGGCGTCACATTGACGTACGCGGTTCTCAAAGGCCGAAACAATTACGTGTGTTTGCAAAAACTGCATTCAGAGATTCCCGACCCTGACGGGGAGGCACTCTTTGAGGTGAGTCGTGGTGTTCTCGGCGATCAAGCGGTCGCCGTACGTGCATGGGCAATGAGTACTGACACCGGCGATAAAGATGACTTTGGCGATGATATTGATCCGCGGGTATGGCGCGCCTTTTCGGTGAATCGACGCGAATGCGTTGGTGAATCAAAGTGTTCCTATGGTGAAGATTGCTTCACGGCAAAAAGGAGATTGCAAGCCCAAGCGGCACATATTGTCGTCACGAATCATGCATTGTTGGCCATTGATGTTGTGGAAGGTATTCCCATTCTGCCTGAGCACGACATTGTGATCATTGATGAGGGGCATGAAATAGTTGACCGAGCAACCGGCGCAATTACCATTGAACTGAATGCCGCTGGTGTTGAAAGAGTCATCTCTCGCGTCGGTTCGCAAGTAAGTGATCAAACCATGGATGCCCTGGTCGACTCGCACAAGGCTTTTGAAGATGCATTACTTGCAGCCTCGGATCCAACAAGTGGATTAACCCGTCTGTCATTCGTGGATCCACAACTGCTTCTTGCCCTGACTTTGATTCGTGATGCCAGCCACGCGGGTGTCACCGAAATGGCGCCCCAAAAGGGTGAGGATCCAGATATTGCAGCGCGAAATCAGCGGGCGCGAGGCGGACTTGAAGAACTCCATGATTTTGCGGGAGCATTCATTTCCCAAGGAAATGATTCCGTTTTGTGGATTGATCATGATGGTCGACCTCCAACACTGCACAGCGCCCCATTAAGTGTCGCGCACCTTTTACGTGACAAATTATTTGCCGAAAAGTTTGCGGTGGTCACCAGTGCGACTCTCACTACGAGTGGAAACTTTGATGCAATAGCGGCATCACTTGGTTTGGGAACCGACAAGCGAACCGAGACCATTGACGTTGGTTCCCCGTTTGACTATGCACAACAGGGAATCCTCTATGTTGCAGCTAACTTGCCACCACCCGGGCGTGAGGGCCTTGATATGGCGACTCTGGACGTAATGGGGGAGTTAGTCGAAGCAGCGGGCGGCCGCACTCTTATTTTGTGTTCGAGTTGGCGTGCTGTTGAGAAAGCGGCTGAGTATTTGCGGGTTCGGTGCGATAGTGCGTTACACGTTCAAAGAAAAGGTGAGTCCGTGTCACTCCTTGTGGAGCGGTTCACCAATGACATTGAGTCGACTCTGATTGGGACGCTTTCGCTATGGCAGGGTGTTGATGTACCGGGTGATTCGTGTATTCAAGTCATTATTGACCGAATCCCATTTCCTCGACCCGATGATCCAGTGATGTCTGCCCGGTCAGCGCGAGTAGATGAAGCAGGTGGTTCAGGTTTTCGTTCCGTGACCCTTCCACGAGCCGGACTGCTTCTCGCCCAGGCATCGGGCAGGTTGATTCGAAGTGGGCAAGACAAGGGGGTCGTGAGTGTTTTGGATTCACGGCTCGCAAATTTCGGCTACGGGAGTAGTTTGCGAAAAAGCATGCCGCCAATGTGGTTCACGACAGATGCGACCATAGCAATAAATGCTCTGGAAAGATTACGCCGTGATTCGGACGTGCGGCTAACGGGCAAATAGTCTGGCCTACAGACACATCAAAGTTTGCGCAGTACCGAAACAACTTTGCCCAGAATTTGCGCGTGGTCACCCAAAATTGGTGAGTAGGCCGGGTTGTGCGGCATCAGCCACACATGGCCATCACGGCGCTTGAAGGTTTTGACCGTAGCTTCATCGTCAATTAAAGCAGCGACGATATCGCCATTTTCACAGTTTGCTTGTTGCCGAATGACAACCCAGTCACCATCGCAGATAGCCGCATCCACCATTGAGTCACCCACCACTTTGAGACTGAAGAGATCGCCCTCACCAACTAGGTCGCGGGGAAGTGGAAATACGGCCTCAACGGATTGCTCGGCCAGGATTGGTCCACCAGCAGCAATGCGCCCGAGAACCGGGACGTTGGTTGTCGATGAGTTTGTTTCAGTAATTTCGAATGGGTCGTGCTCAATTGTTTCTGGTGAGAGAACCAGTGCTCTGGGGCGATTAGGGTCAATCCGCAAATAGCCGGCCCTCTGCAAATTCTTTAACTGATGCGCTACCGAGCTAGGACTGGTTAAACCAACAGACTCACCGATTTCGCGAACACTGGGCGGGTATCCGCGCTCCAAGGTCGTTTCCCGAATCATGTCCAAGATTGCCCGCTGGCGGGGGGACAGCTCGCTGCGCGATGGGTCGTGAAGCTGCATCACCACTGAATCAGCGAGTACTTCTTGGGAAAGGGTGACTGAGTCTCTCGGTTTTTGGATCCGGCCCGCCATGGTGACTCCTTGTCGATGTGAGGGGTAAACGAAATGTCAGACCCATCTGGTGAAGTTAGGTTAACCCAGAAAACGACACGAATCAAACACATGTTCGATATGTGCTGGACGTGTCGCGATCTCGGTGCTATAAATCGTACATTAGTTCGAATAACGGAAAGGCTTCCCCATGAACAACACCATGAACAACACGATTAGCTCTACCCGCAGCTCCTCACGCAGCTTTCGACGCAGCGCGTCCCCAGCGAGAACACCGAATGGATCACCCATTGTGCTTACCTCTCGAGGCAGAGTCGTTCTCAGCCTGATCCTGACGCTCGTGGCCATCTTTGCTTGGGTCCTTTTTGGTAGTGGAACCGCAGATGCCGCAGGAAGTTCACAAGGCCCAACGACCGGCGTTGTTGTCGTGCAGCCCGGTGAAAACTTGTGGTCAATTGCCCAAAGCATTGACCCAGAGGGGGATCCTCGTGATTTAGTGATTCGCATTCGAGAGATCAATGCCCTGGGATCACAGCACGTATTCCCCGGGCAATCCCTCATCGTCCCAATCTCCTGACATTTTTGGCCAGGTTTTAAGGTAGAAGGGTGAAGAATTCGTCCCCGCGCCTTGTTCTCGTGGCGCTGTTTTGGGTGCTATTCAGTCTTGTATTCGCGGCAACTCCGGCACTGGCAGCGCAGGCAGATCCCCGTTGGCGTACCGGAGGAGATGCACGGGCATGTCAGGCGCCCCTGTCTTACGACCCCATGCTCGCTCGCGGTCCAGGGCAAGGGGAAAAGGTGCTTGTCATAGGAGATTCGGTAACCAGAGACTCCCGCTCGATGCTTACCAAGGCCCTAAAGTCTGCGGGTTGGAATCCTGTTATCAGGTGTTTTGGCGGAAAACGGCTCAACTGGGGGATATCACAACTTCGCGATCAGCGATCTTGGGAGGGAATACCCAAAACGGTGGTAATTGCTCTGGGTACTAACGACATGCGCTGGGTTGATAGGTCAACTACAAAGGCTCGGATTAACAAGATTCTGAACCGGATTGGTCCCACGAGGAACGTTCTGTGGGTGAACCTCTATGGGCGTAACGGGGATCGCTTCAATAAATCAAAGCAAAAATGGTTCAACAAGACCATCGAGAAGATAGCGTCGAATCGACCTAATGTTCACGTGCTGCCCTGGGATAAGTACGCAGAAACGGCCAAAATTCCCATGTCCAGTCCACTGCACTATGCCCGTAAAGGATTGGTATTGCGGACAAAGCTCACGGTTGGGTACCTCAACACGGCATTTGGAGTGGATTCACAGCTGAGGTAGCAACACGCCGAGCGGAATAGGTTGCATAACACGTCTGGATGCATTAGATTCGCACCCCTAGATGTAGTAGCAACTCCGTGGTGCTTGTCCACAGGTTGTGGTTTGAGCACACAGGTTAGGCGTAGTCCATCCACAGGTACTCCACAGGATGGGAGCCTTGGCGTTACGGGTGTTACGCAAGGGATTGAAGTTACAAATGTTGTTGATGTGAATAGTTGACCGAGTCAGTGAAGGAAGGGGGTTAGTCACCACATGAAATGCCCATTTTGCCGTGAAGAAGACTCCCGGGTTGTTGACTCGAGGACGGTTGAGGAAGGTCTTGCCATTCGCCGGCGCAGGGAATGCGGCCAATGCGGTCGTCGGTTCACAACCGCTGAGGTAGCCGTCCTCGCCGTGGTCAAGCGAAGCGGTGTGAACGAGCTATTTAATCGAAGCAAGGTTATTAGTGGGGTCCGCAAAGCGTGTCAAGGAAGGCCAGTCTCAGATGATGATCTCGCACTACTTGCACAACGCGTCGAAGATTTTCTTCGTGCCACCGGAAATAGTGAAATCCCTGCCCAGGAGGTTGGACTCGCAATCCTTGCTCCACTTCGCGAACTCGACGAGGTTGCCTACCTTCGGTTCGCTTCCGTTTATCGATCCTTTGACACTCTTGAAGATTTTGAAGCTGAAATTGCACTCCTTCGAGCCGAGGGTGAGCCCACCGGACGAGAACCCGATCGCTCCACACATACAAAGAATTGACCACCAACCACAAGTAAATATCACAACAAAAATAGAGACTTCCCATAAATCGAAAGGCATCACCATGACGCAAGCACCAGAAGCACCCGTATTCACATCAAAAGAGGATTTCGTCAACAACACGGTTGGCGCGCCAGGACTGGAATTGGTCCGTCTTTTCACCACAGAGGGCATCCACCCGTATGACGACGTAAGTTGGGAGCGACGCGACGTCGTTCAGAACAACTGGAAAACTGGTGAAGTTGTCTTCGAGCAGCGTGGTGTTGAATACCCCGATTTCTGGAGTGTGAATGCGTCGACAATCGTCACCACAAAATATTTTCGCGGGGCGCTGGGTGCTGAAAACCGCGAATGGAGTCTGAAGCAGCTCATTGATCGGGTTGTCTTGACCTACACCAAAGCTGGTCGTGACAATGGTTACTTCCGCACGGACAAGGATTCCGAAATCTTTGAACACGAACTCACCTACATGCTTTTGCATCAGGTGTTTTCCTTCAACTCACCTGTTTGGTTTAACGTGGGAACAACAGCACCCCAGCAGGTAAGTGCCTGCTTCATCCTGAGTGTCGATGACACCATGGACTCGATCCTTAACTGGTACCGCGAAGAGGGCATGATCTTCAAAGGTGGCTCAGGCGCTGGCCTGAACCTTTCTCGCATTCGCTCCAGCAAGGAGCTATTGCGTTCATCCGGTGGAACAGCATCGGGACCGGTCTCCTTCATGCGCGGTGCCGATGCATCAGCCGGAACAATCAAATCCGGTGGTGCTACACGTCGCGCAGCCAAGATGGTGGTACTTGACGTGGATCACCCCGATATCGAGGAATTCATTGAGACCAAGGTTCGCGAAGAGGACAAGATTCGTGTTCTCCGTGATGCGGGTTACGACATGGATTTGGGTGGCGCTGATATCGCCAGCGTTCAGTACCAGAATGCGAACAACTCAGTCCGCGTTTCTGACCTGTTCATGTCGGCCGTAGAAAATGGCGAGCCATTCGGGTTAACCGCTCGCACTGATGGCCGAGTCGTTGAAACTGTTGACGCACGGGAACTTTTCCGCAAGATGACCGAAGCAGCTTGGGCTTGTGCGGATCCCGGTATCCAATACGACGACACGATCAATGATTGGCACACCAATCCTGAGACAGGTCGGATCAACGCATCCAACCCTTGCTCGGAGTACATGAGTCTGGATAATTCATCATGCAACTTGGCCAGCTTGAATCTGCTCAAGTTCCTCAAAGATGACGATACATTTGATGCAGAGAAGTTCTCCAAGGCTGTTGAGTACGTCATTACAGCAATGGACATCTCGATCTGTTTTGCAGACTTCCCGACAGCACCCATTGGGGACACCACCCGTCGATTCCGACAGTTGGGTATTGGCTACGCGAACCTAGGCGCACTTCTCATGGCAACGAGTTTGCCGTATGACTCTGAAGCCGGCCGTGCTTTCGCTGCAGGTATCACTTCGCTCATGACAGGAACCGCTTACAAGCGCAGTGCGGAACTCGCCGGAATTGTAGGTCCATATGAAGGCTATGCGCGCAACGAATACGCCCATAAGCGGGTAATGCGCAAGCATGCGTCGAGCAATGACAACATTCGTTTCTCCAGCAGCCTTGATAGCGACGTAACCACACTCGC
>Ga0247833_1002375_pt1 | contig 27620 bp, 26 predicted proteins | sample LaCruzMarch2015__7_FD_187117 | JGI IMG/M metagenome (GOLD analysis project Ga0247833, IMG submission 187117) | Freshwater microbial communities from meromictic Lake La Cruz, Castile-La Mancha, Spain - LaCruzMarch2015_8m | ecosystem: Environmental > Aquatic > Freshwater > Lake | place: Spain... | reverse complement strand
CTTTGTGATTATTGCCCTCGACCAAAACATGAATGCCGCAAGTGGTTGCTCGATTGATGCCTCTACTCGTTGGTTTAAAGAGCTTGGCGATGCCCTAAATATAGATTTCTTCGACCGCTCACAGGCATATCTTGATGGAAACGAAATAAAAACTTTCTCGGTTTTTCAATACAAAAAAGCAGTTGAGAGCGGTGTCGTTTCTCCTGACACTATTATTTTTAATAATATCACTTTATCAACTTTGGGTGATATTTCTGAAAAATGGCAAACAAAAGCCATTGATGCCCCGACTTTGAAAAGATTTTTTGTTAATACAGTGGCTTAATCTTACCTTGGACGATGTAGGAACATCGTCCCACAAATATGGCTGAAACATTATATATTCCAGAAAATGCCTCTCGCAAGGTCGTTTATGATAGTATTATTCCCCAAGTAGAAGGACTTCTGAGTGGCGAAACTGACCAAACTGCCAACTTGGCCAATTTTGCTGCGGCTCTCAGAGAAGCCTTTGGATTCTTTTGGGTTGGGTTTTATCTAAAAAAAGAAAATCAGTTAGTTTTAGGGCCTTTTCAAGGGCCGATTGCTTGTACTCGCATTAATTTCGATAAAGGTGTTTGTGGCTATTGTTATCGCACAAAAGAGACAGTAATTGTGCCAAATGTTGAAGAGTTTCCAGGGCATATTGCTTGTAGTTCGGCTTCAAAATCTGAAATTGTAGTGCCTATTTTTGATAAAAACGGAGATGTTTCAATGGTTTTAGATGTCGATAGCGATAAATTAGACGATTTTTCGGAAGTTGATAAAGAAGGTTTAGAAGCTTTGGTGAGAATATTAGAAAAAACTTTTATCGCTTAAAAATGAACACATTATTTCCAGTATTTCTTAAACTTGAAGAATTGAACACGCTCGTCGTAGGCGGTGGAAATGTAGGTTTAGAAAAACTCGAAGCCATTTTTAGAAATTCTCCAAAAGCGACAGTGACGCTCGTTTCTCCCGAAATTCGTGAGGAAATCAAGGCTTTGGTTTCGCACCATAATCTTACTTTGATTTACGAAAAATACAATATTTCGCACCTTGAAGGAAAGGATATAGTTACAGCTGGAACTGATAGCAAAGAAGTGAACCGACAAGTAAGAGACGATTGTAAAGCTAAACGAATATTGGTAAACATAGCCGATACACCTGATTTGTGCGATTTTTATTTGAGTTCGGTTGTGGTGAAAGAAGATTTAAAAATTGCCATTTCAACCAATGGTAAATCACCAACTTTTGCGAAGCGTTTCCGTGAAATTTTAGAAGAAATAATTCCCGAAAATTTACAAGAAACATTGAATAATTTGCAGGCTATCAGAAATAAACTCAAAGGAGATTTTCAGAGCAAAGTGCAAAAACTGAACGAGATTACGAAGGTTATGCAGGAATAGTCCTCAGTTAACAAATAAATGTGCCTCAACTTTTGTAAATAATGATAAAAAGTTGTGTATCGTTTGTTTTGTTGATGTAAAGTCATTTTTGTAGCAAAGTACTGATAATGAAATCAAAAAAACATATTTGTTGATCAATCAAAATCAATGTACTGATAATGGAACAACCATTTTACGATTTTAATTAGATAGATGAATCATTATCATTTAGTTTCGAAAGCACAGGGAAGAGAAATGTCGAGAAACGAGTTATATTTCAGAAATTGGACTTAGAAAATTATTATCAATTAGCTTTGGTTGATTTGAAAGAAGATGGTACTTTTGATGATAAAATTGTGAGTAATAAAGGAGATAGAGATACGGTTTTAGCAACAATTTTTCAAATCCTTAACTATTTCTTAACCATTTTCCCAGATGTTGTGGTGTTATTTGCAGGAAGCACAGATTCTCGAACAAGACTGTATCAGATTGCACTAAACTCGGAACTTGAAAAGGCATCAAAAAATTTTAATATATTAGGATTCAATAATAATTTGTTTGAACCTTTTGTTAAAAACAAAACTTATGAAGCGTTTGCAATTTCAAAGAAATAAATTTAGAAAATATGAAAACAGCAGTTTTAGATAAAAGCACTATAAAAAGAAGTCAAAACCAAAAAGTGAGCAGTACAAAGCAACTTGATGCTATTTTGGCAAAAAAATCAGCTATCTTAAATGATATTCTTTCTCGTGCTGATTTATCAACGCTTCCTAAATCTCCAAAGTAAAAGTTTTTAATTTATTTGAAAAATCGTTTCAAAAACTAGCCACATCTTTTGTCAGCGATGACAAGGTGTGGCTAGTTTTTTAATAGCATAATTATTTTTACGCAACCACCAATTTATTCTTACGTTCGCCAATTTGCTGACGCCACATGGCATAGTAAAGCCCTTTTTCTACCAAAAGTTCTTCATGTTTACCAACTTCAATGATTTTTCCTTGTTCCAAAACAAAGATTTTATCAGCATGCATCACAGTACTTAGACGGTGTGCAATCATCACTGTTATGTAGTCGCCTTGAGCGGTTACGTCTTTTACAGTATTTGTAATTTCCTCTTCAGTCAATGAATCTAAAGCCGAAGTTGCCTCATCAAAAACAAAGATTTTAGGATTTCTCAATAAGGCTCTTGCAATTGATAAGCGTTGTTTTTCTCCACCTGAAATCTTGATTCCACCTTCACCGATTACGGTATCAAGGCCATTTTCGGCTCTTGACAAAAGATTCTGACACGAAGCTTTCTGCAAAGCGTCCATAATATCGGCATCAGTGGCAAGAGGTTGGGCAAAAAGAAGATTTTCTTTGATAGATCCCGAAAATAATTGCGTGTCTTGCGTTACGAATCCAATTTGTGAACGTAGTTCTTCAATATTGATTTCATTAGAAGGTAAATTATTATAAAGAACAGTTCCTTCCGATGGATTATAAAGCCCAACTAATAATTTCACCAAAGTAGTTTTGCCAGAACCTGATGGCCCGACAAAAGCTACAGTCTGTCCTTTTTTTACTTCAAAACTAACATTATCTAATGCTTTTCCGTGAGCGGTCAAGTGGCTGAAACTTACCTCTTTAAATTTCAAGTTTTCTACTCCTCCTAATTTTGTTGGGTGGTCAGGTGTAAGCTCAATAGGGTTATTAAGTAATTTTTGAAAATTATTTAAAGATGCTTCAGCTTCACGATAAGCAATAATCACATTGCCCATTTCTTGCATAGGTCCAAAAACAAAAAACGAACAAAATTGTAGTGTAAGTAACTGACCGACAGTCATTTGGCCTTTAAAAATCAATAAAAGTAAAAGGAATAAAATCGCCTGACGAAGAAAGTTCACGAAAGTACCTTGAATAAAACCAATACTACGAATGCTACGCACTTTCTTCAATTCGAGTTGTAGAATCTTGTAAGTATTAAGATTCAAACGTTTTATTTCTTGGTCGGTTAGTCCAAGACTTTTTATTAACTCGATGTTTCTTAGTGATTCAGTAGTAGTTCCTGCCAAGGCAGTTGTTTCTTTCGTAATCGTCTGCTGAATTTTCTTGATTTTTCGACTTAAAACCCGCGTTAAAGCCGCCAAAGCAGCTGCTCCGCCCAAATACACAAAAAACAACCAAGGGCTAATACCAAAATGAAAAATATACACATTTAGCACAATGATACCAATCAAAGAAGTAAAGCCAACATTCACAAAAAGTGTGATAAATTTCTCAGTGTCGGTACGTACTTTTTGTAAAATCGAAAGCGTTTCGCCACTGCGTTGGTCTTCAAATTGTTGATAAGGAAGTTTGAGCGTATGTTTTAAGCCATCGGTGAAGATTGATGCTCCAAATTTTTGAATCACCATATTCATTACATAATCTTGGAGAGTCTTCGCAATTCTACTCACCATCGCCACACCCACAACTGCCAAAAGCATTAGCATAACTCCTTGGGTATAATCAGCTTGAGTAAAAGTTTTAGCTTTGCCAGCATACTCATCTACGATTTTTCCAAAAATGAGTGGGTCGAGCAATGAAAAAGTTTGATTAATAGCAGCTAAAGCCAAAGCAAGCACCACCTGCCAATGGTAGCGGCCTAAGTAATGTAGGAGTAATTTCATAAATTAGAGGTAATCTAAGGCTAAAAGACTGATTTGTGCCAAAATTTAACAAAGCCTATTGTTAAATAATTTCGAAGAGATATTTTACTGAAAATGGTATAAATTAAAAAAGGTAAAACCTGAAAAAATTCAAATTTTACCTTTAAAGGTTGTTGACCTACCAGGATTCGAACCTAGAAAGACTGTACCAAAAACAGTTGTGTTACCATTACACCATAGGTCAATCCTGAAATGTGATGCAAAATTAATATTTATGATTGAATGACGCAAGTCTATAACCAAAAATATTTTTATTTTTTTATTGCAATTGTGCTACACGACGTAATTCTTCCAAAATCACCTCTTTCATTAATAACTTACGTTTCTGCGTTTGAATATTTGATTGCGTGATTTTATCTAAATCTGGCCCTTGCGAAACACCTTCGTTACTTTCAATCAAAATCTTCAGTTCGCATCTCGCACGGATAACGATATTTTCCATTTCACGGAATTTTGTCAAAACTTGTTGTTTTTCGCTCAAATAGTTATAATTTGGCAATTTCCGAGTAACTACTTTCATCAAGTAGCTTAATTCAAAAATCTTATCACAAGCTGCTCTGAAACGCTCTGCAACGTTGCGTACGGCTAAGTGCGACGGAACTTTGATACCTTTCCAATCATTTAGCATTACTTTAGCACGCTCGGTTGCCACAAAAATATCTTTCGATTCTGCCAAGCTTTCAGCTTCTTCCATCATTTTTTGTTGAGCCTCTACACGAGGGTCAACACGTATTTTGATTTGAATACCTTTTGCTGCACAATATTTTTCGTAATATAATGTAGTGAGTTTTTTGAACCTACGAAACTCAAATTTCAATCTTTTCGGTGGAACATCGCCCACGTTACGCCACTCAGTTTGTAGGCGTTTTAGTTCTATGAAAGAAAGCTCCCAGTTTCCCATTCTGAACAACATTTCTGCACCACGTACAAGCTCCATGTATTTTTCCATACGCTCACCAATGATACGATTTTGCTCTTCATAAAAAGCCTTTCTTCTTTGGTAAAAATCATCCAAAACTTCCTTAAAAGTTTGTTCGATAGATTCTTGAAAAGGCTTGTCAACTGGACCTGTTCTAATCCAGCGAGTTTTGATATCTTGTAGTTGCTCGGCAACAATGTTCCAATCGACTTCTTCTTTGGCTTCTTTGGCTTCTTCAATAAGAGCCTCTTTTATAGCCAAGTTGTTGGCCTGATTGTCCACAATTAAACTACGAAGGAATTCTTCTTGCTCGTCAAGTATTTTAAGCAATGGAATAAAATCACCAATGCCGTCAAAATTTAACAAGCGTTTGCGAAGTTGCGTGAGTTTTGTCAAGAAAGAACCCTTATTCTGGGTCTCGGTAATCTCAGATTCCAATTGAGTAACCTTGTTTACCGCAATTTGGTAACGGTTAATGAAATACTGAAAAGCCTCTTCTTCTGTGCGTTTAACTTCTCCGATTTGTCGGTCGGGCATATCTAAATACCCTTTCAAGAATACCTTACCGTCTTTTATGTAAGCATATTCGTTTTCTAATGTTACGCCGTTCATAATAATAAATCACATGGCTTGTGAGTCAGGGATGGTGGTTTGTTTGGGTAAAATTCGCAGTTTTTTTGTATAATACAAACAGCTTTACCGATATTTGCGTAAAAATTTATTAAATGTAGTGAAAAATACACAACTAGACGCCTTTTCTACATAAATAATCAAAAATTAAACCATACTTTTTTGTTTTAGATCAATTTTAAGCATAATCAACCATGAACGAACAAATTATCTTTTCGATGGAGCGAGTGAGTAAAATCATTCCACCTAGTCGTCAAATCTTAAAAAACATTTATCTTTCTTTTTTTTACGGAGCAAAAATCGGGGTTTTAGGTCTGAATGGTTCGGGAAAGTCAACCCTTCTTAGAGTCATTGCAGGAATTGATAAAAACATCAATGGCGATGTGGTTTTTTCACCAGGTTATACAGTCGGAATGTTGGAACAAGAGCCAACGCTCGACCCAACAAAAACTGTTCGTCAAATTGTGGAAGAAGGCGTACAAGAAATCGTTGATTTACTGAAAGAATTTGATACAATCAATGAGGCATTTGGCGACCCTGATGCTGATTTTGATAAATTACTGGCTCGTCAGGGCGAAGTACAAGAAAAACTTGATGCCTTTGATGCTTGGGAATTAGACACTCGTCTGGACCGTGCGATGGACGCCTTGCGTTGTCCGCCAGAAGATGCTTTGGTAGAAAACCTTTCGGGAGGAGAAAAACGTCGTGTAGCTCTTTGCCGTTTGTTGCTGAAACAACCTGATGTATTATTGCTCGATGAGCCTACCAACCACTTAGATGCCGAGTCGGTGCTATGGTTGGAGGAACATTTACGCCAATATAAAGGTACGGTAATAGCCGTTACTCACGACCGTTATTTCTTGGATAACGTAGCGGGTTGGATTTTGGAGTTGGACAGAGGCGAAGGTATTCCGTGGAAAGGAAATTATTCTTCTTGGCTCGAACAAAAACAAAATCGTTTAGAGAAAGAAGAAAAAACCGAATCGAAACGTCAGAAATCATTGCAACGAGAGTTGGAATGGGTGCGAATGGCTCCGAAGGCTCGACAGGCGAAATCGAAAGCTCGTTTGCAGGCGTATGATAAAATGGTGAGCGAGGACTCGAAAGAAAGAGAAGATAAACTCGAACTTTTCATTCCACCTGGGCCACGTTTGGGTAATAAAGTAATTGAAGCAACAGGCGTGAAAATGGGCTTTGGTGATAGATTGCTTTATGATGATTTGAATTTCAGTTTGCCACAAAATGGTATTGTTGGAATTATCGGGCCAAACGGTGCTGGAAAAACAACACTTTTCAAATTAATTACCGACCAACTGAAACCTTTGGCTGGAACGTTTGAAGTGGGTGAAACCGTGAAACTTTCTTATGTTGACCAAGAACATAACCAACTCGACCCAAACAAATCGGTTTATGAACTAATTTCTGGTGGAAATGACTGGGTAATGCTCGGAAACAGACAAGTAAATGCCCGTGGATATGTGAGTCGATTCAATTTCCAAGGTGGCGACCAAGAGAAAAAAGTAGGTATTTTGTCAGGTGGAGAACGAAACCGTGTACATTTGGCAATGATGCTCAAAGAAGGTGGAAACTTATTGCTTTTAGATGAGCCTACCAACGATTTGGACGTAAATACCCTCCGTGCCTTAGAAGAAGGTCTCGAAAACTTTGCTGGTTGTGCGGTGGTTATTTCCCACGACCGTTGGTTCTTGGATAGAATTGCCACGCATATTTTGGCTTTCGAGGGCGATTCACAAGTTTATTGGTTTGAAGGAAACTTCTCAGAATATGAAGAAAATCGCAAAAAACGCCTCGGAACTGATTTGACGCCTAAACGTATTAAATATAGAAAATTGCAGTAGAAATTAACAACTTCCCGAAAGTACTAACTTTCGGGAAGTTTAGTTTTAGGGTTCACTGTTTTTACTTCTTCACTTCTCTAATCGCACTTTCAAAGTGCTGAGTAATTTCTTTCACCACATTTTCGTCTTTTGTTGCGACCCTAAACGACGTGTGGCTATCTTTTTCATCATCTTTAACATTAAACGAGCCTCCGATATTATAATCTTTCCTGAAACCTAAATCTACTTTCACATGGTCGGCTGGAACATCCAAAACCAATGCATAATTGCCATCTTTTTCTTTTTTATAGCTTACTTTCCTGACATCTTTCAAAGACCAGCTTACATTAAAACCCATCGAAAAACCATTATCTTTTGCACTTAGATTCATCAACATTTTGTTTCCTGCAAACGAAAATACAGGCTTAGATTTCTTTCCGTTTAGGTTCAATTGCTTATCGTCGTTATCAACAACGAGTTTATTTAGGTGAGTTGTAAGCCAATCGGTATTGGCTTTTAAGGCAGATTGTGCAAAAATAAGTGTAAAAGAGGTAAGCAAACTGAGTGTTAAAAGAATCTTTTTCATAGTTTTTATAATTTTGTTTGCTTAGTAGATGCAAAAAAACGATGTAGGTTGTGTAGCTTTAAACAAGAAACTTTACTTTTGATAAAAAAACTGATATAACACTTTATGAAGAAAACAGCCCTAACCCTTTTCACTTTTCTAAGCCTTTCTACATTTGCACAGAACATTGTTTCTGAACAAGTTTTAAAACACCTTGAAACCATTGATACCAACAGAATCAAGGCTCACGTAGCTTATCTATCAGACGATAAGCTCAAAGGACGTTTGCCAGGAAAAGAAGGCTACCAAATGGCAGTTGATTATGTTGTGAAACAATATAACGAAATGGGGCTAAAACCCGCTGGCGAAAATGGTACATACATGCAAAATGTTGTTTTGCGTAAAACAAAACTCGTAAAAGAAACAGCCAAGTTTACTCTTACACTTCCCAATGGCGAAAAAAGAGAATTAACGCTTGGCAATGATTTGTCGATTTACCCACATCCAGAGAGAAAATCTGTGGATTTTAATGCTCCATTGGTGTTTGTCGGATCAGGATTTGATACTCCACAAATCAATATAGACGATTATAAAAGTTTGAATGTAAAAGGCAAAATAGTGGTGGTTTTGCGAAGAATTCCAGACAATTTACCTACCAACGTGAAACTACACTTAGGATATCCAGCGACTTTACAAGAGTTTGCGGCCAAAAATGGTGCTATTGGCGTGTTGGTTTGCAATTATACCAATAGTATGGTGCAGTTTAAAGCTGGTGCTAATAATATGTTCACAAATGGTGTTTCCGCATCTGTTACAGCAACTGGTAAACGCACAAGTTCTGCATCGGTTTTAGGTGGTAAAATTATAGTTGCGGGTGGTATTTCCGTTCCAGCGTTGCAAGACCTTATGCGTGCCGAAAATAATATGCTTGATAGTACTTGGCAGCAGCTTGAAAAAGGAAAATATGTGAGTAAAGCTCTCAAAAGCACCATTACCGGACATTATGAAAGCACTTTCCAAGATGTAATCAGCTATAATGTGATTGCCAAAGTAGAAGGCTCAGATGCTAAACTTAAAAAAGAATTTGTAATTCATTCAGGGCATCTGGACCACCTTGGTGTTGGAAAACCAATCAATGGTGATTCAATTTACAACGGAGCTCACGATAATGCCTCGGGAATTGCTTGTGCTTTAGAGATTGCACGAATGTATGCAACTTTACCACAAAAACCCAAGCGTTCGATTTTGTTTGTGCTTGTCACGGCTGAAGAAATGGGACTTTTAGGCTCTGGTTATTTTAATGCTTTCCCAACAGTAAAAAGGAAACAAATTGTGGCTGATATAAACACCGACATGCCTACATTACTTGCTCCCTTAGAATCGGTTGCTCCATTAGGTGCTGAGCATAGCAGTTTGCAAAAAGTAGTTGAAACAGCGGCCAGAATTGCGAAATTGGAAATTGAACCAGATCCAGACCCAAGCGAAGGACGTTTTGTACGTAGCGACCAGTATAATTTCGTTAAAGCGGGTATTCCTGCCTTGCATATTAAATATGGTTATAGATTTAGTAATCCAAACTTAAATTTAGCTGAAAAAGTAAAAAAATGGCGTGAGGCCAATTATCACAAGCCATCTGATGAAATTACCAATGGTTTTGTGTGGGCAGCAGGTAAAACCTATGCTCGTATAAACTTTTTGGTAAGTTATTTGGTAGCTCAAACCCCAGCAAGACCAACTTGGAATAAGGGTGATTTTTTTGAAATAAAGAAGTAATTCAGTCTAAAGTCCGTGGTCGTCAGTCCACAGTTTAGCTTGCTAATTATCAGTAAACAATTTAATTATCAGTTATTTATGCCACATCATTGTTATTTAAACGGAGTTGTTAGTCCAGTCGAAACTACCAATATTCACATTACAGACTTAGGACTTTTACGTGGTTACGGCCTATTCGACTATTTCCGCACTTATAATGGACGTCCATTTCAGTGGGATTGGTACTGGGAACGTTTTGAACGTTCGTCAAAGTTGATGCGTTTACCAAATCCGATTCTGAAAGAAGATGCTTATAAGGCTGTTTTAAGTTTAATTGAGCAATGTGGCTTAACTGATTGTGGTATTCGTTTTGTACTGACGGGTGGCTATTCAGAGGATAGTATGAAAATGTCGAAACCAAATTTGCTCATTATAAGCGAAGATATTCACCCTGTAAAGCAAAAAGAATACGAAACAGGCATCAAAGTTATCTCCCATGAATACGTCCGTGACTATCCTGATTTAAAGAGTACTGATTACAAGCATTTAATGATTTTACAAGCTGATATAAAAGACGCTGGAGCAACAGATGTACTTTTTCATAAAAGAGGCTACATAAGCGAGTTAAGTAGAAGTAATGTTTTTCTTGTGAAAAATAATGTCTTAATTACGCCCAATAGAAAGATTTTGCGAGGAATTACACGAAAAGTAGTTTTAGAATTAGCCAAAGACCATTTCAAGATTGAGGAGCGAAACGTGGAATTGAAGGAATTACTTGAGGCAGATGAGGCTTTCACTACGAGTTCAACTAAAAAAGTGCTACCAATTACTCAAATAGATAATAAAATTATCGCTGATGGAAAAGTTGGTAAAACAACTAAGTTTTTACTCGATTTGATAAACGAGAAGGTTAAAAACTGGTAGTAGATTAATATATAGGAATAAAAAAACCTTGCTCTTACAAGCAAGGTTTTTTTATATAACCTAAGAAAAATTATTTCTTAGTTGTATCAGCAGCAGCTGTAGTATCAGCAGCAGCAGTTGTGTCCATAGGAGCAGTTGCTACTGAATCAGTAGTTACTGCAGTTGAATCAGATGCAGTTTCAGTTTTAGAAGTACAAGCAGCTAAAGAAGCTACACATGCTACGAATAAGATTGCGATTACTTTTTTCATTGTCTTTGTTTGCGGTTTTTTAAGGTTTGATTTTAAACGCATTACAAATTTAAGATAATTTTAAGATATGATGCAAGTTTTTCTTAAAAAATATTTAAAATTTTCTTAAATTCTTTTTAAGAAAATAGCTTTTCTTGTTTTTATACAATTTTAGCGTATTGAACGAGCCTTAATTTTATCATAAACACCTGTACTTCTGAAAGTAAGGAACTTATGACCATAAAAATTGGCCAGAAAACTGAACCCCATACCTACAATATGCGAAAAAGTTTCTCGAAGAGTCAATGAGAAATGAGTAAAGTATATATTGGCAATATAATCAAGGGTTAAAGACGATAGTCCTAATTGTATTCCCAATGCTAATGTCGCAATTATAAAAAATTTTATAGATTCTCGCTTAGTATTTCCCGACTCTTTTGCAGAAAATGCGAAGATTTTCTGTGGTATAAAAGTGATTATTGTAGCAGTCATGTATCCTGCAAAAACACTCCATTGAAATGCTGGTTTATCAGCCAAGCCAAAACCCAAGAATAGTGGTTTATATAATATTCGTGTAAAAAAGTTTGTTCCCGCTCCTAAAACAGCGGTAATAAAGAATGTTACAAATGACCTTAATTCTTTATTCTTTATTTTGTCAAGTAATTTCAAAAATATATATAGTCGAGTAAAGTTTAAAAAATGCTCAAAAACTCAATGATTTACAGTTTTGCAAATCAGAGCAATTCACGTATTAAGTCAGGGAACAAACCGAGCAAAATTGAGCCTGCGGTAGTTAACCCAAGAATTATTTTATAAAATGCACTCAATCGAATATTTTCTCCTTCAGCTTCTTTCATGTATGCTGCAATAATTGGTTTAAAATAATAATAAATACCCACCGCAGACATCATAATTGCAAGCACAAGTACCCAGATTTGTCCGCGAGAAGCTGCATCAGTAAATACATAAAATTTACCCCAAAAACCAGCCGTCAGTGGAATACCAGCCAATGATAACATTGAAATTACCAAAACTGCTGCTAAGAAAGGACTTTTTTTCGATAAACCATTTAAAACTGCAATATTTTCATTCGGGCGACCATCAATTAAGCGGTCTTTTGATACTATCATCAACACGCCAAATGCACTAATCGTTGCCAATACATAAGCTAATGAATAGAATACGATAGAATTGCCTGATTTATTGTTTAAACCCACAACCGCCAACAACATATATCCTGCGTGAGAGATACTCGAAAACGCCAGCATACGCTTAAAGCTATTCTGCGAAACGGCTGTAATATTACTGATAAACAAGCTAAGAATTGCCATTGTTACTATCATCACCCACCAAAAATTATACAACGGCGAAAAAGATACTTCAAGAATCCGGTAAATTGCAGCAAAACCAGCAGTTTTTACAACTGTTGACATGAAAGTTGTAAAAATAGTAGGAGCTCCTTCATAAACATCAGGTGTCCAGAAATGGAAGGGGGCTGCCGAAACTTTGAATAATAAGCCAATTAATAAAAATGTAACACCAACATATAAAAATACTGGGCGAACATCGGTAACAGGTTGTAACAATAATATGCGAGCATCAGAAATATTGAAAGTATAATTAGCTCCGTAAAGCATTGCCATACCAAAAAGCATAATACCAGTCGCAAATGAACCCATTAAGAAATATTTAAGGGCTGCTTCATTGCCTCTAATATTACGTTTATCACTTCCTGTAAGGATATACATTGATACTGAAAGGATTTCTACACCTACAAACAACATAATGAGATTTTGAAAATTGGTCATCATGATAGCTCCAACTAAAGAAAACTGCAAAATTGCAAAATATTCTGCAGGGTGAGCGTGTTCGTCATCCAAAAAACCTTTTGATAATGCCATAACCAAAAATGCAGAAAGCAAAATGATTGAGCCAAACAAAATAGAAAGATTACTTGCTTCTAGCATATCGTAGAAATATAATCCTGGAACATTCCAATCAATAAAATTTGAAAGAAAGGCTATCGCCACGAAGAGCAAAGAAGCTGGCAAAAGTATTTTCTTTGATTTTAGGAAACCTAAAAACAAAGTAACAAGTCCAGTAACAGAGAGTACGAGTATTGGATACATATTTTATTTGATAAACCCCAAGCCCCAAAAGGGGAGGAATTGAGTTTTATATTATTTCTGTTTTTATGATAAAATTTAATGTGAGATTTTTGCGAATCCTCAACATCAAAAACCTGTCGACCGAATTATTTCATCATCTCTAAGATACTATTCACTGCAGGCTCGGTGATTTTTAAGAAAGCATTAGGGAAAAGACCCATAATCAAAACTACCGCAGCAATTGGCAATAAAACTGCCACTTCGCTACCGCTTACATCCTTAAATTTCGCTGTAATGTCATTGCTTTCGCCAAACATTGAGCGTTGCATGAGGCGAAGCATATAAACTGCACCCAAAATGATTGTAAGTCCAGCAAAACCGCCTAACCAAGAGTTTTTATCATATACACCTTTGAGCAATAAAAACTCTCCAACAAAACCATTTGTTAGTGGTAAGGCAACGCTTCCCAACATAATAATCATGAAAAAAATACTCAATGTTGGCGTTTTTTGAGTGATACCACCCAAAGCTGTCAAATCACGAGTTCCTGTGCGGTCGTAAATGATTTTTACAATAAAAAATAAACCAACCGCATTTACACCATGAGCAACCATTTGAAGCAATGCTCCTTGAATACCGTTGATATTTCCTGACAATACACCCGCTGCCATCAAGCCCATGTGAGCAAAAGATGAGTATGCAATAAGTCGTTTGATATTGTTTTGTTGAATGGCAATAACTGAACCGTAGATCAAACCAATCACTGAAAGGATCATTCCGAATTGCCCCCAATTTACTACGCCCACAGGTGCTAAAGGAAGCATAATGCGAATCAGACCGTAAACTCCCATTTTAGAAAGTAAGCCCGAAAGCAACATTGTTGCTGGTGTTGGAGATTCTGTATAGGCATCTGGCTGCCAAGTGTGAAACGGAAGAACTGGCATTTTGATAGCAAATGCAATGAAAAATGCCCAGAACAAAAGGTTTTGTGCATTTGGAGAAAGCAATTTAGCTGTTGTTGCCAATTGGTCAATGTCAGCACTTGCTCCTTTCATGTACAAATAAACAAGGGCAACCAACATAAACAAACTTCCGAAGATGGTGTAAACAAACATCTTGAAAGTGATACTTGGTGCGTTTTTTCCTCCCCAAATAGCAGCAATGAAGTAAACAGGAATCAAGGCTGCCTCATAAAAGAAATAAAATAAGAAAATATCACGTGCCATAAACACGCCCATCAAGGCAGTTTCGGCCAAGAGGATAAGTGCGTAAAATGAAGCATGGTTTTTATATGAATGCTTAAATGTTGAAGTAATGATAAGCGGCACCAAGAATGCTGTAAGCAGAACTAACAAAAGGCTGATTCCATCAATAGATATATGAAAATTGATGTTTAGGTCTTTCATCCAACTGTATTTTACTCCGATAGTTGATTGAGAACTAAAAGTAGTAAAAGCATAAATAGCCACAGCGAACGTAGCCAAAGAGGCTATAAGGGCTGTGTTTTTTGATGAACTTATGCTACTATCTTTCAATCGGGCGACGCTTTGCAAAAGCAGTACAAGACTACCAATGAGGGGTATAAGTATGAGTGTTAATGCCAACATTCTAAATTAATTTTATATTATTACTTAACCGTAATTTTTATGAATATAAATAAGTCATAATTCGACCTAAGTTTTATTTTTTTCCAACAAAAGCCAAGATACTTTCCAAAACTTGGTATCCTAGATTCATTCCCAATATTACTGCAATACCAATAACCATAGCAAATAAATAGAATCCTGTTCCCCCCGCTTGTAATTTCCGTGCTACTCCACTTAAAGTATTTACAAAACTACCAATACCATTTACGGCTCCATCGAATCCTTTTGGTTCGATTACGTTAGCAAATAGATTCGACAAACGTTTTATCGGGTTTACGAAAATTCCCCAATAAGCCTCGTCCACATAGTATTTCTTGTAAATAGTTTTTTGTAAGCCTTTAATTTCTGAATCTTCGGCAGGAATATTTTTGCTTCCACCAAATTTGGAATAAGCATAAACAATAGAAACAACCGCTGCTACAACCGAAATCCCCATCAACATCCATTCGGTTGAGTGGTCGATTGGTGTACCGCCAAACTCAGGATTTACAGCTTTGGCGCCTTCATATAAAGGATCCATAAACTCTAAAAGAGCGTGAGGAAAATGAAAAATTTCGGGAATACCGATAAAACCACCAATGATTGAGAATCCTGCAAGAACCATCAAAGGAAGTGTCATGCTAAATGGTGACTCATGCAGATGATGCTCTTGCTCGTGAGTTCCTCTAAAACTTCCTGTAAAAGTCAAGAAATACAAACGGAACATATAGAACGCAGTCATCATTGAGCCAGCTACTGCCAAAACCCACATAAATTTATTGTGTTCGTACACATGTGCTAAGATTTCATCTTTTGAGAAAAAACCTGCAAATGGAGGAATACCAGAGATGGCAATCGTACCGATAAGGAATGTAATAGCTGTAATTTTGATTTTACCGCCAAGTCCGCCCATGCGACGAATGTCTTGCTCACCACTCATTGCATGAATAACACTACCAGCACCCAAGAATAATAATGCTTTAAAGAATGCGTGAGTTACGACATGAAAGAAGCCCGACGTATAAGCCGAAACACCCATTGCCATAAACATATAACCCAACTGACTCACGGTTGAGTAAGCCAATACTTTTTTTATATCATTTTGGAAAATACCAATTGTTGCCGCAAAAAGGGCTGTTGCTACACCAACCCATGCTACAACTTCGAGTGTGCCTGGTGCGAGGGTGTAGAGGATATTTGAGCGAACAATCATGTAAAGTCCAGACGTAACCATCGTAGCGGCGTGAATTAGAGCCGAAACTGGGGTTGGCCCCGCCATTGCATCAGGTAACCAAGTATAAAGTGGAATCTGAGCTGATTTACCCATTGCACCGATGAATAAAAAAGCTGTGATAGCTACGATTGTAGCATCGCCAACTGTTAAACTTTTCGCTTTATCGAAAACTTGAAGGTATTCAACAGTGCCAAATTGGTTTATAATCAAGAAAATACCTATCAAAAAGCCTAAATCACCGACACGGTTCATGATGAACGCTTTGCGGGCGGCATTGCCATACTCAGAGTTTTTGTTCCAGAAGCCAATCAATAGATAAGAACAAAGACCTACACCTTCCCAACCGATAAACATCACGATGTAGTTTGAACCCATCACTAACAACAACATCGAGAATAAAAATAGATTCAAAAAAGCAAAGAATTTACCAAAACCTTCGTCGTCGTGCATATAGCCCATCGAATATACGTGAATGAGTGTACCCACACCAGTCACCACGAAGAGCATCAAGATAGAAAGTTGGTCAATTTGGAAAGAGAAATTGATATTGAGCACCCCGACTGTAATCCAATCAAAAATATTAACGATGATTGGTTGTTGGCCACCTGCCATAAATGCTTGATAAGCTGAAAAAGCTCCAACAAAAGAAAGAAGAGCCGCTCCTGTGCCAATCCAACCTGCCAGACCTTTAGAAATCTTACGAAATCCAAGCCCATTGATTAGAAAACCGATGAGTGGAAATAAAGGTATAAGTTTTATTAATAACATATTTAGTATGCTTGTTTTTGCAATTTTTTAATAATGCCCTTTGAGCGATTGAATATAAATAGTATTGTTTTTTATTTGGTAGACAATTCTATTTTCTTTATCAATACGCCTTGACCGCACGGGCTGCCCCGCATTTACCCGAAAGATTGTATCTTAATGCTTCGGGTTTTCCGATTCCTTGAAATGGTGTTTCTGAAATTGATTCGAGTAACTCTCTGATTCTTGCTAAAACTTTAGTATTGTTCGTACTTTTCCAGTAGGTCAAATCTTTATTAGCATCTGTTGTTAACTCTATTTCCATATTTCATCAAGAGTAATTTTTGTTGTTTCCCCTTGTAAAATATCTTTATCTCCTCGCTCTATTTTCTTAATAAACTCTGGGTCGTAAGGCGATTCTTTTTTTTTCAAATTTTACATTCAAAGCGGTCATTACGTCTTTAAGTGCCTTTAATTGTTTGTTGTTTTCAGGGTAAACCAATAATGTTTCCATGTTTTGTTGGTTTCAGTTTATCTTACCACTTTAATTTATCTAGAAGACTCACATCGATTGAGCGAATATTGCGGTAAATCATCACGATAATGGCTAGTCCGACTGCTACTTCGGCAGCAGCTACAGCCATAATGAAGAATACAAATACTTGTCCCGCTGGGCCTGATCGATACGAAGAAAATGCAACCAAAAGGAGGTTTACTGCATTGAGCATTAACTCGACAGACATGAAGATAATTATGGCATTTCGGCGAATAAGTACACCCACGATGCCAATGATAAACAAGATACTAGCTAATAATACATAATTTATTAGAGGTATTTGAAAAATGTCAGGTATTTGGCTTTGCATTTTTTTGTTAATTAACAGTTTAATTCTTTCAAAATACGCCGTTTCCGGCCTTGTATCTAAGAATATTTTCGCAAAAATAAACAATATTCGTTTTTGTCGTGTGCTTTTTAGGAAAATTGTTGAATATAATTCAGTTTCTTAATCTATTTATCAAGCATCATTTTCAGCTTAATCTCAGTTAATTTACGTTTGGTATCGAGCGGGAAATCTCCGTTTATCATCCAATCGTAATATTGCGGCTCATTTTTTAGTATTTGCCTTACAGACTTTCCGCTGTGTTTTCCAAAATTAAATACAATCTCACCAATTTTGTTTATCGTCATTCGTTGAGCAAAATCAACGATATTGGCCGAAGTAAGCAAGTGCAATACGTCCATATCATTTTTTACAGGTTCGTATTCTTCCCCTTTATCGTTTTTAATTTTTACTCCCTCGTAGCGTTCTACTTGCGAGCAAAGGACTTCGAGCGTAGCTAAAGTATCGACTTCAGCACTATGTGCATTTTCGAGGCTTTTGTTACAGAAAAATTTATAAGCGGCCGAAAGCGTACGAGGTTCCATCAAGTGGAAAATACGTTGGGCATCAATCAATTTGCGGTTTTTAACATCAAAATCAACATCCATTCTCAAGAACTCTTCTACTAACATCGGTACATCAAAGCGGTTGCTGTTGAAACCAGCCAAATCGCAACCTTCCAAAAACTGAGCAAGAGCCTTGCTAATTTGCTTGAAAGTAGGAGCATCTTTTACGTCTTCGTCATAAATTCCGTGGATAAGACTCGTTTCGAGTGGAATCGGAATGCCAGGGTTGATGAGCTTAGTTTTTACTTCTACTGTGCCGTCGAGTTTTGCTTTGGCGATAGAGAGTTCTACGATTTTATCTTTGGCTACGTTTACCCCCGTAGTTTCGAGGTCTATTACTGCTAGGGGTTTACGTAATTTGAGCGAATGAGTGAGCATTAGGGCTGTTTTTAATTCAGGGTGCAAAGTTATGAATTAAAAAATAATAATAGCCGAAATCAAAGGATTAGATTGTGTGTTGATTTCCAAAATTGCTAATTTTGAAATGGCTGAGACTTATTTATAGACTCCCTAAAACTTAAATTTTGTTATAGGTCACACGAATGTCGAAGCGAAAATTTATTTATTATATGGTATTAAGTTTAAAAAAAACGTGCGTTTTGAAGAAAACAGATAACCCTTACAAAACTTGTAAGGGTTATCTGTATAAAAATTATTTTTCATTCAAACACTCAAAAACCATTCTATAAAAATCGGGATGCGATTGCCAAGTTTGGCCAGAAACGTATTTCCCGTCTCTTACGGCTTCGTCTTTACCCACAAAATTTCCTCCACAAGCTTCTACTTCAAATCTTACATTTTCGTAGCATGTAACGGTTTTATTTTTAATCAAACCAGCAGCCGTAAGAATCTGAATCCCGTGACAAATCGAGAATACAAATTTGTCAGCTTTATCAAATTCTCTTACGATTTCAATTACTTTATTATTATGTCGTAAAAATTCGGGAGCTCTTCCTCCTAAAATCAGCACGGCAATGTATTCCTCAACTTTTACATCATCAAAAGCAATATTTGACTCAACGATATAGCCTGGCTTTTCGATATAAGTGTCCCAACCTGGTTCAAAATCATGGATAACTAAATTTAGTCTTTTAACGCTCGGTGCAGCAATAACTGATTCATAGCCAGCTTCTTCAAAGCGATGTTTGCCATATAAACATTCGTAACCTTCACCAGCATCGCCAGTGATAATCAATATTTTCTCTTTCATTTTACAAAATATGGTTGAATTAAAAACAAATATAAAAACATTCTGCTTTAGGAGTGCTTTTTTTACTATAGGTCTTTGCTTACTTTCTGGTATATTGATTTAGAAATCAGAAAAGGTAAAAACTTCATAAATGATAGGCAGAAAGCATTTTTCAATAAATGTGATTAAAATTCGTTATATTTGACTTTAAAGATTAAAATATAGAAAATGAGAAGAATAGCTCCACTCGGAAAAAAGAATTATGCAGGGAAGAGATTTAAGTCAGTGGGGCCAAACCAACTGAGTGTTTCCGACAAGAATAGCATCAGAAATAATATCAATCAGTTGACAAAACAGCAATTGGCCTTCAAAATTGGTAAGCCTATTATAATTATTGAGAAATTTATAAAAAAAGAGAATTTAACTTCTACGCTCGAAACGCAGAAAGTAGTAGATTTACTTCAGCCTGTTGATCCTGCTAAAACACTTCCAATTAAACCCAACATAACGGTGTTGGCAACATAATCCAAAACAAGAAAGAAAAGTGACATTGTAGCAAGAAAGATAGATTTAACTCAATATTAAAAATTGCACATAATCTCAAACGAACTTACTCTTCGGTCGTAAGGTTTGTTGAAAGAAAAGGGTGAAAAATTACCAAACAACAACACGATAGGCTCAACAAAATGAATTTTGGAAAAGCTCGAATTAAATTTAAAGTAAAACTAAAAGAAAAAACTTCTTCTGCATAATAGTTTTAAAAAAATCAATCAAAATCCATCTTTATCACTAGTCCAATGGATTCATGAAATCTTTGGTATGTCTATTTTGGTGAATTTATCGCTCTTTTCAAAGATGTTTGGGCTGTTCCTACGCTCAAAGATAAAGTTTTTTATATTTTCATGCCTCCTAGTTGGCATCTTTAGGGCAATCATCAAACTGCCGCCGTCATCAGAAACGAATATTTGGCTGGCTTTACAAATTAATCAATTACTTTTATATGCTAATCAAAAATTAATATTTATTCCAATGAAAAAGCTTCTGATGTCTGCACTTTTATGTGTGGTGCTCCTCTCAGCCAACGCACAAATAAAAGCAGAAGATGTAAAAACATTCACACTAAAAAACGGCATGAAATTTTTAGTGATTGAAGACAGTTCCATTCCCAACGCTAATATGTACTTGTTTTACCGAGTTGGCAGTCGAAATGAATACCAAGGTATTACTGGGCTTTCGCACTTTTTTGAACACATGATGTTTAACGGTGCAAAAAAATATGGCCCAAAAATGTTTGACCGCACCATGGAATTTAATGGTGGGGCAAACAACGCTTATACTACAGAAAATGTAACTGTTTATACCAACTGGTTTCCCTCATCAGCCACTGAGGTAATTTTCGATTTGGAAGGTGACCGTATAGCAACGCTAAATATCGACCCGAAAATGGTTGAAAGTGAAAGAGGCGTAGTATTAAGCGAACGAAGTACAGGACTTGAAAACTCAAAGTGGAGATTGCTTTCAGAAACCGTCCAAGGTACTGCTTTTCAAGAACACCCCTATCACTGGCCAGTAATTGGTTATGAAGACGACATGAAAAATTGGAAACAGTCAGATTTGGAGCGATATTTCAAGACTTACTACGCCCCAAACAACTGCGTAACTGTAATTGCTGGAAATGTGAAGTTTGATGAGGCAAAACGCTTGGCCGAAAAATACATCGAGCCAATTCCCGCCCAACCCGAGCCACCAAAAGTAATGATTGTTGAGCCTCCACAAACTGGTGAACGCCGTGTTTGGGTTCAAAAAGATGTTTCTTCATCTTCGTTAATGATTGCTTATAAAGTTCCTGAATCGAAAAACGAAGATTATTATGCACTTTCGATTTTGAGTGATATTCTCAGTAGTGGTAATTCTTCTCGTTTGTATAGTTCTTTGGTTGATAAAAAGCAACTTGCAACCCAAGTTTTCACCAATTTTGGCGAAAGTTTCGACCCAACTTTGTTTGGTATTTATGCAACTGCCGCCGATAAAGTCAACGAAAATGATGTAGAAAAGGCCATTTATGAAGAAATTGAAAAGATTAAAACCGAAGGTATTACTGAAAAAGAATTACAGAAAATCAAAAATCAGAAATTGATGGAATTCTATATTCAAATTGAAACCATCAACGGAAAATCAAATAATATCGGCACGTATGAGGTTTTCTTTGGCGACTACAAAAAAATGTTTGATGCACCAGCAGCTTTCAATAAAGTCACGGTGGATGATATCAAGAATGTAGCAAAAAAATATTTCATGAAAACCAACCGCACAGTCGGAATTCTGAAAGCTAATACTGAAGAATAGCATTTTGTGCTTTTAATCGCAAAATAAATTTAAACATCATTTGTTCCACCAGACAGTGAATTCATTCACTGAGTACGATACAAATATTACTCTTAAGAATTTTATATCTCGCATTTATCATGTATAAATACATCAAAATATTATTCAATTCAGCTTTGGCGGTATGCCTAAGTAGCAGTATAATTTTGGCACAAAATTATCAATTACCCAAATACCAAAAATTTAAATTACCCAATGGCTTAACCGTCTATTTGATGGAGCAGAAAGAAGTGCCAGTTATCAGTGTTTCGGTAGTTTTACCCGCAGGAGCAATCTACGATGGCACAAAAGCAGGATTGGCATCTTTGACAGCAACTGCACTTAAACACGGCACAAAAACCTATTCCAAAACTCAACTCGACGAAGAACTAGATTTTATCGGAGCTTACGTAAATACCTATGCATCAAAAGAATCGGCTAGTTTATCAGCAAAATTTGCGACCAAAGATAAGGATAAAGTGTTGAGCATCATCAAAGAAGTTTTACTCGAACCAGCATTCGATAATTCCGAATTTGAGAAAGAAAAGAAACGTTTACTGACGAATCTCGACCAACAGAAAGAAAGTCCGCGCTCAGTTTTGCCAGCTTATTTCGATAAATTTATGTACGGAAATCATGTATATGGAAATATTATTCAAGGAAAAAAATCAACGGTTAGTCCGCTAATGGTTGAAGATATAAAAACTTTTTACAAAGAAAATTACTTGCCCGAAACATCAGCTATTGCAGTAGTGGGAGATTTCAATAGTGCAGAAATGAAAAATACGCTTGTAACCTTATTGGGTTCTTGGAAAAAAGGTACAAAAGCACAAGAAAACTTGGCAAGTAAGCCTATCGAAAAGCCAACTGGTAACCGTGTTTTGCTTATCAATAAAGATGATGCCCGTGAAACAACTTTTAATATTGGTTCGGCAGGAATTAGTAGAAATAATCCAGATTTCTTAGCAATTGATGTCGTAAACACACTTTTTGGTGGCAGATTTACTTCTTTGCTCAATGACGAACTTCGTGTAAATACCGGTCTTACTTATGGAGCCAATAGCCGTTTCAGTCCATTGAAAACTAGTGGAACTTTCGCCATCTCTACTTTCACTGCCAATAAAACCACTGAGGCCGCCATAGATAAAGCCTTAGAAGTATTAGATAAACTTCACAAAAATGGAATTGACGAAAACTCTTTGGCTTCCGCCAAAAACTATGTAAAAGGACAATTCCCTCCACGTTACGAAACTTCAGGACAATTATCAGGTTTGTTGACGCAAATGTTTTGGTATAATTTTGATGAGTCTTTTATCAATAATTTTGAAAAAAATGTTGATGGGCTAACTCTTGAAAAGGCAAAATCAATCATTGATACTTACTTCCCGAAAGATAAATTGCAATTTGTCATGGTTGGAAAATCGGCTGAAATTAAGAAAATTGTAGAAAAATACGGCACAGTAACTGAAGTACAGATTAAAGAAGAGATTAAGGAATAATGAAAAAAGGTTGCCTTAGACTTCTCTTAGGCAACCTTTTCAACTATTTTTAGTTATTTTGGGCTTATCCAATAATTTTGGTCGTTTCGACTGCTTCGGCAGTCCGATTCGCTGAATGACCAAAATTATATATTATTTCTAATTTCCTCTAAAATTTCCGCTCCGCCATCGTTCAAAACTTGTAATGCTAAAATTTCGCCTAAGTATTCAGCCTCCATAGCAGATTTAGAATCATTTTTCTTCACAATGGTTTTTCCATCTAGGCTAATGATTCCAGAAGTCATATTTAAAAACAATGCTCCATTCTTTTCTTCTGCCACACACCACCCAAACGACGGGATCGAACAACCGCCTTGCAGTTTACGTAAATAGGCTCTTTCAACAATTAAACACTTTTCGGTAACTTCATCATTAATTAAGTTACGAATAGTCGCACGTTTTTCTTCTGATAAGCTCTTGCTGGCTTCAATCGCTACACAACCTTGTCCAACTGGTGGTATAAATTCAGTTGTTGGCAGTTCCTGAGCTATCATTTCGTGGTATCCCATTCGATGCACACCAGCATAAGCTAATAAAAGTGCATCACATTGTCCTTCTTCGAGTTTACGCAGACGAGTTTGTAAATTCCCACGCATATCCACAATTTTTATATGTGGATAATAATGACGAAGCATCGCCACTCGGCGAGTTGAAGAAGTTCCCACCACAAAACTTTTACCACTACCAAGCGATAAATTTTTATTAAAACTTACCAAAACATCTGCGACTTTTTCACGTTCAGTAAAGGCAATTAATTCTAAATCATCGGCCAATTCTGACTGTAAATCTTTTGCAGAGTGAACGGCAATATCAATTTCACCCGAACGCAATTGGTCTTCTAATTCTTCCGTAAAAACGCCTTTACTACCAATTTTTGATAAGGCTCGGTCAAGAATCTTGTCACCTTTCGTTTCAATAATTATTATTTCGGTCTCAATACCATCGACTTTCAGTTTATCTTGAACATAATAAGCCTGCCAAAGAGCCAATTTGCTACCACGTGTACCAATTCTTATTTTCATGTTACTTTTCCTAAAAACACTTTCGAAATTTTCAGAACTTTTATAAAACCCAATTAAAAAAAATCAATTTCCAAAACATAAAATAGGTAAAACACCTAAGAATCCTGAAATGATGAGATTATTATAAAGAGCCATTTTAATAAATATTTTTGAACCCCAATGGGTGCAATATCACTATTTTGGGGTTATTATGAACAAATAGATTCTCTATTTTCTAGAATAATTACAGACCCACTTCGGCAGTCCGATACCGGCTTTTCTTAAATCCCATGTATATGGTCTAATCACAAAAATCAGTCTTACCTCATTAATCGAGCAATAGCCAAAGAAATATCTAAGAAAATCATTTTCGCTCTTCCATTCCTTTCTATATGATAATGTGACTCACCAAGTAAATTAGTAATAGTTTCAAAATTACTGATATTCAATACACTAGAAAACTTTTGAACAAAAACCAACTCATCTCCTTCAAGTCGAATCAAGTTTTCTCCACCATGACAATACAATAAAATCTCTCTAAACATACTCAAGCTATATTCAAGCATAGCTTTTTGATATTCTTTTCCTTTGGCATCAAATTCATCGGCCATTGGCACTAATTTCAGAATATTTAAAGCATAACACATTCGCATCCAAACAGCAAACCACGAATGTTGGTCATCGTCAGCTTTGTGAACAATTTCTAAAGCATGATTTAAATTTCCATCTGAAAGATACGCAACTTGCTTTGCTCTTTCAAGGCCAATATCTTGCTTTTGAGTAAGATAACTCACAATTTCATTCGCTTTAAAACTCCGAATCGCAATTCGTTGCGTGCGAGAAACAATTGTTGATAGTAATTTGTCAGAACTATTTGCCACTAATAAAAAAAGTGTTTGAGCGGGAGGCTCTTCCAAAACCTTCAAGAGAGCATTTCCAGCTGAAATATTGAGCATTTCTGCTTGCCAAATGATGGCAATTTTATAACCACCTTCATAAGATTTCAAAGAAAATTTTTGAATCAACTGACGAGATTCTTCGGCAGGAATATTACCTTGTTTTATAGCAATATGTTCGAGCCAATCCGATAGAGAACCGTAAGGTTTATCTTTTACAAAAGTTCGCCATTGCGGCATAAAGTTTTCTGAAATAACCGATTTCCCACCAGCAGTCGGGAAAATATAATTGACATCAGGGTGAGCCAATTTACTCATTTTATTACAATTCGGGCATCTTCCACAAGCATCATCTGCTTGCTTATTTTCACAATTGATATAATTAGCATAAGCCAACGCCAATGCCAAATTGGCACTGCCTTCTGCTCCGTGAAAAAGCTGTGCATGTGCCACATGATTATTATTAACCGCCTGTATCAACGACTGTTTTACATCGTCTAAACCTATAATTTCTTGAAAAAGCATTTATCACATTTATAAAATACCTTATATTTAATACCCTATTTTTTAAAATCATGCAAATGCTGCAATATTGCAACATCTTTTTCGGTTAATTGCTTATCTCTACGAGCCATTGTTGCTCTAATTACCTCCAAAGCTTTTCCAATACGATAATCAACATATTTAGTATCAGCACCACCCCACATAAACGACGGAATATGTTTTTCTTGAAAACCAGCCCCAAAAACATTTGAACAAACTCCAACTACAGTTCCAGTATTAAACATAGTGCTTATTCCCGCTTTTGTATAATCTCCCATAAATAAACCACAGAATAATTCACCAGTTTTTTCGAGTTTATCAGTGGCATAATTATATAATTTTACTTCAGAATAATCATTTTTAAGGTTAGAATTATTACAATTTGCACCTAAATTACACCATTCTCCAATCACTGAGGCTCCTAAAAATCCATCATGAGCTTTGTTTGAATAACCAAAAATAACCGAACTACCGACTTCTCCACCAACTTTTGAGTATGGCCCAAGTGTGGTATTTGGTCTAATTTTACTACCCCAAACTACAATACTCCCTTCTCCAATCGAAACAGGTCCAATCACAATTGAGCCTTCTTGAATTATAGCATTTTTACCAATATAAATCGGACCTTGCTCGGCATTCAAGATAACTGATTTGATACTTGCACCTTCTTCCACAAAAATATTTGGGCGGCATTCCGTCTCAGCTCCATAGACACGAGTAAAAGGATCGGTAATAGCTTGCGATTTTCGCCTTTCAGTAATTAATCTAAAATCTGCCCTTATTTGATCGCCATTTTTCAAGAAAATATGAGGTAATTGAGTGATAATACTTACCTCCCCATAAAACTTTTTTTTCGTAAAAGATTGAAAATTAATAGGGAATGATAGTTTTTCAGTAGTTCTAACAGCCAAAACGTTATTACTATCATTAACTAAACATTCACCAACTAATAGTTTATCAATTTCTGTGATTAGATATTTATCTGGGCAAACTGCTCCATTAATATAAGTATTTATCGAAGTCTCAGCAGGAATTTCCTCTAAATATCGTTTTGAAAGGCACGTAATTTTCGTTTTTAACCTTAGCTCCCATTTATCTCTAATAGTCAATATTCCGCATCGAATATCGGCAACTGGACGAGTAAAAGTAAAAGGTTTCAATTGATTTCTGATTAATTCATCATCAAAAAGTATATATCCCATATAAGTCAGTCCGATTCGTTGGCTTTTTGGTGAGTAGAATGCAAATTTAAGAAAAATACTGGAGATTGTTAAGATTGTAGAAGCTGGATAGATATTGGACCTTGGTATAAAGCAAAAAAGTCTCACCATTGCTGATGAGACTTTGTAATAAAATTCTGGCGTCTACCTACTCTCCCGAGTTTGAACTCAGTACCATCGGCGGTGCGGGGCTTAACTTCTCTGTTCGAGATGGGAAGAGGTGAACACCCGCCCTATAAACACCATGAAGCTCTTTCGACTACGACTAAACTTTGATACTATCTCTTGTCTTTCGTCTATCGTCTAATTTCTTCTTTAAAATTCATGACTTATGTTACAGAAAGATAAAAGCATAATAAAATATAAGAGTCCTCGATTCATTAGTATTACTCGGCTTAGTGTTACCACTTCTACACCTGTAACCTATCAACGTAATAGTCTATTACGAATCTCAATGGAAGACTCATCTTGAGGTGGGTTTCACACTTAGATGCTTTCAGCGTTTATCCCGTCCGTACTTGGCTACTCTGCCGTGCCCTTGGCAAGACAACAGATGCACCAGAGGTACGTCCAACTCGGTCCTCTCGTACTAAAGTCAGAACCTCTCAATCTTCCTACGCCCACCACAGATAGGGACCGAACTGTCTCACGACGTTCTGAACCCAGCTCGCGTGCCACTTTAATCGGCGAACAGCCGAACCCTTGGGACCTTCTCCAGCCCCAGGATGTGACGAGCCGACATCGAGGTGCCAAACCTCCCC
>Ga0247833_1002372_pt1 | contig 27628 bp, 23 predicted proteins | sample LaCruzMarch2015__7_FD_187117 | JGI IMG/M metagenome (GOLD analysis project Ga0247833, IMG submission 187117) | Freshwater microbial communities from meromictic Lake La Cruz, Castile-La Mancha, Spain - LaCruzMarch2015_8m | ecosystem: Environmental > Aquatic > Freshwater > Lake | place: Spain... | reverse complement strand
GACTCACACTTGCCTGTGCGCAATGGCTTGACACGACACACCTTGTTTGCTAGATGTAGCCATAACTTAATTGATTACTCTGAACCAATCTGTCGTTTCAGGCTCATCTCTCTAGCACTACGGCTAGCGTCGTGTAGCTTCAACAGTGAGATGAGAAGCGAAGATAGAGATGCTTTCATTTGTAGTTTTTTAGGTATAGATTTGGGAGATTTTAACTAACATCAAAAACTTAGGCATCGCCTACCCGCACCAGCGGGCACACTTTACGTAGTAACTCTTATTGCAGACATTTGAAGACATGTCGCGACATGTCTTCAAATGTCGTGTCGTTTCGACCCCCTGGCTGACACAACATTTTCTTGTGTCGGCGACATGACCAAAGACATGTCGCCGACATGTTGCCGACACGACACGCCATGTCTGCAAATGAAGGCTTGGGAAGACACGACAGAATAAGACATTCCCTGCTAAGCCTAGTATCACCCCCCGTCAATTTCAATTAGTCACTGTTTGTTGTGTCATTTGTCGATTATTTCAGGAAACGTCTCCCTTTTCTACCACTACCCTCTCATTCATGCATTATATTACTACCGATTCGACAGTTCGGCCGCTTCTCCGCCTCTCCGCTCGATTCTGACGATGCCCGACGATATCCGATGCATATTAGGCTCAACTCTAAAACACTCATCCGGTTAATTTAAGGGGTATTTCCATTATCCCACCTCATACAGTGCAAAAACACAGTGCCACGACAGCAAAGCGACCGCTTCTCAGCCCCCGAGCCGCCCGCGACCGCCGCTCTGAATGGCGGCTGCTCATTGATGAATGAGGGAGGATGCGCGCCCCCCTTGTTATGTAGGTATGTACCTACCACATCCTAGGTAGGATTTTGAGGCAACTCGAAGCTTGAAGCTTCTGTTTCTTTCTTTGCCTCCTCCTGCCGAAAGAACATTCTTCGTCTTCAAGTATTAGGTTAAATTTTTAGGTTGTGTGAAAAAAGAGAGTGTGGCGTCTGTGTTGGACTCTTGTGATTGTCGTATCTCAGTATCTCTTTTGTCACATCTCCACCACGTCTCAGCTATTATTAGCAAGCTCACATTTTATGGATTGATTCTCGCCTCACCTCCCACCACGCCACCCCAGCATGAAGCTACCGCTGCAGGCAAGAGGTCCAGCCAAGAACAGTTCTCATAATTCTCGAAAGCTGTTGTTGCAACTCACGCCCTTGCATACTCTTCTCCACGTTCATCATCCACTCCACTCATACCAACAATGTTCAGTTCAAGTAACGCTACGTCTCACGCCGTCGATCCCATTATCGGCAGTAAGAAGCGAATGCTGGAGAGCTTCATCAGCGATTCTACCAACAAGTGCCACATTCGTCCATCAGCCCATTATGGTGCGCCTAACAAGCGCCAACGACAAAACAAGAGTAAGGATGAACTCCAATACATCGCCGCTACTATTCAACGGGCACTCGTCGACACAGGACGACCACTGATAACTATCATGATGTGTGACAGTCGAGAGCCTTCATTGCCACCTGGCAGCGTTGACATGAACGGATGCAAGGTAATGACGTCGAGTGAATTTGATTCTTGCGAGTCTACCGTGACTGCTCAACCTGATAATAAAGAAGAGAATGGCGATCAAGGCAACGATTGTGAGGAATATAACTTGGCATCAATGTATATGATGTCAAGCCTTATCCAATCGACTCGTCATCACTACGAATCATCATTGATCTATGAAGCCAAGGATGGGAAGGTGACTGTTTCAAACAGCTCGTCGTCAAGTAATACTTATTTCCCGACCACGAAGCAAAGCAAGAATTTGTACACCAAAACTCTAACCAATGAACAATTAGGCGAGGATAATGAGGATAACTCCGAGGGTCTTAGCTCTTGGACGCCATCTCAAAGTTCGTTTAGTCATTTGACGTATTACGAACGGAAGAACATCGATAACGACAATAGAAGCGACGGGCAGTCGAGTGGTGTGCCCGGAGGTGAGGAAGAAGAAGAAGAGAGTTCTGGTACGTCTTCGTATTCAGATAGCAACGCAAATTCTGTGAATGGTGATGATGATGTCGAGGAAAGGCAGATTAAGGGAGACAAGGATGAACAAATGAAAAAGTCGGAAGATTCTGACGTTGAACAACCCTATTTCGTTATTGGGTAGTTTATTTGTGAACTGAGATGTATTTATATGAGATGATAAGATGTAGGATTACTCTTCAATTATTGTAAATGAATAAAATCTGATATATTAACACTCTTCAATCTCTTAAGTAGTAACACTGTTTAATTTTATGGCTAAGTCCTTAAAAATCAATATAGTTCCTGTCACCTGCCCAGAAAAATAAAGACAACTGTACTCCCGTAAAAGAAATTCAAGCAACGATAGATTGATTCTAGTTAATTTAAGAACCATTTATGTAAAATCCCTCACATATCACTCAATCTCTATTTCGTCTTCTTCGCGGACTTACCATCATCTTCAACAAATTTGGCAATGATAGGAACATCATTGATGGTGGCTTCCTCATCATCTCCACCATTAGGAACGAGGATAAATAATAGAGTCGCGACTACCAAACCAAGGTGCAGCATGGCATGCATGAACAACTGCTTATGATCATCGGCCGTAAGTTCTTTCGGTTCCACGAACGAACGCAGAATGGCAATCTTTTGATGTAATGAATGAGCCTCTTCTTCCGACATGTTGTTTTTGTTCTTCTCGACCTTCTTTTCCAATTTTTTCATTTGTTTACCGCAATAGTCAATACCATGCTCAAACGACATTGCAAAGGCACGATTATATAGATTTCCAATACTAGAAAAAGGCTCCTTGTATGAGAATAGTGTGGCAGTGCGTACATATAGTGCAAGGATATGTTGTTTGATACGGTTAATACCGCTGGCATCTCCATAGGAAACAAAACGCGAGGCTATTGTATCAAAGAAGATGATGTTAAATACATCATTGCCAATCCTAAACCCCAACTTCTTTTCCATAAAATTTGCAACATCAGACAAATCAAGTATGTTATTGTCTGTTGAGGGGCGATAGTGGGTAACATGATTGGAGTATTTGGATGTCTTATCCATCCCCTTCGATATATAAAGGAAGGAGGGATGACCCAACACTCCCAACGTATTCTTCGCAAAGCTTGCACCACCATCATTCCAATCACCATTATCATCTTCATATCCACCTCCAATGGACATGTAAGCGAAGACGGGTGCATTCCCCCTTTTAACGACCTCCTCCCATTTCTGATCGGGGGTTGACTCGATCTTATTACATAGATCCACACGTTTGTCTTCGTCGTCTTTATGATGAACGATTAGGAAAACGTTCGAATCACGCGCTGCGTTGCGTAGGTCATAATCCTCATGGACTTCAATGCACTTCTTCTCAGGCTGCTTGACGTTGACGCTACCAACGCTTGCTGATGCTGTAGGGGCAAATGCGACGAGGGATAGGAATAGCATACAAGCTATGAGAGAAAGAACGATGCGGAATCGCTGGCGTGCGGCGGGGGGTGGAGCAACCATGATGGATGAGGTGGGAGATTGGGTGGAAGACGCAGAAGAGCTTGAGCTTTGAGGTGAAACGTCAACCTCCGATTTCAATCAACGGGCAACGAACGGGATAGTACCTATTAGTAGGCCTAGTATGGCAACAATAAGGTGCGTGTACGATTTGTTCGGAGCCTTAGATGGGTTTTGACGTCGATAAGATGATATGCGGTAGTTGTCGAAGCGTTATATTGGTGGTCTATCTCTCACATCGCATTGTTTTCCCAATCTAACAAGATACTTCCTCCCAGAGGATGGCGATATTGAGGATACACCAAATGTATTTCTTGCACCCAAACCCAGTCGGCCAGGGTATCCACCATTGCTGAAGCAAGTCAAGGGAAGCTTCCCCTTACCGGGGAGATATCACTTTCGTTTTAAATCTCCTCTCGTACCTGGTAGCGATCGTGAGAAAGGTGCCGTGGCGATATGGATGGATTGTGTAGATGACTCGGAACCTGTCCCAGTATGGCAAAATTCGATCATCGCGAAGGTAACGAGAATTAGTTTAGAAGAAGATGATGTGGATTATGCCGGAGGAGAAGAATTCACTCGGGTGGAGTCAAATGTATCTATAGCGTCTGGGAATCAGCCACTCGCTGCAAATCCTTCCGCGGATAAATCATTACTCGGGGATGCATTCGACGAACCTCTTGCTCCGGCTCCGTCGGCTAATTCGAGCTCGAATAGTTTGCTCGACGATCATCTTCCTGCTCACAATTTGGGGGGGAGCTTACTTGATATGGATCATCTTGGATCAGCAGCTGCTACCAGCGCCAGGAGTACGACTACATCTGTACACCATGATGATTTTTTGAACATGATGGCTGCACCCGCTCCTACCCATCCACCTCAGGGTGGGGCAATGCCAGCGCAGCATCGTCCGCAGCCAATGCAACAGCCAATGCAACAACCAATGCAACAACCAATGCAACATGGCCGGCCAACACAACAAATGGGGGGACAATATCCTGTGCAGTATCCGCCACAGGGTCAATACGCAGGCCAGGGGATGTCGCAAATGCCTACGCCACAACAGATGCAACAGCAGCAACGTAATATGCAGAATGGTGCTCAACAGCAGCGCAGCATGCAGAATGGTGCTAATGGACAAAAAATGTCGATGAGTGGGAATACTCTTGATCCACTTGGAGGTTTGAATTGGAACATGAAATGATACACTAATTCTAAAGGAGTTGTTGGTGGGGAGGGATGTGTTGGTTTCTTACCGATTTCCTTTAGTCTATTTACGGATCATTACATTATTATTACTGATCAACACCATCAGCTGCCACCTGAGAATTCAGTATTTCCATCAAATCATCCATCTCTTTATCTGATGGTTGACGTTGTCCGACGGAGCTTTTGATTTCACGCCTGGCTTTGCCATCATCTGTCCTAGTAGTTCTGAATCCTACGTCCTCGTCATTCTCATACAGTTCCCCGGCAAATCCGATCTCCGCATTCCGCACCTTATCTGTATTTTCGACGTCGCGGAACATCTGCACAAATACAATTTCTGGCTTAGAGTATGCCACATCTAATTCTGAATCACCTGGGGCTACCCAAATTTCAAGCGAACCCCACTTTGGGTAGAGCTCTACAGGACGCAGTCGCGCGGAGTGCTCCTCAATCAAAGCTAGAGACAATTCGTTCGTGTCGAAAGTGTGAGCAGCAAAATAAATAAGAAGTAAGACTATATGTCTTCTACATACGTCATCACTCACCCCATTGACGTGCAATTGCTTTTTCAATCGGAACATCTGATACACGAGCAACTTTTCCAACAAACCAAAACACGCTTGTTTCCGAGTCTCTACAGTACACATCATTAATTAGTTCTATTCCAGACACAGCTCTTATGGACTCATAATTCTCCCTCTGACGCTTGATATTGATCAAATTATATTTCATATCTCTTGGCACCGGAGGTCCTCCGTCGAATTTCATTTCATCGTCTTCATCCTCATCGATTAACTTGTCCCATTTGTTTTTTAATGCAGATACATGTTGTAATGACAGCCTATCGTTACGAACATTCATGTCTTTTGATGGCATGCAGGAAAGCTGGAATGAAATTGCCGATGTCAATAAGCACGACAGCAGTAGAATGATTATGAGGGGTGTCATTTGTCAAGCACAAACATATGCCAAGAAGGGAGCCTGCCGGTGTAGGTCAAACATACCCTCAACACCTTCTCAACAACTCTCCCAAGAGTGTGCACAAAACGTAGCGTGGCCGCCATGGACGAATACAATGCGTCAATTATTGACGTAGATGCCAACTACTTCCCTGCCTTGCCGCCTGCACACGAGGAAGAATCGCCTGCTAGCAACAAACCTATGAAAAAGAAGGGCGGTGGAGCGTTTTGTGCTTTCGACGGTTGTCAAAGATATAGACAGACTGGGTGTTACGGCTACTGCCTTACACATAAGGCCCTTTCGGCTGGGAAGGCAGCAGCGGCAGCAGCCGCAGCAGCATCAACAGATACCAGCTTCTCGGCCCCGACATCATCCGCTGGGCGAGGTCGTCCGAAGAATAATAAGCGTAAGGCCGCGAAGGATGCCGCTGCAGCAGCAGCCGCAGCAGCGTCCGATAAGAAACAACGCAAACAGGCTCGTGTAAGTGGTGTGGCTCCGCCCTCCATCGATCTTAATACGAGACATCCAGCGTTGAGTAATTTTGATGCACCAACTATCGCACAAATACTCTCGAGGAATAATTCGGAGCAGGTGGGAGCAGCATTGAATGGCCTAATTCGTGCGAGTGCGGATGTAGATGCCAATTTCTGTCTTGGACCGGGGGGTGAGAAGGTGGTCTTGGAACTGGTGAAATTATTCGACGAGGCCATTGGGTGGGAGGAGAACGAGGGAGAGGACGAGGAAGAAGAGGATGAGAGCAAACGTAATGTCGGTCTGGTGCCCACAGTGAAAACTTGGGACGAATCATGTCTTTCGGGGAAGGACGAACGTTGGAGGGTGTTTTGCCGAGACAAGCTTGCTTCTCCGCTGGCCTCGTCGTCAGATCCGAATCTGTTAATTGATTACGAAGTTAATGCGAAAATCCTCGACATTATTATTGCTATTATGAGGAATCTGTCGTTTGTTGCACAGAATCAACGTTTCTTATATCACACCAACGGTGTAGTACGAGTATTGACAGGGGCACTATATTATCGTGGATATGCTTCTGGTGGAGGGACTGGGGGCGAAGGAGGTGACGACGCTTCGTCTCCGCAAAATTCAAATATGTGCATCAATTCTCTTCAGACATTGATTAATCTTGCACCGATTATCGATATCACGGGACGACAACTCTTCGTCGACCGTATTTTTCTGGATTCGGACGCAAAAGAAATTACCTCTACTGTTCCAGGTCATCTACCTTCACAGGGGGAAGTGGTGGGTGGTGCCGCAATGGGAGCTGTTGGCACGACCAACGATAAAAAATACGGCTTATCGTCAGTTCTTGGATTTGGAGGATTGTATTTGGCGAAGCAATACGATGTCAAAGCGGAGACCTTGGACAGTATCCCCGACTCATTTGTTTGGGGACTCGTGGGGAATCACGTTCGAGCAACACTTGCCCTATTTCCTGCCTTGGCGGCAATTCTAGACCCGAATGATACCACGACTACGAGCACGTCAATGTCTGGCTGGCATCGTCCATCAGTCCAATCTCTTTTGGAATTGTTAACCGTGTTGATCGAAAATCCTGATAACAAGGGAATTTTCCTATGCATACCAGACTCCATACTGCACCGACTGACGGACATGTTATACATTCCACGACTGGGTCCTGAATCGATGGACTATACTGACCCCATTAGCAATACCGTCTCCCGAATTATGCCTAACAAGCTTATGGCTGGTTATGATGCAATAATTGACAGTGACATGAGAGATAGAGCCTGTGATTTGTTGGTAAAGTTGACTGATTTGTCAACTGGTATCAAAAGGAGGCTGGGCATGTCTACTTCCATTTCAGGCATGACACACAGACAATTCGAATTTTCTGATTTGATCACTCGTCCAGAGACATTGGATGGTCTGACGCCATCTATACTTCGATCCGATGAAACATCATCATCAAGACGAATGAATATACGCCTGTATGATAGTCTCATTTCAATGGTGTCAACAAATACAGGGAGAGGAGATGCGGGGCATCTTGCAGTTCGCCTTTTGTCGAACTTGGCTCTCATTTCTGAAAATAAAGCTGGCCTCCAATATGTTGAGCGTAAGCTCATTTCACAGTCAGGGAAGGATCCAAACATTGCTAAGATTGCATGTAATGGGATTTTTAATCGAGTCAAATAAGGGATATAGATGTTCTTACTTAAACAGACTGATAATTCTGATAATTATAATCTGCATATTATAATACGATAGCACCATGATTTTTAATCTTATGGTATTGCAAAACAAAATCTCTTGTTTATAAGCATTTTTTTAGCGGGGTCTGCGGGAAGTTCACCATCTCCGAGATGGTGTGCTAGGCACTAGATCTACAATGAGTAAAGCAACCGATTTGATACCGATAGGGATAGATCTCGGTTCTATACACGCACGTATTGCCATCGGCAACCTTGCTCATTACAAAAATTCCACCACCAACAGTCTTGTGGATACGCAGCCGTTGCCTGATATAATTTCCAATGCTCAGGGTGATCGGTATACGTTGGCTCTCGTGGGGACCGACAATAATACTTCTACAGGAGCGGGGGATGGTGAAAGCAACGGCGTCGATAATCAAGCTCGTCGTTATATATTCGGAGAGGCTGCTAGACGTAGTTTGGCGAGGGAGAACAAACCCGCAGTATCAATGGACCCGTCCCCCACAGTACGCGAATTAATCAGGGGTAGCGATGGCAAGGATGGCGACGATATGACATCCAAAGCACATGCATTCTTCTCCCATCTTGCAGATCTTGCATGTGATGCATCATCGTCGCATCCATCCAAGTTGCGTACAGTCGTTAGTGTGCCGGTATCCTCAACTCCCGAGGAACAGTCAGCGATTGTTACGGCCGTGGAGTGTGGTATTAATGATGCACTCCTCGCACGTCTAACATCAAAGGAATCAAAGCAATTAAGGAAAAAGAAGGGGAATCACGAGGACGAGGATCCATTCGTAATGGCAATTATAACCGATCCTGCTGCAGTATGCATTGCCCATGGTCTAACCGAAACTGAGATTCCTCGTGTTATTGACCTTGCTGATATTAGTGGAAAACCACCACCTAATCATTGGAAACATGCATTGATCGTTGATTGGGGAGCTACTGGTCTTACTGCCACACATGTTTGTAAAAAAACTATCAATTCTTCGATAATAACAATTGAAAGATCTGTCACAGAAATGGCCTGCTCGGGAACTGCCATTGTGTCCGCCCTCGCGGCGCATTGTGCGTCCATGTTTGAACGTAAGAGTAAAGTGTCAGGTGTCTTGGAGTCAAAGAAGGCCTTCCATCGACTTGAGGTGGCATGTGAATCGGCTGTACGGACACTGTCTCGTGCTCCCACTGTTACGGTGGCGGTTGATGGTTTGTACGAGGGGATTGATATGAATATCCCTATCAGTCGACCACGCTTTGATATGTTAATGAGTGGAATACTACGTCAGGCAGAAACGTTGCTTCAGGCGTTTGTGACTGATGAGAACGGAGTGGCAATTGAGTTTGATGTAGTCCTCCTTGCGGGGAATGTATGTGATATGCCATCGGCGACAAATGTGATTCGTAACAAATTATTCCCCAATGCGAATGCTGGGCGTGTCGATGTCCCACCCGACGAGGCAGTAGCAATTGGCTGTGCTCGTCATGCAGCGTCTATACTCTCTTGTGACACTTATTCTAGACTGAGTGCGAAGAGTGAGGAGGGTGCTACTAGAAAAGTGAATACATGTCCATTAACAATAGGTATATGTAGGATCGAAGTGGGAAAAGAGAATGGACTGTTGGACGATATTATATCCACACAATCGATCCGCATGATAGAAGTCGGCGAGCCACTTCCTGTCAACATCACACGGACAATAACTTATAGTAATGGTGATGATTCGTGGATGTTTTATTCGTACATTGGGATTGTTCAAATGCAAGAAGGAGCAGCTGGAGGGGTCAAGTGCAAGCTGATAGGAAAGATCGAACCATTGGAAGGCAAGATCTTCGAGTTGGCAATGGAGTTGAGCAGTGTTGGAAAACTCACTTTATCTGTAAATGGTGGACCAGGTGCTACATTGTGATTGATGAAAGTTACTTTGCCTGGCACGAAAAACCATAGAAGTTCATAGCGAAAACCTTTAACAATATTTGTTGCTATGTCTCAAATCCCCCCCTCCTCTCCTCCGACGATATTAGAGGTAATAGCGGTCGATGTTGGTGCTGGTGCCGATGTTGAACTGACGGTGGTGGTGCTCTTGTACTCCGATTTCAACTCCCACATATTTTTATACTCACCCATCCGATGAAAGTCAGCAATATCTCGCAACACATCTCGTGTCTCCTTCTCTGGCAATCGACCTCCACTCGCATATCGTAAATCCTTCACAGTCCACATTGTTCTCTTTGAGAAGAATTCAAACAGCGTTGTTCGGACCTTATCATGTCCAACAATTGGTGGACCAGTGACCTCAGGCCCGCCCAATCCTCGTGCTCTATCTTTCGCATCTAGTAATTGTTTCCCAAATGATGCCACACTGCCCCCAAACCCAGTGCCCAGACTTGATGCTGCAGTTGCAGCCTTTAGCGGTCCGGATTGATTGGCATCCCCTCCCGGTTGGACGAACCGTTTTGAATTCACAGCTGTATCTAGTAAACGATTGCGTAGCAGTGTTCGGTACCGTCCATCATCCTTATTAACGCCAACTCCAACTAATGATGAATTTGGATCGTTAATGCCATGAGCTACTTGTGCAGATGCTGTCCGACTAATCTTACCATGTATTAATACGCCACCATCGGCGTTACGTGTGAAGGGGTGTAATGCACCAGGTGTCTTCTTCGTCATTGCCTCGAGTGTGTATGCCACTGGTAGGTCTGATTGAGAGTCTGCTATACTTGGATCAATAGTTATTGAAATCTTTGACGATGATGACTGAGAATTGGAGGAAGCAGTAACATCAGTCCTTGCTCGTTTCGCCGCTGATGGACCTGATCCACTATTTGTTACGCCTCCACCCTTGGTGAATGTAAGCGTTCCCAAGACTGAGCCCTCTGGTGCATCATCCCATGCGGTAGCTAGACGGTTAGGTAGACGGATCATCCACATGTCGGATGCTGACGCTTGGACGGCACCGTAGGTTGAACCGGATACCGGCCCTGCCGCCGCCGGATTCGTCGCCATGTCTCGAATCAATCCCGCTCAAAGAAGTAAACAACCATGGGGCGTCGTTTTAATCTTGTTTTGATCGCTGCGGTGTCGCTTATTACTAGTCAGAATAATGTAAAGGCTCTCGTGGGACCATCGCCCTTGGTGGGTTGTTCTTCGAGGTCCCATCATCGCCGCAGAAGAATGGGATTGTCTCCTACTACTGCTCTCTTCCCTCGTGATCATCTTGCGATAAGTACGCGATGCAGGGATCGAATGATCTTGGCATCGGGAAAAGAAACTGTCGATGTCAATACAGCATCGAACAATGAATCATCCAAGCGTGAAATGCTTAAATTTGCAATCCCAGCTTTAGGGATCTACCTATCAAATCCTCTCTTGTCAAACATTGACAATGCATTTGTGGGACGAACCGTGGGTGCAGTTGGACTTGCGGCATTATCTCCCGCGACACTATGTATCGATCAAGCATTGTACATGTTTTCTTTCCTAAGCAGGGCCTCGACTGGCTTGACATCAAGGGCATATTATGATACCTCATCTTCCTCCTCCATGGTGGGAGACGGTAATGAAGAAGCAGTCGAGGAAGCGGCAAAGACAAGGATGAAGGATGCAGCATCACCTGCATTTTCGGTATCATTCTTCTTTGGTGTTCTCATGACAGTATTTTACCTATCATCTCTAGTTCCTAATATGCTGAATGTACTCAACGTCGACCCACTTCTACACAAATCGGCAATCTCCTACATTCGTTGGCGTGGTCCGATTACGTGGGCGGCAATGACGCAGAATGTTTTACTTACATTATTCATCGTAACAAAAGATTCCATCACACCCTTGAAAATTATTGCCTCTGCTGCCATCCTGAATGTCATCGGAGATGCACTATTTTGTGCGTGGCCGTTCAAGATGGGATGTGCTGGTGCCGCTGCTGCTACATCATTGGCCACATTGCTTAGTTTCAGTTGGATGGTCGTGGGCCTTGCTCGTCGGGGAATGATGCCACGATTGAAAATCCCAAATTGGAAGGAGTGCAAAGAGCTGCTGGAGTTTACGGGCCCTCTTTTGGCAATCACACTCACGAGGATGGCGGGATTTTTGCGTATGCAACGTAGAGCGATGACATTCGGTCTGGAGTCTTTGGCAGGCTATCAACTGTGCATGAATTTATTAAGCTTCTTTATATTGTTTGGTGAGCCACTAAGTCAATTGGCACAGACGAAGCTACCGTCATTGATTGATTCAGAGAAGAAAAAAGAAGCATTTGCAATATTTAAATCAATCATGATAATATCACTATTTGCTGCCATGGCAATAGGTACTGCTGGGTTCCTGACAACGTTTCTTGGGTCTGGACTGTTCACATCTAATACGGCTGTACAAGCAGTTCTTAAGAGCACTGCACCGGTACTTTTCTTCGCCATCACACAAACGATTGTTGGAATAGCTGTGGATGGTGCGCTTATGGCATCTCGCGATTTTAGCTTCATGCTCTTCTTGGGCTTGACAAGCTTTGCGCTGCAGGATAAACTCCTCAGTTATTGTCAAACCGTCCCTCATTTATTTGCAACATTTACCCTACGTTTGGGCATATATAGCATACTCTCGGTTAGTCGGATTTTACTTGGTGGTGGAAGTCTTGGAAGAGTTATTCGAGGCAGAGAAAGTATTGCAAAATCAATCATGGCTGCATCGACTCAAAAGTACTAAAACAGCAACATTGTCTCTAATATTAACTGGTGACAACTACCTTACTTTGGTGTGACTTTATTTACCAACGACCTATCAAAAATAGTCCTTGAATACATATCTTTTGTTGACACACCCTTGCGAAGTTTTTTGCCTCTAAGATCATCATCATATCCCACCCCGCCAACGCCTGCGCTACTTATCTCCAATTGACGACTTACTGATTCCAGTGCAAGATTCCCCACATTATTGGCAACACACGCCTCGGTAATACTTTGACTAGGCTCGTTCAATGCATCGGCGACCATATCTGCCAAGTCGTCAATGAATGACTGTTCAGTATTCAACGCCGGTGAACGACGCCAGTTAGTTATGCCACTCTCATGCGCTAACTCTCGGTATTCAATGTCAATCTCCTCAAGAGTTTCAATATGTTCACTAACAAAGCTAATGGGCACAACAACAATATTTTTCACCCCCAGCTCTCCCAATGAGGGTAGAACGTCATCCGTGTATGGTCGTAGCCATTCCACAGGTCCTACACGACTTTGAAAACTAAGATGTACTTTCACCCCCTCCTCTTCGGATGGTAGTAGTGCCTTTATCCTCTCGACACAATCCTCAATTTGAGATTTGTATGGATCTCCCGCCTCAATGTACGATGCTGGTACACCATGAGCCGAGAACAATACATGTCTTGGTATCGGTTGATCTACCGACGTTCCCTCTTCAATCTCTTGGGGAGTGAATGAATCCAATTCTTTCCGTATTAGATTGGCCACACTCTTCACATAGCCCGGTCGGTCATACCAGGAGGGTATGACAGTATGGAACATTTTTTGTGGTCCATCGTACAGATTGGCATTCTTGGCAAATTCTTCCTGAAGGACACGTAAACTCGAACCGGATGTAGAGATACTAAATTGTGGATACATGGGCAATACGACGAGTGCATTAATCCCATCACGACGGATCTCGTCAAGTGCCTCTTCCGTAAACGGATACCAATATCTCATCCCTATATATGCCTTGGCGGTAATGCCATACCTATCAGCAAGACTTTGGACCATTAAATCAGCCTGAGCACGTGTGTACTGCAATATCGGCGATCCACCACCTATTGAATCGTATGCCTCACGTGACTTGGGAGCACGGCGTTTCGATATGATTAGTGCCACGAGACTTTGTAGCGGTGCGAGTGGTGGAGGAAGGCGGATGATATCTGGGTCGGCGAAGAGGTTGTAAAGAAAGCCTTCGACGTCCTTCCCTGTCTCAGGACCTCCAAGATTTAAAAGGAGGACGCCCACCTTTGGATCGCCAGGTATCTCATTCACAGTTTCGACGACCGATGATGGTTTGTTAGATCCATCGAAACTCAATGCCGTTGCCGCATCCATCCTCGTTGTGAATATTCGTCGTGGTGGCAGTGGATGTATTGAAAAACCAGCTACGTGACATTGCCGACGAATTGGGACGTCATCGACCAGTAGTATTAAAAAGGTAGAGATTAGACTGGTCCATTTTCTGATGATCATTGTTGGTACCTGTTCGTCAAACAAATGCCCCTGTCTAATATTAGATGTTGCGATGACCGCACTCTCTCTAGCCTCTATGGTGGTGCCGCGTCGTAATGATTGCTCAGCGTAGCGGTTCTGCATCTCCCTACATTTAGCACGTAAATATATTATACGTCGGGCACTCCGAAGTGTTGTAGTTGGACGTCGAGGCACCTCTAATAGCTAGCCGCCACAGTCGTCAATCTCCCATGAGTAGCAGGGATAAGGGAAACAAAAAGTCGAGACGCCGCCGCCGCGACAGTGATGATGACGTCGTCCGTGGTTCGGGCGTCGATTACTCAAAGGTAGCTGATCGACACGTCGACGGCTTTGAGAAGCACAAGCAAGGTGTCAGTGCGGTAGGAGCAGGATCATCTTCTGCATCATCTGCCTCGGCTGTCGTTGACAATCAACCAAAAGTGTCAAGCCAAATGGCGGCTGTAATGAGATTGATGGCAGGAATGGAAGAGCGTACTATTGCACAGAAACTTGCTGATTCGAATCGCCCAACGTGGGAGCAGTACAAAAAAGACAATGAAGATAAGCTTGACCTAGTCGGTACGGATATGAAAAAGATGGAGGCATATCGGAAGGAACTAGACGAACAAAGAGAAAAGCTGCTAACGAGGGGGACGAATCATAAAAGTAATGACAGTGGGGCGAAGGAGGGAAACAAAAAGTCAAAGAAGAAGAATAGTAGGAAAAAACATAGCCGGCGTCATGATGATAGCTATAGCAGTGACAGTGATTCTTCCGATGATTATGATAGCAATGACGATAGTCGGAGAGATCGGAAGCGGAAGAAACACAGGAAAAGCAGTAAAAGCAGCAAGCATGATCACAAAAAGAGTTCACGGCGTACAGATTCTTCCGATAGTTACGACAGCGATAAAGACGACAGAAAGAAGTCCTCAAAGCACAAAAGGGAGAAGAAAAAGAAGAAAAAAAAGTCGGGAGATGGTGATTCGGTTGGGGATGATAAATACAGACTGAGTTCATTCTTCGCCAACGGCTCAGATGATGAAAGCAGATAGCTGCATTAATAGAGACCCATACAGACTTCCAAATTAAACGATTTCGTGATTTTTCTTTTAAGTATTTCATGAGAAACTTTGTCATGCCAGTAAAAGGTGTTTTCTATCCTTACATAACCAATGCAATTCGTCAGAGGCACTAATCTACTGCTCCTCAACCAATTTACCCTCCACAACAGCGGCAATATCCTGACTTCTCATAAAGCTGAGTTTTCGTCCATCGGGTGTCTCCTCATCCTTCGGTCCGATACCCCATGGATTCTTCGCGATGACAATGTCACCCGGTTTTATATTTGGCATGGGTGCGATACGACCATTCTCCTCCTCTCGTCCGGGACCCATTGAGATTACTGTTTATCGTGCATTGTTTAATTTTGTTAATTTGTTCGTACGATATGGTTATTTTGGGGATGAACAATATTAGAAAATGGCATATGTCAAAACTACACGGTAATAGACAACACTCTCGGGAAATTATAGATACCGACTACCAAACTCACCTCGACATAAATGTAACTTTGGTAAATTCTCTCTCGGTACGAATAGTCCACTATCAGCCGGTGGTCGACCTTGTATCCGCTCGACCAGTACCATATCATACTTGCAACTCCATTGTTCTAAACTTGGTGTGCCATCACCATCGAGGACGAGACGCCCGACGCCTGCCCCGCCCTTGAAGTCTGTTTGGGGAGCAAAGGATCGTGCAGTGGATGGATCGGCCATACTGAAGGCATCGACGACGGTCGTGATGACGAAGACTAAGAGTATCGATATCATTAACCGCTGCATCCTGTTAAGTTAAAGGGATGGAGACAAGAGTTCTAAGGAGCTTTCCCGCCATAGAGCAGTCTCACTGTCGACTATTACACCATGGCGGACGAACGCGAGCTTTACGACGAGTTTGGGAATTACATTGGTCCGGACCTTGACTCCTCCGACGATGACGATTCAGAGGATGATGATGATGTGAAAGCCCCCGACGATGCGTCGGATGTATCTGACGATGATGTTTCACGTGATGGTGGAGGCCGTGCCCAAATAATCGTTCATGAGGATGGTGGCATTGATGATCGTGGTCTAGGCATGGCACCCGGTGTCAATGCGATTATATTGCATGAGGATAAAATTCACTATCCCAGTGCCGAGGAGGTATATGGTGATGGAGTGCGTACGGCGGTACTAGACGAAGATGCCATGGACCTTGACGAACCCATCGTTGAGCCGGTAAAGAAAAAGACTTTCAGTTTAATGATTGACGAGGACGAAGAGCGAGAGGCGTATGGGGGAGATATGATCCGTCCTTCTGGTGGAAGTAAGAAGGATAAGTTAGTGGAGGATATAGTTTCAGACAGATATTTAGCGTCACTCGTTGCGAACGAGACAACGCGCACGCGTCGATGTCTAGCACTCGTTGGACATTTGCACTGTGGTAAGACGACATTTATGGATTTACTACTAGAGCAAACAAAGATCCCCTCACAGATCATGAACAAGGGGTTTGGTATCCATGGTCCTCGAGCATCACTTGAATCGTACCGTGGTGGAGGTCCACGTACAACTGATACATTACAAAGTGAGCAGGAACGACAAATGTCGATCAAGAGTTGTCCAGCAACACTGTGCTTACCAGACACAAGGGGGAAGACGTATGCACTAACACTTATCGATTGTCCTGGACATTGCAATTTCCACGATGAATCTGTCGCGTCGTTGAGGGTGGCTGATGGAGCAGCGTTAGTTGTCGATGCTATTGAGGGGATCATGCTCCATACCGAAATGCTACTTCGTCAGATAATCTCCGAGGGATTACCACTCATTCTTGTGATAAATAAGGTCGACCGGTTGATCCTTGAACTAAAGCTACCACCTGAGGATGCATATCACAAGCTTCGAAATGTCATCGATTCTGTCAACGCCTATGTTGCTCATCAGTCCAATGGGAGATATCCAAGACTCAGTCCAGACAGGGGCAATGTTGTATTTGCTAGCTCGTTGCACGGCTACGCATTTACCCTTGAGAGCTTTGCTACCCAGTATCTTGATCAGCTTGATTTCGACTATGCCGGTGGGGAGGGCGACGATCCTTCATTCGATGATAAACACAAGGCAGGTGGACTTGGAAAGAATCTTACACCAGATGCATTTGCTAGACGATTGTGGGGGAATGCATATCTCGACCCCAAAACCAAAACATTCCGCCGTCGTGCGGGCGACTGTAATCCAGATCCCGAAACAGCATCCATGCCCAAACGAACGTTTGTACGTTTCGTGCTGGAGCCATTATATAAGATGTATGCGCTATGCGTTGGTGAGTCCGAGAAGGACGTCGAGAGGGCATTTCGTGGACTTGGTGTCCTATTGGGGAAGGACCAGCTGCGTGCATCAGCCCGACCGCTAATGAGGGCGGCACTTGGGCGGTTCTTTGGAGTTAGCACTGGTTTTGTCGATACTGTGGTCAATCACATACCTTCTCCGGCTGCAGCGGCAAAAGGGAAGATAGCTCGATGCTACTCTGGACCACTGTCATCGCGGGCAGTCTCGTGTATGATCAAGTGCGATTCGTCAGGACCTCTCGTAATACATGTGGCGAAGTTGTATGCTGAATCGGATGGTCAATCATTTTCCGCATTTGGGAAAATCTACTCTGGTACAGTGAAACCCGGTGAGTTCATATATTTCATCCCTGAATATTAGCATATTCGTATTGATCAAATTCAGAAATCGCTGTCTCACTTGTTACCTATGCGATTGACCTATCCGCAGGGGATCGCGTGAAGGTGCTCGGTGAGGCATACACACCCGATGATGATGAGGATATGGCTTTCGCAACGGTGACCAATGTTTGGATACCCCGTGGGAGATCTCGGACTGAGGTCATGATGGCCAGGGCTGGGAACTGGGTGTTGTTAGGTGGCGTCGATGCTGATATTGTCAAGACAGCGACGATCGTTGGTGCTGGTTCAGCCAGTTTTGGTGGAGATGATGGAGATGGTGAAATCCATATCTTCTCTCCGCTCAAATTTCCACAGGCGGGTGGGGAGTCCACTGTGAAACTTGCAGTAGAGCCACTGAATCCAGCTGAGTTGCCAAAGATGGTGGAAGGGTTGCGTAAAGTCTCGAAATCATATCCTATGTCGTTTACTCGCGTTGAGGAGAGTGGAGAGCATGTTCTTTTCGGTACTGGAGAACTATACCTGGACTGCATTATGCATGACCTGAGGACGGTGTACTCCGACATTGAAGTGAAGGTCGCAGATCCTGTGGTTGGATTCCGTGAGACTATAGTGGAAACAAGCAGTGTTAAATGTTTTTCTCAGACCACAAACAAAAAGAACAAGCTCACTTTTATCGCCGAGCCACTCGATGATGGATTAGCCGAGAAGCTCGAAAGTGGTAAGGTCAATCTTAGCTGGGATAACCGAAAACTGGGACGATTCTTCCAATCAAAATACGATTGGGATTTATTATCCTCGCGGTCGGTATGGGCATTTGGTAGCTCTCCAACTCATGGAACAAATATACTTTTGGACGACACTCTGCCAAGCGATGTAGACAAGTCAATGCTTAATTCGTGCAAATCTTCTATTGTGCAAGGGTTTCAATGGGCAACCAGGGAGGGGCCTCTTTGTGAGGAGCCCGTTCGATCGACGAAGCTTAAAATTCTAGATGTTGCATTGGCAGACAACGCCATTCACAGGGGAGGGGGGCAATTGATCCCTACATCGAGGAAGGTGGTCCATTCCGCATTATTGACGGCATCGCCTCGACTTATGGAACCGTGGTACCGTCTCCAAATCCAATGCCCTGGAGACATTGTGAAAGCTATCCAACCAGTGCTATCGAAACGTAGGGGTCATATAAAAGCAGAAAAACCAATCCCAGGGTCTCCTCTCTACTGTGTCACGGCTTATCTTCCTGTAATTGACAGCTTTGGATTTGAGACTGATTTAAGGACTTTTACCCAGGGTCAAGCGATGGTCCACTCGGTGTTTGACCATTGGGCTGTAGTTCCGGGTGATCCTCTCGACAAGAGTATTATCTTGCATCCTCTGGAACCGAGTCCTCCCCATTGTCTAGCAAGAGATTTCCTCGTCAAAACGAGAAGGCGAAAGGGTCTCTCAGATGACGTGTCGATATCAAAGTTTTTCGACGAGGGCATGAGAGCTCAACTTCTACAGAGCACCGCCGATGGCAACGCTCTGCCTAACTAAATAAGTAGAGTGGTTACATAATTCATCTGTGTAATATTTTAAGCTAAGATTGTCTTAAATGCGTTCAAATGGCTTGACAGAGAGCTGGCGTGTACAGGAGAGGTCGCTTAAGTAGGCACAATTAATACCTCTTACGTCTTAAGATAGATATATCACTTTTAACATCCCCTCCCGAGCTCTTCACACATGGCTATTCTCCTTTCTTCCTTCGTCTTTTGTAAACTCTTTTGCTTGTTCTTCTCGGCTTCCATAGATTCGGCATACCCAATCGGCTTTGCAACCTTTTTCTTTAGTTCAGCTTTCATTCGAAGCCTCTCTGCCATGGCACCCTTTTCGTTTGTATGCATGCAATAATGAAATGTGAGTATAACACAAGACGTGGATATGAATATGAGAATGTACAGCTGTTGGGATAGAGGACGACTCCAAGCAAATGTAAAAAGGGGAGGAACTCAGCTACAGCACTTTCTATCAGGTCGTGCTTTTTCAAGCAGCATATAAATGACAGAATAATTGTCCCCCTACCCAGTTGGTGTAACCAGGACAAGCGCATAGAAGACTTTCGTAAACTTCAATGAAACTCATAAAGTCGAGATTTCGGGGTTCGTCGTTGTGATGTCATATGAGGCAGTAGTAGTAAGCAGCTGTCCGTGGCATTCGACTCACCTCTGAGACCTTCGTTTCCTCCACAGATGGCATTGATAGATTATCTACCGCGTCTTCGGCAGCAAATACAATCGATGGTGCAAATAATGTTATTGTCATTATAGCCATTGTGGCGTAGGAGGTTTTCAAGAAGTCGGATCTAGAAGATGATGATGCATTCTGAGCGCTCAATGTGACGGAACTACGACCATTTGCAATTACCAAGGCACCTGCAAGTGGTGCGGTGAATGCGGAGGCCATATTGCTCAGTAAGAGACCGACGAGGCCGCAGGCGAATGAGGTCGATGATCGCATGGTTCCCTTTGTTGTCTACTTAGGTTATCTACATAAATATAATACACCAACCGTCAGTTGTAAAAACTCGAACTCGAAACTCGATGTTGTTGACCTGCGTCTTCTTGGCCCGTAGTTATTCATTCACCGTCACTCAGCGACGACCTCCTGTCTCACTCGTCTACGCGATGTCATCCTCCTCCTCAACACCAAAGTCTTCGCCATCGCAATACGTCATCGATGACGATGGTCGTAAATGGCGAAGTTGTGCTGGTTGTTGCGTACTAAACTCAAAGAATGAGGTCCTTATCGGTGAACGTCTTGGTAAACCAGGCTCGTGGCAGGCACCACAGGGTGGATTCGACGTGGGGGAGAGTGCGATCGATGCTGCTATAAGGGAATTGTACGAGGAGGTAGGTCTTGAAGTTGGGAAGCATGTAATCCACGACGCTGAAGCCGACAGTGTCATGATCAAGTGCAAGTACGAGACCGAGGGTACGGGAAGTTGGCTAGAGAAGGAGGGATTTGCTGGGCAGGAATTGAATTGGGTGGTCTTCCGATGTACCGATTCAGAGTTGGAACAGAATCCGTCGCTCGTATGTAATATGTCAGGATTGAATGGCGAGCCACAGGAATTCACCTCCATACGATGGGAAGGCTTGGCTTGGATACTAGCGAATGTATGGGAAAAGAAGATAAAACCCTATCGGGTCCTATACGACCAAAGTGCCCTGTTTATCATGCAATGGCATGACCGATGCGAAATGCTTGATCTGAGTGGAAAGTGGGTACGTGATTCTCAGCGTTGTGTTGGAGTCGTTGAGGCACTTGTGGCTCGCGGTCAAAGTTTGGAAGCCGCAAAGGAAAAGGCAACGGAACCCTATCTTCAATCGTGGAAGAGACATTATGTACAATACCTAGAGTGGGTTGTTACGACGTACTACGATGCAGAATGGCTGAAAGCCCGGCGAGAGCTTCACTATCCAATCGGCGAGTTCGAGGAGAGCTACGAGCAGGCATCAACAATATTTGGCACCGACGGTGGAGGTACAGTCAAACGATGTTGCTTTTATATGGCAGAAATAGATGCCGAAGAACGAGTTGCACATGTCACCTGCACTGACACGAACATCGGTAAGGAAGAAGCTGTACGCTACACAAAGAATGGAGAGATGATTTTGAGGCGCACCTTTGTCCCATCGGGTGGAACGGAAAAGTCTGTGTCCACCGAGGTTTTTATCAAATGCTGATTTATCTAGATTGTTACTGAGGCACTAATTATTCAATCATTTTTTGCTGTTGGCTCAATTTTTGCTCACCCAATTAAACATACATCACTTATGTTTACAAACTCTCAAATGTGAGCTTCACGTTCATCTTATTCGCCTGCTTCACAATTTCAGCAACGCCTACGGCCTTAATAGCGGCATCCTCCAAATCCTTCGCGAGGATCATTTTGAATGGCGAGTCTTCGATGATCTTGCCTGCAATTTCCGAGTTCGTGCCCTGCAAACGAATAACGATTGGTTTCTTCAACCCAATCTCACTCGCGGCTTTGCATACCCCGTTGGCAATAATATCACACTTCATAATCCCCCCGAAGATATTCACAAGGATTGCCTCAACGGCATCGTCGGCATCTAGAATCTCGAATGCCTTCTTGATTTGATTCTCGTTCGCGCCCCCTCCGACATCCAAAAAGTTGGCAGGCTTTCCCCCCTTGATATTGATAATGTCCATTGTCGACATGGCCAGACCTGCACCATTGACCATGCACCCAATATTCCCATCGAGGCCAATGTAGTTGAGATCGTACTTGGCCGCCTCCACCTCTCGTGAATCCTCCTGGGAGAAGTCCCGTCGTTCGAAGATGGCCTTCTGACGAAAGGCTGCATTGTCATCAAAGTTCACCTTGGCATCACATACCACAACATCACCTTCAGGGGTCTCGGTGAGTGGATTGACCTCCACTTGTGTACAGTCGCACTTAAGGAACATGGCATATAGGTTCGTGATGAGTGTTACAGCCTTGGCATGACTGTCAGTCCCCGCCTCTAAACCAATATTCGTCGCCATCCTCTTTGCCGCGTCAGGGGTCAGCCCCACGTTAATATCTACGGCCTCGGTAAATATGAGTTCAGGATTCGTCTTGGCTACATCCTCAATACTTGTTCCTCCCTTGGGAGATCCGACGAGCAGTGGTCCACCGGCGGCACGGTCCATAAGTATGGAGAGATACATCTCATTGCGTGCATACATACGGTCCATAAGCAATACCTTCTGACAGATGATCCCATTTGGTGCCTGTTTCGTTACCAATTCCTGACCAAGCATCTGAGAGGCCATGTACCCCGCCTGTCCTTTCTTCGTGACCATGTGCACGCCTCCTTTGAACCCATTCTTGAACGTACCGAGACCACGACCACCCGACAGGACCTGGGCTTTGATAACCACATCCCTGGATCCAGCGGCTGTCATTTTTGCGTATATATCATCCGCCTCCTTTGCCGTTGTGGCAACAAAGTTCTTTGGCGTTGCGATGCCATGTTCATTCATTATTTCCATGCTGATATATTCATGAACATTTAGGTTCCGCACAGCCCCCATCGCTGGAGTGGCAACGCGAGAGACATTTACGGCGGTTGATGAACCCACTCGTCGGGCGAATGTTGACGCTGCGGATGAGATCATGTTACTACAAACGAAGGTACAAGCGTCTCGAAGATTTTGTTTGTTGCTTTTGATGCCTCTGGGGGCTCCGTCCGTCATATGGCGTGCAAAGGCGTGCACCAATCGTTCTTATACAACATGGCGTGTAACAATCGGCTACGTCGTCGAGTGATTGTGTTGTCATTGCTATTAACTGTGGTGGTACCTATACAATCTTTTTCTCAGACGACCTCTCGTTTGTGGACGCCTTCAGTCAATCCTCCATTCGAAGTGTCACGACGACGTCGATATACCTTGTGTGCTAGCAGCACCGAGGATAGTACGTCGACCGATGAAGAAATGGATGTACTGTTTGAGGAACTATTCCAAGAATCCACCTCCGCGTCGTTATCGTATCCCAAAAATAATAACACTGTGCAAGTACCATCCCACTTTATACAAGGGAAGGAGACTGTAGGTATTGGGGGGAATGCTGGATTTTTTTACGATGTGAATGCATTGAAGCGTAACCTTGTTCAAGAATCTGTCAAGAGATGTAAACAGGAGTTACTTCTTCTACTTGGGGATGGGAGACAGAATAATGCAGCAGGCATGAGCATTCCTTCCAAAGTCGGGGATGATAAACAACGTACAGCCATGTCGTCATCATCAAGGTGGAGGAGAGATAGAGATGATTTAATAGAGGATCGTCTTGCGGCGTTAGTACAGGCAAATCCTGTTTCCACAACTACAGATTCAAACCTCTTGGATGGCAGCTGGTCATTTGCATTTGCAACGAACTCGGCTTCCACTATCCTTGATACATCACGCTTCCTTTTGAGCAAAACTAAACGAGTTGCTGCTGCTACTCAGAATAATTCATTCGTCAAAGGAGAGTCCGTGGGATCAGGCAGAGGTGGTCCATGGCGATTTAGATCGGGTAGGACTGAGAATCCATTTAGATCCTCGACACGGCAAATATTTTTGGAAAATTTAGATGACAGTGAAAATGCTCATATCATTGACGAGACTCGTTTGTTGGGAGGGCTATTTCAGAGTAGGATACGATATGATGTGTATGGTCTAACGCGAACATCCATCGACCTTGACATGACAGAAAGTGATTCGATTTTTTTTGGTATGTGCGTCGATAGTAGTACAAGAGTTGACTTCAAAGGAACCAAACAAGGAAAGCCGTTGGAAATACAGGTCATCTATCTTGATTCTGATCTATGTATCTGTACGACCGGAGAAGGACTAGATGGGCCGTTACACGTGTATACAAAAAGTGATACATGGAATACTGGTGGAGCCAAACGAACGGTATGGTTGATTACAAATACCATCTCTTGGATAACATCTTTCCAGAGTCCGCTTCGAATACGACAACGTTTACTCGCATTGCAATCAAAAACAAACGTCATATCGAAGAAAATTGGTCCGGGATTGAAAGCTATTAATATTGGTGAATTAGATGTAGATAAAGACGGAGCTACCCGGGCAGATCAATTTTGGGATGGCAAAGACGATCCATTTGTGCACTTATCACCGGGGGAAAGGATGGAGGTATTGAAATCGATGAGCTTAAAAGAGATTTATCGATCTGCGTCGGAACGGAAAGAACAAAACAAGAAGCAAAAATGGAGATGGTGGGGAGGCCAGAGAAATTATACATTTAAGCGACCTGAGAAATAGATTTACTTTACTTTAATGAAATCATGCACTTTCTGTGTTTATCACCAACACCAAAAACGATACAAGGAGTAACAACTAGTCACACTACAAACTAAACAGCCACGTTGCCAATGTATCCTAGAAAGGTCTGGGACAACGAGATGAGCAATCCCAAATCGCTCTTCCAATATCACGAGGCCAAGTGATGAGCTGTTCCAAGAAGTCATTAATCTCCTTAAAACAGTGACACATGGGTTCGAACGGCTGCAGTAACAACCAAACCTATCAAAAGAGGATGAAAGCGAATTTAGTTAGATTATTACGGACGAATACAGAGATGACATGAGCGTTGTGTGGTGTACAATGAGCCATTAGCCGAGCAGATGACTTCATGAAAGTCGACTTACCCCGGCGCATGCAACAGCGATAGGCCAAGCCAGGAAGATTAGGATGGCGAGCCAAAGAATAGCAAATATGGGATTGCGTGCCATTGTTGTTGTGATTGTTCGATGGTTGCTTGCCGACTTGAATATGACACTCGTCAACGAACGGAGTTTGTCTTGTGGCGTCTCGGCTCGGAGGGTTGCAAATTTTGAGATGTTGGTTCCCGGTCCACAAACTGACTGCACCGTCTCGTCACAAGAAAAGCGTCTCGATCTCTTCTACAAAACCAACAACAACACGATAGACCACGGCTCAAGAACATGATGCTCAAAATAAATAATGACAGTGGTTCGGTTTGTGTGATCCCTACATAATAAAAGCATGGATTTATTGCTGTTCTGCACACTTGTCCTCCACTTCCTCACGCTGGTATCATCATCGTCCTCGTCTGATGCAGATTGTGGACTGTATTTATCAGAATCATCGACAGGCCACACGTTAGGCAACTTCGCGGGCCGGTCTTATGAAAGCGATGAGACAATTGGCTCAAGTGATGCCATTATTCAGATTGTAGACATCCGACATCATAACATGGAGTCGGGAGGAACTGACCAAGAGGGTAGGGCTTTCGTTGACCGATTCCTAGTCGCATTATGGTCAGGTGATGCCACGGGGGGGTCGGATGAGGGTGATGACGTTGTATCGGCCGTAGGTGGACCTGTCTTTAGCAGTACTGGTCATGTAGGCATGACGAATGCAGTAATATATCATCCATCGACGTTATTAAGAACTGACACTGATCTTCTTGCTGCTGGGTATGATGAATTTACTTCTCCAGGAAGGGGGGCGTTTACTACATATCACAATCTAACCCTACTTGCGGTTGATAAAATTCCCGTGGGGATGGAAATATTCCTTGACTTTGGTGCAGAATACAATGCATATGAAAATCCTGACGCACCAGCTGATGATGATTACCGCAAGATGGACGAGGCGATTAAAAAGATGGTGCAATACTTTGATAAACATGCTGAAAATCTTGGAGAGAAGGCTGCGGAGGAAGTATTTGAATTCATAAAGAACGACGTTCTCAATTTGACTGCCGAAACTCGTGCACCCGCAGCACGATCACTTCTTCCCGACACGTACCAAGGCTTACAAGCCATAATTGATGTGGGTGGGACAGCCTTGTACAAAAATCCATCAGTCCGTCGTGATCTCGATTGGTTGAAAATGAATGGCTATTGTCAAGATAATCTCATTGCCGGGGTAAGTAACATACCTCATGCAGGACGAGGAGCTTTTGCCAAACGAAGTATGAAGAGAGGCGAAGTGGTGTCGGTAATGCCCTTGATGGCACTGAACAATGGACTTGATGCTCTCGTCATCACAGATGAAGAAGAGTATGGTGATGACACAACGTACCAACTGCTTCTAAACTATATGCTACAGCATCCGCAGTCATCCACCTTATTCTTTCCTGCTGGAGCGATGACTAATTACATTAATCATGGTGGTAAGAAATCAAATGTTAAGATGATATGGAGCACTAAAGCATGGAGTGACGTAAGAACAGCTCATGAGGTTCAGCTCGAGGATGTCTCTCTAATACCTCCAATTGATTTGATTTTGGAGCTTGTTGCCACCCGCCCTATCAAGAAAGGGGAGGAAGTCTTACTCGATTATGGAGACAAATGGGATACTGCGTGGAAAGATCATGTAAACAAGTGGAAGGCTGGGAAAGATACCAACATTTTAAAGACTGCCATGACTCTCAATGAGGAGCACCATAGTGTTCGAAAACCTCCTAAACCTTTCTCGACTGATAGCGAGAATAAATTGGCTGTGGATAATCTACATCTTGATGATAAAAAGAATGTCGCATTGAAATGTCAACTATTGTACGATGAAGACAAAATTGAACGTAGAAGAAATGCAGATGGAACGAGGACTAAAATTTACCCTTGGATACCATATCCAGTTGCTGGTGAGTCAAGACTGAAGTCAGACAGTGCCATACGTGGTATCAATCGAGTTGACTGCACTATCATGGATCGATCTGGCGATGAAACGTCGGGATATAAATACCTTGTCTCTGGAAACTTCAAATACACTGACACTGGCGCAATCAAAATGATCATTATAAAGAATGTGCCACATTATGCTATACGATATGTGGATAAACCCTATACCAATCCACAGTACGAGTTGAGTGCATTCCGAAACGCCATTCAATTTCCTGATGATATCTTTCCAAATAGATGGAGGAATCTAGTTCATCAAGATGGCGATCATAATGAACTATAGATCGGAGTCGGATTAACTATTCATGTAAATAAGCTATTAATGAGTTATGCTCTCAGTGGTTGTCCATTCTGTTACGTTCAACTTCATCCTCCTCTTGGGCTTGTGATGCGGAGCCCCTATCGGCTTGTCGTGAGGGCTGGCTTCTCCTCTGCTCCATTATTAGTCAATAATGAAAACAGCTTCGCTCGGGCTTTTGGAGGTGATGGTGGTACGTGTGAATGCCGGGGGGGATGCCCCCCGGATCCCCCCTCTGTTGGTGACGTCACGGG
>Ga0247833_1002359_pt1 | contig 27711 bp, 19 predicted proteins | sample LaCruzMarch2015__7_FD_187117 | JGI IMG/M metagenome (GOLD analysis project Ga0247833, IMG submission 187117) | Freshwater microbial communities from meromictic Lake La Cruz, Castile-La Mancha, Spain - LaCruzMarch2015_8m | ecosystem: Environmental > Aquatic > Freshwater > Lake | place: Spain... | reverse complement strand
GCTCGATCCTGGACGGTAGCCTGGCAATTTGTACAGATCAGTGTCCCCAGGGACGAGCAGCCAATGCACTCGCGGGCGAGCACAAGATCACTGATTTCAGTCACAAATTTATGCAGGATAGATCGCATGCGGCATGTCTATCGGGCCGGGATCTGGGTGGCTAGAGGCAATTTCCGGCTGTGGAACTACGATGGCACCTGCTGCTTTATCTAATCGTTACTTGGAAGGTTTCACGTGGGCGTTCTTGACAAGATTCTTCGCGCAGGCGAAGGCAAAACACTCCGCAAACTGGAGGGGATCGCGAAGACCGTAAATTCGATTGAAGCTGACTTCGTTGACCTCACCGATGAGGAGTTGCGTGAACTCACTGACGAATTTAAAGAGCGTTACGCCCAGGGCGAGAGTCTTGATGACCTAATGCCCGAGGCATTTGCGGCGGTTCGGGAGGCTGCAAAGCGAACATTGGGCCAGCGGCACTACGACGTCCAGATCATGGGTGGCGCAGCACTTCATTTAGGCAATATTGCGGAAATGCGCACAGGTGAAGGTAAAACCTTGGTGTCAACTTTGCCCGCCTATCTCAACGCGATTTCTGGCAAAGGTGTTCACGTGGTCACGGTCAATGACTACCTCGCCGAGCGTGACTCCGAATGGATGGGACGTGTTCATCGTTTCCTCGGTCTCAGTGTCGGCACGATTCTGAACGGCATGACACCTGCAGAACGGCGCGAAGCCTATGCAGCAGACATCACCTATGGAACGAACAATGAATTCGGGTTTGATTACCTGCGCGACAACATGGCGTGGACCGCTGCGGAGATGGTTCAGCGCGGCCAGAATTTTGCCATAATCGACGAAGTTGATTCAATTTTGATCGACGAGGCACGAACACCACTCATTATTAGCGGACCGGCTGACCAAGCCACCGAGTGGTACGCGGAGTTTGCTCGTATTGCGAAGAAGATGGTTCGTGATCAGCATTATGAAGTAGATGAGAAGAAGAAGAATGTTGGCGTGCATGAAGAGGCAATTGATTTTGTCGAGGACGAACTGGGAATCGACAATCTGTATGACACGGTTAATACCCCCCTCGTTGGCTATTTAAATAACGCGATTCGCGCGAAAGAGTTATTTAAAAAGGATCGCGATTACGTGGTCATGGACGGCGAAGTAATTATTGTTGACGAACATACGGGCCGTATCTTGAAAGGGCGCCGCTACAACGAGGGACTACATCAGTCGATTGAGGCAAAAGAAGGCGTCGAAATCAAGGCTGAGAATCAAACTTTGGCCACGGTCACCTTGCAGAATTTTTTCCGGCTCTATGACAAATTGGGTGGCATGACCGGTACCGCCATGACCGAGGCCGCCGAGTTCAATCAGATTTACGACCTAGGTGTTGTGCCAATTCCCACCAACCGAGACATGATCCGTCAGGATAATGCGGATCTGATTTACCGAACCGCAGAAGCAAAGTTCAGTGCGGTCTTAGAAGACATAGTTGAACGACATGCGACTGGACAGCCAATTCTCATTGGAACAACAAGCGTTGACAAATCCGAAGCGTTATCAGCCATGTTGAAGAAAAATGGTGTCCCCCACGAAGTCCTTAACGCTAAGCATCACGAACGTGAAGCGGCAATTGTCGCGATGGCGGGTCGTCGAGGCGCCGTGACCGTTGCCACCAATATGGCTGGTCGAGGCACTGACATCATGCTGGGCGGAAATGCTGAGGCCATTGCAGCTGCTGACCTCACCCGTACGGGACTGGACCCGGTAGAGGACCCAGAAGGTTATGAAGCGGCTTGGAAGCCAGCTTTAGCAGCAGCAGCAGCAAGCGTGAAGGCCGAACACGACGAAGTTGTTGCCCTCGGTGGGCTCTATGTTTTGAGTACCGAGAGGCATGAATCCCGCCGGATTGATAATCAATTCAGAGGCCGATCTGGTCGACAGGGTGACCCAGGTGAGTCTCAGTTTTATCTCTCACTCGACGACGACCTTATGCGGCTATTCAAAGCCGACATGGTGAATGCATTCTTGCAACGGTTTAATGTCCCCGACGACGTCCCGATTGAAGCAAAAATGGTGTCGAATGCAATTCGCTCGGCACAAAGCCAAGTTGAAGCACAGAACTTCGAGATTCGAAAAGATGTTCTTAAATATGATGATGTCTTAAACCGCCAGCGGCTCGTCATTTACGACGAAAGACGTCGTGTTTTACAGGGCGAGAATATCGAAGATCAAGTGCGAGAATTCATTACCGCAACCGTGGACGGTTATGTAACTTCGGTGACCAGCGAGGGTTACCCGGAGTCATGGGATCTCAACAGAATGTGGGATGCGCTCAAGGCGCTGTACCCGGTTGGAATAACAATTGATGAGGTCCTCGATGAATCCGGTGGCGACATCAGTGGATTGAGTGCAGATTTTCTGCGCAACATGCTGGTCGAAGATGCAGAGAAAGCATATGACGTCCGCGAAGAAGAATTGGGCGAGGAAGTCACACGAGAACTCGAGCGTCGGGTGATTCTCTCGGTGCTGGACCGTAAATGGCGCGAGCACCTTTACGAGATGGACTATTTGCGTGATGGAATCGGATTGCGAGCCATGGCGCAGCGGGATCCGCTGATTGAGTATCAGCGTGAGGGATTCGACTTGTTTACAGCAATGATGGATTCAATCAAGGAGGAGACCGTTGGATATCTCTTCCATGCAGAAGTCGCTGTCAAACCCGAAGTCGAAGAGGAAGCGGCAGCAGCAATTGAGGGACTCGTTGATGCAACCGGAACCAATGCTGGCGCTGCACTGAACTTAGAGGCCAAGGGATTGGCCCCGCAACGCCCGAGGCATTTGGAGTATTCGGCACCTGATGTCGATGCAGAAGGTGGAGTGGTGCACGGCGAACTGGATGCGGGGGAAGGCGGGATCATCGAGGTGAATCCCAACGCAAGCAGGGCCGAGCGTAGGCGAATTGAACGAGCTAATCGAAAGCGCTAGCGCATCTCGATAGCGGTGAGCAGCCATTGGTTTCCAACAGCTTCCATGCGCATTGCAATAGCGTGTGAACGTGCCGTGCCAACAAGTACAGCACTCGCCTCAATGATGCCCGGAGCAACCTGCATTGCCCGCACACCGCGGACTTTGCGCAATCGCGACAAACCTTTTTGGGCTCGCGTTGAAGGGTGTCGCGCGTAACTTCGACCGCGCATTGCCAGCAGTGAAAGTTGATCGCGGCTCACCCAGCGATTGAGCTGTGCACTGGGTCTTTCACCGCAACCCACCTCAAAGACCATTCGGGCCATGTGACCTGCCCAACTTATCGGGTGAGGAACGTCAACAAGTTCGCCCTCTTCGTTGGGAACCCGAATATGACTGGGTAACACTGATGATCCAGTTGTATCGGGCACTAACTCAAGTGGACGAGAAGCCGGCACACCGGGAGCGACCTGCCACATCAGGGGTAGTGGAAGTTGCTCCTTGTAGTCAACATGGTCTGGTAAACCCCCGTTGATCACGCGTAGATTTGGCGGTGGTGTTGGCGCTCGGTCAGTTTTGCCAATACTTCCCTTGCTATGGGTGATTAAGTAGTTCGTCATGGTGATCCTCACAAGAATTCGCGGTGGATGCTTGTTAGCATTTACCTTTGTTTGCTTACGTTTGCTTCATTTTAAATACGTATGCATTATGTGGGTAAGGACATTGCTTTTGTCAAGACCCAATTTTGCCTACACCCCGGTTATGCCCACAAAGATGAATTTCAAACACGGGTGAGTGAAATACCGCATCAGGTGAGGGTTTTATCCACAGGCCACGAAATCAATTGGCAAATACGTGAGGGGCGCACCCAAACTTGCGAAGTGCACATTCCCGAGGTTTGGATTCAGGCCCAGGCCAGTGTGCAGGCCCAACTTGATCAAGAGGTGGTCGCTGAAGCAGCTGAGCTTGCCGAAGCGCAGTGGAGTGAGATGACCCTGGTCGCCCGTCTCACGCAGGCGCGGGGAGAGCAGGTTGACCTTGATGTCCGCGGAAGTCGTTATTGTGGCGTTCTCATCGAAGTCAGTGCATCGGGTGATTTCATTTTGCTGCGGTGCACCGATGGTGAGTCGGCGCGAACTATTGAGTGCCTTATTCGGACCGGTTGTATTAATTCGGCGCGTGGACTTCCTCGCGGTCTAGCTCCGGTCGTTGAAGCATTGGCCCGAATCAGGATCGGTTTTCGAGAGGGATCCTGGCTGCGCGGGCAGTGGGGAAGCCGGGTGGTGATAAAAACTAATGACTCTGCGAGTCCCATCTTCGGGATAGTGGCAGCTGTTGGGCGTGACTTTATTGAAATTGATAATGGTGGCGGAACTAACATGCGACTGGTCGTGGCACTCGGCTCGTTGATCTCGATGAAAGTTGTTGCCTAGTCTGAGGTCGGACCGGACTCTTCATCTTTTCCAAATGGGTGGGTGGAAACGAATTCGCGGGTCTGGGCGTACATATTTTCGATGTACTGTTCAAGTGCTTGGGCTTCCACACGCCATTGCCCACGCCCACCAACTTTGATCGCAGGCAAATCACCGCTTCGTACCAATGCGTAGGTTTGAGCCGCGGAAATGTTGAGTGTCTCTGCAACGTCTGCAAGGGTGAGAAAGCGGGCCATGGGCACATAGTGTCAAAGTCACTAGACAATCGCAGCAGCCACCCTTGACCTGTGGATAACAATTTCGTGAATCTGAGGTTAGGACGGATAGTGGTAGCACCGGTGTTGTGATCGCACGCTGGCCGTGAATTACGTGAGTTAGCGAGAAGGTGTTGCATGCGAGTTCGTTGGGGTAAAGAGCGGTCGGTGAATCCGCGAAGTCGAAAGTCTGCAAGGTGGAGTGATATCAGGCTGTGGTTTGGTATTTCACTTTTGATTGTCTCAATGTTTGTTGGGGCGCGGGTTATGGCATCGGGTGAAGAGACGGTAACCCTGTGGCGAGCGAGTTCTGAACTTGCACTGGGAAGTCCTCTTGCGGGGGTCGAGGCCGTTGTTGTCGCCCTCAATGGGGCGCAGGAACCGTATTTTCGTGGAACGGTTCCACCTTCAGGGATTGTGGTGAGGCCGATCGGAGCAGGGGAATTCATTCCCAGTTCGGCACTGAGTGCGCTGCCTCCACCCGACTCCCGAGTGGTCACGGTTCCGGTTGATCCGCTGCACGTAGCAATCGGGCTTAACGCCGGAGATCAAGTGGACGTATGGTCGAGTTCGAAAGATGTCGGGTCAATGCTGCCACCAATGTTGGTGCTGACAGGAATAACAGTGCGAGCTGTCGCAAGTGATGTCGTGGGGACCGGCGGGGAAATTGGAGTGGTACTTCTCGTGCCGGTCACTCAAGTACCCGATCTCGTCCAAGCAATTCGAGTTGGAGTGATTGACTTGGTCAAGGTCCCATTGGAATCGCAGGGTTCTCGGTGAGCCAAAGAAATGGTGCGGGCTCGCATGAATTCACTATGGTCTGGGCGTTGACTGGGACAGCAGCGGAAGCCGAGTTAATCGCATTAGCCAACGCCGGTGGGATTGAAGTAAGTCGACGTTGCACTGATGCGCCAGAGCTTCTCTCGGTGTGTGCGGTAGTTCCTGGAACTCATGTATTAGTGGGAGCGCAACTTCCACGCATGAGTAGCGAGATTTTCGCCATTCTTACACAACATGTGGCATCGGTGGGTGTCATTGCATTTGATGATCACGAGGAAGCGGTTGCGCGTTCGTGGAATGCGCGCCGAATTTTGCGCGCTGATCATGCCGGCTTTGATCTGGCCTCCGAACTGCGACGAGACTTGTCCGAGCGCATTGGGGTTCAGGAGAAAAAACTACCGGGCACTACTGACACTGTTGAAACGGTCGGCGAAGTGAGCGCATGCTGGGGGCCACCCGGCTCACATGGCCGAACCACGTTTGCTATCGGGTTCGCTGAGGCTCTGGGAAAGCGTGGAGCCCGCGTGCTCCTCATCGATGCGGACACCATCGCTCCATCAATTGCGTTGACACTCGGTATCGAAGAGGACGTTAGTGGAATCGTTGTTGCAGCGCGTTATGCCGAGGCGAACGCGTTGGACTCGCGGTCTTTAGCCAACTGCGTGAGGGCTATTGCACCCAATTTCTGGGTGATGACCGGACTTTCTGACCCTTCGCGGTGGCCTGAGGTAAGGGCCGGAGCCATGGAGAAAATTGTCGCCCGAGCCCGCGAGTATTTCGATCACGTTGTGATCGATCTTGGCGCTGGCCTTGATGAAATTGATGGCGAGCTCGGGATTAATCTGGCGCCGACATTGGTGCCTCAACGAACGGTGGTAACAAGAACGGTCCTGGAGAATTCGGACCAAGTGTTTCTTGTAACCAGGGCTGACGCATTAGGTGCTCAAAGGCTAGCCAATGCATACAGCACACATGGTTCACTGTTTGCACATGCACGCAGGTGTGTTCTCGTAAACACGGTCCACAAAGCAGACTCGAATCAGGTTCAACGCGAATTTGGGTCGATCTGTGCCGCACTTGATCCTGAACTTGAAGTTCGGTACTTGCCCAGCGACCCGATCGCAACTGACATGGTCAAAAAAGTGAGCACGTTGGGAGAGCTGAATTACCGTGGGGCATTGATGAAAGCAATTGGTGAGTGTGCCAGTGCGTCTCTACGGAGAAGGGAGAACGTAGACCGTGTCACCAATTTCAGCCCACTTGTACAGCTTCTTCGCATCTTTCGCATCCATCCGAATGCAACCGCCAGTAGCAACGGGTAGTCCCAACTGGTCGGTTGAATGCATCATTTCACCGTTGTAATACTCGGGAATGCTATGAAAACCAATGGGGGTTTTGCCATCCATCCCATAAGCGAATCGCGTCATGTGATCAAAGGTAACCTTGGAATTGGGATTACCACTGTGTTGTGACTGCGAATATATTTTGTATTTCCCCATTACGGGGCGATCCCACCGTCCGACAACGGGGAAGCGGTAAACCACTTCATCAAATTCATCCATGACCCACACGGTCATCAATGCCTTGTCATAGACGATCCGTCGACCAATGTTGTCATCAAGCGGACGTTCAGGGACATTTTTGGCTTTGCGTTCGCGGGTTGCGGGCTTTGGTTTCTTGGGCTTGATTGGCTTCGCGGTGGGTGTCGGAGTAGGAGTTGCGGTGGGTGTCGGAGTAGGAGTTGCGGTGGGTGTCGGAGTAGGAGTTGCGGTGGGTGTCGGAGTAGGAGTTGCGGTGGGTGTCGGAGTAGGCGTCGCGGTGGATTCAACCACGATTTCGCTGGCCGCGACCGGTTGAGCGGTTGCGCTGGGGGAGTCCGAAGTCGCCAGAAAGCCAATGAGAAGACCAGCGAGCAGGGAAATACCAAGAATCGGGATGATTATGGAGGCGCGAACAAAGCGAACCCATGTGGGAAGTGGCACTTGCACATTCTGCCACTAACATGTCCGAATACGCACCTTGGGCAGTTCTGCCGGGGTTTTGCGTCGCGAGGAAGGGGCTTTAAGGGATGGAGCGGTTGAGCAGTCTTGACGCATCGTTTCTCTATATCGAGAGCTCCGAAACCCCTATGAACATTGGGAGTGTGTCCATTTTTACCGCCCCGGACACCGGCTTTGATCACGAAACTTTGGTGAAATTGATCAAAGCCCGATTGGCCTTTGTGCCTCGTTACCGCCAGCGGGTGAAGGACATCCCATTGGGCATGTTTCGCCCCGTCTGGGTCGACGACACATCCTTTGATGTCTCCTATCACGTGAGGCGATCCGCGTTGCCCAAGCCGGGCAGCCGGGACCAACTTGACGAGTTGGTAGCAAGGCTGATGAGTCGGCCGCTGGATAGAACCCGTCCATTGTGGGAAATGTATTTAATTGAAGGACTCTCCGGTGGACGATTCGCAATAGTCACCAAAAGTCATGAAGCACTTGTCGATGGCCTCGCAGCCCTTGACATTTCCCAAGTGATCTTCGACAGCGAGTCACAAGTCACCGTTGGACCACCGAGCTCATGGCGCCCAACCGCGGAGCCATCAGGTATTGAATTAATCAGTGCGGCATTTACTGAGGTCTTCACCCATCCCACCGCAGCACTCGAACTTGCGGTGAGCACCACCGGCGAAGTTGTTGCAGGAACGCAGGCTGTTGTTGGTAGCGCGGTGGGTGCCGCTCAATCAGCAATAAATGACCTTATTTCTTTAGCTCGCTTTCGCACTCGCTCACCCTTGAAGGTCAAGATTGGTGCGCAACGCCGGTTCGTTTCCGTGGATGTGGATCTGCAGGAATTACGAGAAATACGTAAATCCGCATCGGCATTAACGGGTCAAAGCGTGAACGTTAATGACATCATTTTGACCGTTCTCACAGGAGCTCTGCGGAATTGGTTGATCAGACGCGATGGAATGCCAAGTGGTCAAGAAAGATTCAATGCATTGGTCCCGGTATCCCTTGATTCACGCGTTGAGCAACCAACGCTGGGCGGCGCAGTGAATGCTTATGTAATTGAGTTGCCGGTTGCGCAGTTCGAACCGGTTGACCGTCTACTCAGTGTTGTTGAACAAATGTCTGACCTTGACCCAACCGGTGAGTTTCTTGGTGCGCGCGCGATTATTGACATTGCAGGATTCGGGCCAGCCTCAGTTCATGCACTGGGTGCACGGATGGCTTCAACGCTTACGCGTCGAGCATATGACGTAACAATCACCAATGTTCCCGGGCCGCAGCACGCGCTGTATGCGGCGGGATCAGAAATGCTTTCCTCGTATCCCTGTGTTCCCTTGGTACCCGGTCAAGCTTTGAGTATTGGGCTGACGAGTTACAACGGTGGCCTGTACATCGGGCTCATGGCAGATCGGGATGCGCTCGAAGACCTTGACGTCATTGCAACAAGCATCCGCGAGTCGATCATTGGTTTGCGTGCTTCAATTGAACAACGAAGCAGTTCACCTGGGACCACCGGTGAGAAACACCTTCGGGTGGTTGCCTCCTGATGCCCCGCCGCGCAATCGTCATTGGTGGTGGAGGTGTACTGGGTGGAACTTGGGCTGTTGGTGCATTAAGTGCGCTGGAAGCCGAACTCGGTATCGCCGCGGGTGAATGTGAATTACTCGTGGGCACATCCGCTGGCTCCGTTTTGGCCGCGCTAATTGCAAGTGGGGTCACCACCGGTGAGCTTCGTCAGGAGTACGGTGACGAAAAAGTGACCAGCGGTCCATTGGCAGGTTACGAATGGAATCCAGTGCGGGCAACCGGTGGATCACGACCCGGATGGCCACGCATCTTGAGGCCGGGTTCGCCCAAGTTGTTTGGCTCCGGTTTGCTTAACTTGGGGGAACTCCCCCTCACGGCAATGCTTTCGGGACTGCTACCACCGGGCGGTAAGAGCCTAGAGCGGGTCGGGCACCTGATTGACGCGGTCTCACCACTGGGTGAGTGGGCACAAACGGGGGAACATGCTGACGGCAGCCACCCAGCCGTGTGGATTGTTGCTATGGACTACGAAAGCGGTAAACGAGTTGTATTCGGTAGGGCGGGAGCACCCCATGCCTCATTATCTGAGGCAGTTATGGCGAGTTGCGCAATTCCAGGTTGGTATGCACCCGTAAAGATCGGTAACCGCACTTATGTCGACGGCGGTGCGGTGTCTGCAACCAGCATTGATGTTGTTAGTCACGAAGGCTATGAAGAAGTGTATGTAATCGCCCCAATGTCGATCACTGAATCAGATCATCCAAAAAGTCTCACCGCTAAATTAGAGCGCCAGTGGCGAGGTGTCGTTGCTCGAACTGCGGCAAGCGAAATCGCTGCCGTTGAAGCGGGTGGCGCTCAAGTCTTCATTGCCACCCCGACGGCAGAGGACTTAACCGCGATCGGAACCAACTTGATGGATTCAACCCGAAGGAAACTGGTCCTGCAAACGTCCATGCGTACAAGCCCGAAGACCTGGGCTAAGCAAACGGTCTAACCGCGTAACTTGTCAGCGCGCGAGCCACTCGCCTGCGACGCGCTCTTCGGCAGAGAGATAGCGCTGGGTTTGTTCGGCGGCCACTTTCTCGATTTTGCCACCGATAAATGGAACATTGGCAGTAAATGTGCCACGACTCGTTATTGTTGAATTACCTGCTGGGGTTGGGACGAGTTCTAGGGTTCCGGTAAAGCCCATGGGGCCAGAGAATTCAACGGTGACGGTTGCCGTTCGACCACCGTCTGGGCCTGGCGCACTCCACACCTGGGTCTCCGTGACGGTAATTGTGTCCCCGACGAGTGATTTAGCCGGTGCTGGCAAGTCCGCAGGCAGTACTCGGATGCTCGTCAGGGTGTCTACCTGACTGTCTATGTCTTGACTTACCCTGACCTGGGTCGAGAGTGAACCGGTTGCGTCGCATTTCGCCATGATGAATTCTTCTTGGGAAAGCACTGAAAAAACATCAGATGGACTACCAGTGAAATTTTGGGTGTACTCAAACGAGGTGGGCATGTAAATCTCATCTCCTCTATACTTGGATCGCTTTTCACGGCTAGCCTAAGGGAGTGAGCTCCCCACGCGCGTCGGTCCCAGGATTAGTCGACCTGGTTGCTCGGCGACTGTTTAAGGATCAGTCCCGTACAGATTTGGGTTTTGAAGCAAGTGATCCGGTTGCAATTGAGCAAGCCGCAGAGATGGTGGTATGGGCCAGTGTCAGACCAAATGGAATGCACGGGAAAACGATGGTTCGGGCATGGACCCCGGATCTACCGGGAGTGAGTTACTCGGTTATCGAAATAGTCACAGATGACATGCCCTTCTTGGTTGACTCGGTCACTTCAGAGCTAACGCGTGAAGGTCGAGCAATTCAACTGCTCGCACATCCGCTCTTTGCTGTAACTCGTGATGAGAGGCATCAGTTAACTGAAGTGCATGACCTTGACGTTGATGAAATCAAAAAAGGGATGACTGCAGAATCTTGGATGCGCATTCATATCGAGCGGGACTTCATCTCTGATAATCTCGTTGAACTTGTTGCTGGGGTTGAGCGGGTCCTCAACGATGTTCGCAAGTGTGTGAATGACTGGGGCTCAATGCGAACAAAAGCCATTGAAGTCTCCGATGATCTGCGTCGTCTACCACCTTTAGGTGTTGACCCAGATGAAATTGTCGAATCGATTGCATTTCTTGAGTGGTTGACCCAGGAAAGTTTCACATTTATTGGGTATCGCGAATACGACTTAGTTGTACAAGATGGCGAGGATGCATTGCGGCCAGTCCCTGGTTCAGGTTTGGGTATTTTACGGGAAAGCCCTGACGAAAAAAACTCGAAGAGTTTTTCAATCTTGCCACCCGCCGTGCGAGCCAAGGCTCGGGAGAAAACTATTTTAGTGTTGAGTAAAGCAAATTCCCGATCAACTGTTCACCGACCAGCATTTTTAGATTATGTCGGTGTCAAGAAATTTGACAGCCAAGGAAATGTTATTGGTGAGAGGCGTTTTCTCGGACTTTTTGCCGGTCGAGCGTATTCAAACAGGGTCACTGACATTCCCGTCTTGCGTGCAAAGCATCTAAATGTCGAAAGAAAACTTGATTTCGTTACCGGATCCCACAGCGCGAAAGACCTTGAAGAATTTTTGGATACCTATCCACGTGATGAACTTTTTCAAATGGATGTTGACCAACTCAATCAGATCGCGAAATCGGTTTTGAAGTTACAAGAACGGCGTCAAACAAAATTGTTTACCCGTTACGACCCCTATGAAAGATTCGTTTCAGCGCTGGTTTATTTCCCCAGAGACCGGTATACGACAGCCGTCCGACTGAGCTTGGAAGGTATTTTGCGGGAAGCCTTTGGGGGAGTTAGCGTGGATTACAGTGCACGCGTTTCCGAGTCGGTGTTAGCGAGATTGCATTACGTAATTCACATGCCCAGTGGAGTCGAAATTGCTCGCCCAGATCTGGGGGAACTCGAAGTGAGATTAACCAGTGCCAGTCGGAGTTGGATGGATGAGTATCAGTCACTTGTCTTGGCTGGAAACAACTCCGAGCTCATTCCCGTTTATGCGGATGCTTTTCCGGAAGGTTATAAAGGGGACTTTGATCCCAGCGTAGGCGTGAGTGATGCCTTGATCATTGAACAACTTGAGCCGGGTGAGCTGTCACTCAACCTCTATGCGCCGGTCGCCAGTGACTCTCGCGAACTGCGATTTAAGGTGATTCGGGTGGGATCAGCAATGCCGCTGACCAAAATCTTGCCGATTCTCGAGCGCCTTGGTGTGGAAGTCTTGGACGAGCATCCCTATGAGATTACGCGAACCGATCGCGTACCGGCATGGATCCTCGATTTTGGTCTGGTTCTCCCAAAGGGGGAAATTTATGGTGCGGAAACACTATTCACCCGATTTGAATCGGCATTTGAATCAGCCTGGCATGGTCAAATAGCAAGTGATGTATTCAATGCCTTAGTCACTCGAGCAGGTTTAACGTGGCAAGACGCCAAACTGATTCGAGCATATGCACGTTACATTCGACAGATCGGTTCTACTTTCGGCCAGGATTACATCGAGTCAGTGATTGTGGGAAATGCTGAGATCACTCGTTTGCTTATCGAATTCTTCCGGGTTCGATTTGATCCTGCGTTTACCGGAGATCGGGAGAGGGAGTCTGATTCCGCCCGCGAGCAATTTGAGGCACTCCTTGCACTAGTTCCTTCATTGGATCACGATCGGATTCTGCGTCTGTTTTGGTCCCTATTTGAGGCCACGATGCGGACAAACTATTTCACGGGAGCGCAAACCCTGGCATTCAAATTGGCGCCCATGATGATCAACGATCTTCCATTGCCCAAGCCGGCACATGAAATCTGGGTTTATTCCCCGCGGGTCGAGGGAGTGCATCTGCGTTTCGGTGCTGTTGCTCGTGGCGGTTTGCGCTGGAGTGATCGACGCGAGGACTTCCGAACGGAAATCCTTGGGCTGGTCAAGGCTCAGGAAGTGAAAAACGCCGTGATTGTTCCCGCTGGGGCAAAGGGTGGGTTTTTCGCCAAGCAGCTACCAGATCCCGCTGTGGACCGGGAAGCATGGATGAATGAAGGAATTGGCGCCTATCAAGACTTCATCAGGGCGCTGCTCTCAGTAACGGACAATATTGTCGACTCTGTTGTCATTCCACCCATCGGTGTTGTCCGCCACGATCGTGATGACTCCTATTTGGTTGTTGCAGCAGACAAGGGAACAGCAAGTTTTTCTGACATCGCGAATGCAATTGCCATCGAGGAGAATTTCTGGCTGGGTGATGCTTTTGCATCCGGCGGTTCTGCCGGTTACGACCATAAGTCAATGGCAATCACCGCACTCGGTGCGTGGGAATCCGTCAAACGGCACTTTTTCGAGATGAACATTGACACCCAACGGCAAGATTTTACGGTTATCGGTATTGGTGACATGAGCGGTGACGTTTTTGGCAACGGGATGCTGCTCAGCGAACACATAAGGCTGGTTGCTGCATTCGACCATAGAAATATCTTTATCGATCCAAGTCCGAATGCTGCAGTAAGCTTTGTGGAAAGAAAACGATTGGCCGAGCTACCCAGAAGTTCATGGGCGGACTACAACACGGAATTGATCTCAGATGGTGGTGGTGTCTTCGATCGTAGAGCGAAAAGCATTGCTCTTACTCAGGAGATTAAAGATGCACTCGATTTCAATATCGAAGCAGGTTCGTGTACGCCGGATCAGCTCATTAATGCGATTCTCAAAGCCCCCGCCCAGCTTTTGTGGAACGGCGGAATCGGAACTTACGTCAAGGCCAGCACGGAAACGAATGTTGACGTAGGTGACAGAACAAATGATTCAATTCGAGTCAACGGCGGCGAGTTGCGTGTCCAGGTAGTCGGCGAGGGTGGCAATCTTGGGATGACTCAACTTGGCCGAGTTGAGGCTGCTCGAAGTGGAGTTCGACTCAACACGGATGCTATTGACAACTCTGCTGGGGTTGACACCTCCGATCACGAAGTGAATCTAAAGATTCTGTTCGCCCCGTTGGTAGCAAGCGGCGCGCTCACTATGGAAAAGCGTGACGAGCTCCTCCATAGCATGACCGAGTCGGTGGCGACTTTGGTCTTAGCGGACAATTTCAATCAAAATGTCGTGCTCTCCAACTCTCGTGCTGGATCTGCGAGACTGATTCAGGTACATCAACGGATGATTCGGGAACTAGAGCGCCAGGAACTTTTCAGTCGGGCATTGGAGTACCTACCCGACGACGCGGAGTTGGAAACAAGGCGGTTGGCCGGAGAAGGGCTCACTTCACCTGAATTGGCGGTTTTGTTGGCCTACGCCAAAATTCAGGTTACAAAAGAACTCAACGCGGTGGGTCTGGGTAATGACCCTTGGTGCGATCAGATTGTAATCGAGTATTTTCCGAAAGAAATCCAAGATCGTTATTGCGAGGAAATAAAGTCACATTTGCTTCGTTCAGAGATTGCAAACACCGTGATGGCGAATGAATTGATAAACATCGGTGGGATCACTTTTGTTTTTCGCGCGGTTGAAGAAACCGGGTCCACTACGGTTGAGGTGGTCAAGGCGGCATTCGCGGCGATGGAAGTCTTCGGGATTAGGGACCTGTGGCGTTGGATCAATACACTTCCCGAAGATGTCCCTGCGAGTGCTCGAACCGTGCTGCACCTCGAAGTTCGCCGACTTCTTGATCGATCTGCTCGTTGGTTCCTACAAAATCGGGGCTCTGGGATTGAGCTTGAATCCGAGATTTCAACTTTCACAAACAACGTGGCGCAGTACGCCGGGGGTGTGCCTCAAGCCTTAAAGGGTCAGGAGTCGGAACGGTTTGAAAGGTTGTCGCAGCGATTCGTTGATGCTGGGGCGCCCAAGGATTTAGCCGACCGCGCAGCCAGTGGCCTTGACGTTTTCACCCTTTTGGACATCACGAAGTTGGCGAGTTCGCTGAATGCCGATATGAGTGACGTGATTAGTTTGTACTTCGCCCTCTCCGAACGTTTTGACATTGATCGATTACTTGTTCAGATCTCGGCCCTACCAAGGGGAGATCGTTGGACTTCATTGGCGCGCCAGGCACTGCGGTCGGACTTATATTCCGTGATTGCTGAACTCACCGGCCGGGTTTACCGGGGGACACAAGTTGGGGAAGCATCAACTCGGATAAGTCAATGGGAGGAGCAACGCACTGAGGGGATCGCTAGAACCAGAGCAACACTTGACGAAATTCTGCAAGTAGAGGAAGCGGACCTAGCCACCCTGTCAGTTGGACTCAGGGTCCTACGAAATTTGGTGGCTCAAGCGGGATGAGTTCGGACACGGTGACCCGGCAGCAACTGATTGAACTTCTGCGGATGCGGGAGCATGGTGAAACTGATTTCACCTTGGTTGACATTCGAGAGGAATACGAACTCTTCCATGGTTACATTCCTGGAGCAATCAATATGCCCCTTTCAACATTTGAACCGGATGCACTTTCGGGGGAAGTAATTGTGTATTGCCAAGCCGGGGTTCGTTCCGAGCATTTGTTGCACGAGCTCGCCAAACAAGGGCATTCCGGAGTCAAGCATTACGGCGGCGGTTATCTCGATTGGGTGGCTCGCCCCACACCTGATGCCTAAAGCAGGTTCTTTTTTGTGAGGTAGGTAAAGGACCAGTAACCAGGAATTGTGGGCAGCCAGAAAGTCACCAAGCGGAAGAGCAACACCGCAGAAACAGCCAATCCGGCGTCAAGGCCAGCGGCGGTGAGTCCTGCGGCGAGGGCTGCTTCAACCGCTCCGAGGCCACCGGGAGTTGGAGCCGCTTGACCGATTGTGGCACCGGCGAGGTAGACGACAGCAACAACCGCGATACTCAAATTGCCGTCAAAAGCGGTAACGCAGGAATAGAGCACGGCAATGTAGGCAATATTGAGAAGAAGAATTCCACCAATGCCTTCAAGTAATTTGGTTGGTCGCTGAGCAATCGTGACAAGTCGGGGGATCACTTCCTTGATAAGCGGACCGATTCTTTTACTAATCTCGCGTCGAACGGCCGGCACGGCCAGCAGTGCCAAAAGGATTACGGCAACTGCGGTCACACCGACTACCGCCCAAACGGGGGGATCAAATGTGAAGTCTGCTTGAGTTCCTGCGGCAATACCAAATGCGAGCAACAGGAGAATATGAGTCGCGAAGGCAGCGACCTGGGAGACGCCGACACTGGCCGCGGCAAGTGCTGGGTGCAGTCCAGATTTTTGGAGGAAACGCACATTGATTGCGATCGCGCCCAATGTTGGCGGTGAAACTAACGTGGCGAAATCGCCGGCAACCTGAGCCAAAACAGTTTTTCCGAATGACAACCTCTCGGGGACAAAGCCGGAGAGCGACCAGGCGGCACCCGCATAGGTAATCAAACTGAATCCAAGTGCCGCAGCCACCCATGACCATTGAGCGGTGCTAAACAGGGTCGCAAGGTCAACCGAGGTGAGTTGGGAAAGTAAGACATAACCGGCGATTGTTCCCACCACGATCATGACCAGGGTTCGAGGTTTAATCCGTTGGAATTGGATTTGTTCCATGTCGGCATCGGGTCGCAATTCAACGATTGCATCACGCAGGGCAACGATCATGCCTTTGTGCTTACGTAGTGCCTTGCGGGTGCTGGAAGAAAGGGCAACAGGTTGCAGTGCGGGAAGCGCCCGCGCTATCGCGTCACTGCCAAGCACCCGCCGTGCGGAATCAACGCTGCGGTCAACCGATGTCAGCATTGCCAATGAACACAATAATTCAGCAAGGTCCAAACGCATTGCTACATCACTTGCTGCAATTGATCCTTGATCCATGCCGAGTAACCACGTTGAATCATCGGCCCCGCGTAGCAGGTGTCGACCCGACAAGGCTCGGTGACTCATTTGGTGTTCATGCAGTGTTCTGATGGCTCGCCACGAACTTTCCAACTCGCTATCACTGATATCTGCAAGTTCATCAAATGGTATTCCCGGGATGTGCTGGAAAACGAGCGCGACCGAATCGGGGCCAACCTCAGTGGTGAGTAGTAGGCGGGGAGCGGGAACGCCGGCCGCCTGCGCGGCGTAGGCGATCAAGGCAGAGTGTTCAACTGCTTTACGCAGGTTGAATGCACCTTTTCCCGGTTCATCACGCAACCGAAGACTTGTCCAGGCAGCATTAACCAATCCGGCGCCTTCAAGGTCTCGGTCAAGAACACTGATTCGCAGAGTGTCACCATTTCTGGTTGTCGCCGAATAGCGGCGTCCGCGGCTGGTGAGGTTGTCGATCCGCAGTTGGGTGACGGGATAACCGCCACGCTCTAAAGCTGCGGCAACTGCAGCGCCACTGGGCCGAGTTGTCGTGGTGCCAAGGGCGTAACGGGTCAATAGACCAATCGCCCAGCCGATCGCCAGTGAAAAGCCAATTCCAGCAAGAGCAATCCCAGAACTGAGCACCGTGACCAAAATCAGTGACACTACGACCAGACTGGAGAGAACATTCCACGGGCGCCGACCCATCAGTCGCGCAACAGTGATGAAAGCAAGGATGCCGCCAAGGATGGGGGCGGTAGAACCACTCGTGCTGCTGGTCGAACCCGCCATGGCGACAAGTAGTCGAGTGTTGTCCAAGTTACCTATCACGATGGCTACGACCGATAACACGGTCACAGCGAGGAACAGTGCCACCAGGGCATCAAAAAGCTGTCGAAAACGCCGACGCACAATTAAGTTGATGGAGCCCGCAATGGGTAGACCCAATGATCCGATACCACCAACGATGTTCAGAGCGAGCACAACCAGAGATGGAAGGAGGGCCACACCGCCTTCAATGTCGGTATCTAGGCCAGCGGTTGTACTTGTTGCGAAATAGCCAAGTGCGATAGTTCCGGCAGCCAAAGCAAGCGCCACAACGAAACGAACAAGATCAAGTGGACGACGAATTCTTTTCTTGATGGCTCCGTCATCGATGACGACCGGGTCCACGGTTGGGCTTGAGCCGTGGGCCCTGCCGGAATCTTGGGCAGTGTCTTGGGGGATATAGGGAATGGGACCAGCAATGGTGAACTGCGTCTCAATTCCTGAATCCGGTTCGGGCGCCACGGGGTGATCGTGTCACAGGCCTCCCCCTTCGATGCAATACGACTCTGCAATAGGCCAACCCAAGATGCCCGTTCAACGTTTCGGGGGTTTGTCAGGCAGATTTGTCAGCCAAACATGGTATTCATAGTCCATGCGTTGGGAACTGGATACAGATCTGAGCGCGCCAGAGGCGATATTGGCCAATGCGGCCCAGGATGCTGTGGTCAATCTCGATTCGGGACGCAATCTGGTCATCGGTTCGGCCGGCTCAGGGAAAACGACAACACTGCTCGCTGCCACCGCCAAAGTTCTTCGTGGGGGAGTTTCACCCAACCAAATCTTGATTCTGACCTACGGGAAATTAGCCGTTCGCGACTTCCGCGAGAAGCTCGCTGGGCAGGTGAACAACACCGTCCTCCCGTATATCGGCACATTTCACTCATTGGCCTACTCGATCGTGATGGGCGCCCCCGAAATAGTTCAGCCCGATTCACGGGAATTACCCAAACTGCTTTCCGGTGCCGAGGAAGATGCTCGGATCCGTGACCTCATTAAAGGTTTGCTCTCAGATCAACCGGGTTCATCGGATATTGGCGCAACGAGTCAATGGCCGGCCTCACTTCGAAGCGCCGCCACTACTCAAAGTTTTGCGCGGGAAGTGCGTAATGTCATTGCCCGACTGAAGGAACTGCATTTAAGTGGAGCAGATCTGATTGCATTGGGTAAACAACTCGATCGGCCCGAGTGGGTAGTTGCGGGACATATTGCCTCTAATGACGCTGAAGTTATGGCTCTGGAGAATGTCATGGATTACAACTCTCTATTGCTGGAAGCGATTTCCTTGGCACCGCAATCACCGGTAACTTCACGAATCACGCATATATACGTGGATGAGTACCAAGAAGTTGGCCCGCTACACCGCGAACTCCTTTCCGCACTCGCCCAGAAAGCTCAGGTGCTCGTCGCTGCTGGTAATCCACATGAGAGTGTTTTTGGTTTCCGAGGATCAGAAACTGACATGGCTACCGGGTTTGCGCAGGAATTTTCACATTCGAAAGTTCATGAACTTAATGGTGGCTGGCGGTTTGGACCCGAAATTGCTGCTGCTGCCACGGCACCCTTTGCCGGGGGCGCTATGGCACAAGTTGGTTACGGAGACTTTTTTGTTGACACGGGTTCGGTGGTTGTCAAGAAATACTCCTCCCGAAACGCACGCGCAGCATTCGTAGCGGAAGACATATTTAGTGCCCACATGACTGAGAGCGTTCCCTGGAGGTCAATCGCCGTTATCGGCCGGGCGCGCTCAGACATTCCGCTGATCACCCGGGCCCTGAATCGCGCAGGTGTTCCTGTCGTCGTGGGAACCGATGAAATTGCATTAAAAGATGAACCGGCAGTACAGGTCCTACTTGGTCTGATTTCCTTAGCCGCCCGTCCGCAACAGAGCACCGCCTCGGACGTATCGGATCTGTTGACCGGACCGATCTATGGATTTGATGCGAGTGAGATCCGTCGCCTTGGTCGAGTCTTGCGCACCACCCAACCCAATGTCAGTTCATCAGAATTGATTCGTGAATTAATCGTTGGAGTTGGGTCTGCGACTGAAATTCCTGGAGAGTTGGGTGCTCGGGTAAAAGCAATAACCGGACTCATCACACTTATTCGAAGTGAGATTGCGAGCCACAAACCGGTCATAGATATTTTGTGGACCGCATGGAGTGGCGATCCCAAGCACTCGCACGGTTGGCCGCAACGCCTACAGCAAGCCGCTCTCGCTCACAGTGCAAGCGCGCACCACGACCTTGATTCGATCATTGCTCTCTTTGATACAGCCACTCGATTCTCAGAGCGAACGAACGCGGGAATTGATAACTTCCTGAATCAACTGCGATATCAAAACTTGCCCGCTGAGCCGGTTTCTGCGCGGGGCTTGCGCGCTGATGCTGTACAAGTAATGACCGTTCACCAGAGCAAAGGCCGAGAATGGGATCGCGTGTGGGTGGTTGGGCTCGAAGAAGGAATTTGGCCGAATCTCGTATCCCGCGGGAGTTTATTGCGAGCCGAAGAAATTGGTCCGGGGCGCGCGGTTCCCGGCACAAACCCGGTTGCGCTCCTGCGGGAGGAACGAAACCTGTTTTATGTGGCCAGTACGCGTGCACGCGTGCTACTGACCTTGACCTGCATTGACCAAGGTAGTGAAGGTGGGGATCAGCCCAGCCGATTTATTCGCGATGTTGTCGCCGGTGGGGTAACCCCCCACTCTGTGAGCGGTTACCCAAAAAACCGTTCAAGCTGGTCGGGGCTTGCGGCAAGTCTGCGAACGACACTTGCAGATCCACTGGCGAGTCCATCACTCAAATCCATCGCGGGAAATGTGCTCCACGAGATGGGGCCAAGTGTTGGGCCGCCCTCGTGGTGGGGATTAGCGCCCCTTACGGAATCCAGTCGCCCGGTCCGGCCGGCTCACTTACCCATTCACATGTCAGGCAGTTCACTGGACTCGCTGTTGCAATGCCCGCTGAAATGGTTCTTGGATCGAGAGGTGAATGCCAAGGTTTCTCGCGGATCAGCAACGGCATTTGGCAGTATTGTCCATGCAATCGCTGAGTTTGTTGCCAAAGAGGAACTGGACCAAGATCCAGTGCGCATTCGCGAATTGATAAATGATTCCTGGCATGCCGTGGCATTTGAAGCGCAATGGCAGTCAGAAGCAGAATTGGCCAAGGCCTATAAAGCGGCTGAGCTTTTCCTTGATTACCACAATCTTTCACCGCGAGTTTTCAAGCAGGCTGAAGGTAGATACGAAACTGAACTCACGGTTGTCACGCCAAATGGTGAGTGCGAAGAGATTGAACTCAGCGGCATCTTGGACCGGGTGGAAATAGATACTGACGGACGACTTGTCGCCATCGACTTCAAAAACGTCGCCACCCAACCCACGAAAGCCGAAATCGCGGAGAACGGTCAGTTGGGGATCTATCAATTGTTACTCCGCGACCAACAGAACCCAGACCTGAATTGGGATGCCCAGAATCAAGACGAAATCCCCGTTGGTGCAGCGCTCGTCCAGTTGAAAGTAGATACCTCGAAACCAAAAATTCAACCGCAAGAGGCCATTGACTTTTCACAATCGCCCACGTGGATTGAAGTGAAACTTGGTGAAGCCGCAGAGATTATTCGCACTGAATCATTCACACCGAAAGTGAATCCTTCCTGTCGTTACTGTTCCTATAAGAGCGTGTGCCCGACCACATCAACAGATGTTTTCAACCGTGGCGTGGTGGAGGAGGGAGAAAGCGATGACAACTAATTCACACAATGAACTCAGTGACGTAGATCTTAAAAAGATTCTTGGTTTCGCCCTCTCCGAACAGCAATTGAATGCGGTCAAAGCCCCTCGTGAACCTGCCGTCATGGTGGCTGGCGCCGGATCGGGGAAAACGACATCTATGTCAGCGCGGATCGCCTTTCTCATCGGTAGCGGATACGTCACACCCGAACAGGTTCTGGGTCTCACTTTCACCACGAAAGCGACCGCTCAATTACTGGATTCTGCGCGCTCTCGAATCGCCGACCTTGCGAGGTTGTACCCCCAGAGCTTCGACACTGAGGGTGGGGATCCCGTCATTTTGACCTACAACTCATTTGCATCCGGAATAGTCAAAGAATTCGGAGCCCTTCTCGGTCGGGACTTCAGCTCCGATGTACTCACCGATGGTGCGCGCCAGCAATTGGCGTATCGACTTGTGTGCAACACCCAACAAGATCTCAGCGGGATCCCTGTAGGTCCAGCAAAAATCACTTCTGATTTATTAGCCCTCGACAGTGAACTCAGCGAACTTGCGATTGGGCCAACGGCCGTTATGGAGTACGACCAGAAGGTATTAAATTTCATCAACGGACTGACGAATTCAAATGATACGCTGCGAAAGATCTCGCGAACATCATCGAGAAGAATCGCCCTCTCACGCCTGGTACAAGATTGGCGGGCACTGAAAGACTCACGTGAGCTCATTGAATTCTCTGATCAAGTAAGGCTTGCCAATAAAATAGTTATTGAATTCCCCCACGTGGCAAAGGAAATTCGGTCACGTTTTTCTATTGCTTTACTCGATGAATACCAGGACACGTCGATTAGTCAACGAATTCTTTTAGAAACAATATTTTCTGATGGCTTCCCCGTAACGGCGGTCGGGGATCCATGCCAAGCGATTTATGGTTGGCGGGGCGCCAGTGTTGACAACATCAATAAGTTCCCTCAACAATTCCAGAATGTGGATAAACAAGATGCCCCCGTATATCCACTGTCGGCCAATCGACGCTCGGGTTGGCAGATTCTTGAATTGGCGAATCTGATCTCGGAAAATTTGCGGGCCGAACACCCAAAAGTTCAACGCTTGGATCCCACGCGTGATATTCAGGGTGAAGTCACTTTGGCACTTTTTGACTTTGCAGACGAAGAAATGAACTGGATGGCTGATCAGATTGCCATTCAACACGGTGCAATAAGCGCTGCTGGACTCGATGAAGATATTGCCGTTTTGGCCGCAACCGGGAATCCACTGCTGCGTATGCGCGAGGCTCTGCAACAGCGCGGAGTGCCCGTGCAGTTGCATTCAGCGGCCGGTTTGCTTTCACAACCCCTCGTCATGGATCTGCGGGCAATACTGGAGATCATCCACGAGCCAACTGCTAATCCATCCTTTGTGCGTTGGGCTAGTGGGGTTAAGTGGCGCATAGGTGCACGAGATTTGGCCGCGTTGGGTGCCCGTGCGGGCGAGCTCGCCAAGTCACAAGGACGAGTCAATGCTGAAAACATTGAACAAGCTCTTGAGGCAGCGGTTGAAGGTATTGATTTAGTAGATGTCGTGTCCCTCTCTGATGCACTCTTTGATCTTGGTGAGCTTGATCGCTACTCGACCGGTGCGATTGAAAGATTTGGCGCTATGGCGCAGCAAATCCGGTCACTACGCTCCCACGCGGGGGAGCCCCTGCTGGAATTCATGGGTCGAGTGATTCGCAAGACGGGAATAGATATTCAGGCCCAACTTAATGAAAATGACGCAGTCGTGATCAATGAACTCATCAATCTCGCAGCCGACTTCAACGATATTGATGGCAGAGTGTCCTTGGGTGCATTCATTTCTCGCCTCAATGACATTGAAAGATTTGATATCAGTCTTGATTTTGAACAACCCGTAGAAAAAAGTGCGGTTCAACTCATCACGATTTACAAAGCCAAGGGTCTCGAGTACTCGCACGTCTACTTGCCCAACCTCAGTGATCGAGCTTTCCCAGGAGGAAGAGCGCGAAGTAATTGGAGTAGTGATGCCACCATGGCTCCCTGGCCACTACGCCAAGATGCACCAGCGCCTATTGCCGACTTCCCGGATTACACGCTAACTAAACTTTCTGAATCAGATTTCAAAAAGAACTATCTTGCACACTTTGATGCACTCAAAGATCGTGACAATGAGCGGTTGGCCTATGTCGCATTTACCCGCGCCAAAGATTCATTGACTTTGAGCGGAAGTTGGTGGGGAGTGAATTGGAAGAGACCACATGGCCCGCACCCATTTCTCGCCGCAGCTCACAACCTACTGGCCGGCACCAGCGCACATATTCCGTTTTGGGCTCCAGAACCAGAAGGGGATCGCCCCGAGCGGGTGCAAGATACCCAAGAGTTGTCCTGGCCAACGCAAGTTCCACAAAGCATTGTGAAACAGCTCATTGCGGAGTCCGAATATGTGGGTGATTATGTGAGCCGTGATGGTTTAACACCCACCGAGTCAGCCACAGCGGCCCTTTGGGTGCAATCACTCGCGGCGGTCAATAGTGAACGTGCTCGTTTGGAGTCACCTATTCGCAAAGTGTCATTGCCGAGAAGTTTGGGCGCGAGTTCCATGTTGCGTGCAATGCACGAGCCGGAAGTTTTCGCGGTGGAACTTGCGCGACCCATGCCACGTAAACCCAATTATGTCGCTGCTCGTGGCACCGAAATTCACGCCTTCATCGAGAACTATTTTGGAATGCAAACCCTTTTTGACTGGGATGAACTCGAAGGTGCATTGGATTCTGGAACCAAAGACACCGCAATTACCCGCAAACTCAAAGAGGCATTTTTAGCGAGTCGATTTGCCCAACTGACTCCGGCCGCCGTTGAACAGCAATTCGCTTTGACTATCTCGGGCCGTTCGATCACCGGTTACATCGATGCCGTATTTGAGGTAAATGGCCGATATCTAGTCGTCGACTGGAAAACGGGTGGGACCGAGCACTTGGATCCGGCTCAACTTGCCTTCTACCGGCTAGCGTGGGCGCGCATTGCTGGAGTTGATTGGCGAGATGTTGACACTGCATTCGTGATGTTGTCACTGGGGACTGAACTTGCGGTGGACACTGACGAAATTATTCGCGATCTGGAACGTCAATTGGTTTAGCAGTCTTGGGATCGGTCGACTCAACGATCGCTTCACCCGCTTCTTCCGTTGGTGTTGGGCGGACCCCAATCCAGTTGCGCATTTTCACTCGGGCAGGTTCTTCAATGAAACGCCACATTACATAAGCAATCACAAAAGACATTCCAAGGAGAATCACAACTGCCAGTGCATAGAGAGCGCCACCATCGATCCCAAGTGCATTCATGCCCGCGCGCCATAGACCGAACCACACCAGATGTGTCATGTACAGCGAGTAAGAAATAAACCCACCAAACACCATGATTTTGGTTGCCAGCCAGTTAGACATTCCCCGGCGAGAGAGTGCAAGTACACCGATCCAGGCGACGAGGACGGGAACCAAGACTAGGTGGAAGTAGGGAGGTAGCGGTTCTGCATCTGGATCCGTGGAAGTAATTGGTGCGGCAGCAGCGGGAAGCCATGCGAGGAACACAGAGCCGGCAACGACAACAGCTGGTAGCACAAAGGCGAGAACGTCACACACTGATGCCGTGCGGTCAGAGTCGCGAAGTCGATCAACAATCAAATAGGAGACCGCACCTGCAACAAATGCGGTGAGGACGCGGTAGGTAGAACCCCAACTATCCATGTAATACGGATCGGTCGTTCCCAGTCCGTAAATTACCAGCGGGGCAAGCGTGAGCAACCAGAAAAGACCGAGCGCCCAAGTGGGCAAATGCTTGTGCATCCGCCAAAGCACAAGTGCCATCAGTGGGAAAAGCAGGTAGGCAAGCCATTCCATTGAGAGGGACCAGGCAACAAAGTTCCAACCCCTTTGGGGATCTGAACCCCACTCTTGGATGAGCAACAGATTCTTAATGAAGTCCCACGGATTGAGCCAACTTCGATTGATTTCTTCACCGGTAACGATGGATTGAGCCACGATGGCAAATCCCGCAACGAAGAGCATGACCAGATGCACGGGGTAGATGCGGGCTAGCCGAAGCCACCAAAACCTGAGTGATTTCTTCGCTTTGAGGCGTTCGCCCAATGAATTGAGATAGGTATGAGCCAAAATAAATCCGGATAGGGCGAAAAACAAGTCAACTCCGAGTCGACCTATGCGTATGAAGTCGGGCAGGACCGGTATGTCCATGAGTCCAATTGCATCTAGCTGGGCTTGTGAGTGATAGAGCAAAACCCAGACCGCAGCGACGAGTCGAATACCGGTCAGCTGTCTGATGAACACGTTCACGTCTAAACCCTATGCGCTCACGGCGCAATCAGAGGGTAGGTTGACCTCTGTTGAGAGGATTCCATGTCACATTCGCCGATACTGGCCGATTTATTACTGTCCCGCAGCGCGACTGATCGAAGTGCGGAATTGCGCAATAATCCTGAGTGGATTGCGGGAGCGTTGAAGGATCCAGCCACGTTGTTCATTTGCGTGAATAATTCATGTTCGCCCGTCAATGAGAAGGACCTTCGATTCTTCACCTTCGAGGAAATCCCGCAGGATTCGTTGACCTATTTTCTCGGTCGCGAAGGTGATGTTGCATTCTTTGGCGTCGGCGTCGATGCCAACTTCGTTTCAACCCATGAGCCTGACTCGTGGTTGAACTTGCGCGCCAGCGGGTCACTGTTGAGTGACCGTGATGCCGGATTGTTAGTTGCTGCGGTGGCTTTAGACAATTGGAATGTCACGCATACCCACTGCCCGCGGTGTGGCACGCACACTGTGCAACATGAGGCTGGCTGGACCAGGCGTTGTCCAACCGATGACTCAATCCATTTTCCACGAACAGACCCAGCCGTGATTGTTTTAGTGAGTGACCCTGATGACCGCGTATTGCTTGCGCGGCAAAGTCGCTGGCCAGAAGGATGGGTGTCGGTTCTCGCCGGGTTTGTTGAAGCGGGCGAACCGGCCGAAGCAGCCGTTATCCGCGAAATATACGAAGAATCTGGAATTAGGATCAATCCTGAAAGTATTGATTATCTGGGGAGCCAGCCGTGGCCATTTCCCAACTCGCTAATGCTGGGCTATCAAGCTAGGGCCCTCAATACTGACATTTGTGTTGATGGTGAGGAAATTGTTGAAGCCCACTGGTACGACCGAAAGCAAGTACGGGAATTGTGTGAAACCCAGAAAATGCACCTGCCACCACGAGTGAGCATTGCCCACCAACTGATCACCCGTTGGTATGGAGAAAAGCTACCCAGCAACACGTCATTTCGCTAGCCAATAAAGATTGTTAAACCGCCATCTTGGCAATTACGTCGGCGATAGGTGGGTTGGTCAACGTGGTTCCATCGGGAAATTTAAGTGTGGGAACGACCTCGTTGCCACCATTGACGGAGGCGACAAAAGCCGCAGACTCGGGGTCAACTTCAATGTCTACCTCGGTGTACTCGATTCCTGCCCGCTTCATCTGGGCCTTAAGGCGCTGGCAATAGCCACACCACTCCGTGCTGTACATAATTACTGAAGATGCCTCGCTCATAAGGCAAGCCTACGGGTGCGCCGGAGTTGGTGCGAGAGGGTCAGATCCCCATGACAGGATCAGCGAGTGGATTCAGAGCAGCGCGCACAGGACATCTTGACGGGCCTGGATGCTGAGCAACGCGAGGTTGCTCTAGCAGTGAGTGGCCCGGTTCGGGTTCTCGCTGGTGCTGGTACCGGTAAAACAAGGGCGATCACCCACCGCATTGCGTACTCGGTTGCAACGGGATCCAGTGAAGCTGAGCGCACCCTCGCACTGACATTCACCAATCGTGCAGCCGGGGAAATGCGTCACAGGCTTAGGGGTCTTGGCGTCCAAGGTGCACAGGTACGCACCTTCCACGCTGCAGCACTACGTCAACTTCGATTCTTTTGGCCACAACTTTCGCGGACAGCATTCCCGGAACTCATGTCGAGTAAGGCCCCGATAGTTGCTCGCGCCTTGTCCCATTGCAAAGTCGATAGTGACACAGCTTTGGTGCGTGATGTCAGTGGTGATCTTGAGTGGTGCAAGTCCAACATGATGGATTCAGCCCTGATCCACAAAGCGAAACGTGACTTTGCGATCGACGTCGCGACCCTTGCCAAAGTTATGGACTCATATGAGAGCCTCAAAAAAGAGCGTAATCTTTTGGACTTCGACGATATTTTGATGCTGATGTCGGCCGCAATTCGTTCCCGTCCTGACATTGCTACCGCAGTGCATTCGGCCTACAGGTGGTTCACCGTTGACGAATTCCAAGACGTAAATCCATTACAAAAAA
>Ga0247833_1002346_pt1 | contig 27811 bp, 31 predicted proteins | sample LaCruzMarch2015__7_FD_187117 | JGI IMG/M metagenome (GOLD analysis project Ga0247833, IMG submission 187117) | Freshwater microbial communities from meromictic Lake La Cruz, Castile-La Mancha, Spain - LaCruzMarch2015_8m | ecosystem: Environmental > Aquatic > Freshwater > Lake | place: Spain... | reverse complement strand
CCGCTTCGTCAGCTTCTTCTTCGCCACGAAGTCGAGCGACGCAAAGCTTAGCTGGTCCATCGGCAGGCCCCCTCGAATCAAAGACCCCAGTGTGCCATGATCCGCGGGCTGTTCAGAGGTTCCCTAGAATATCAGCGCTTTGGCCGTTGTGGGTCGCCCTCGCGGGGAAAGTGCTGACGTTGATCGGCGGCATCGCGCGAACGGTTGGCGTAATCACGTTCTTCACCTTGGAAAGTCTGGCCCCCTATCGCTGGCCCCTGATCCTGGGTGGCACCGCACTGATCATTGTGAGTGAGGTCGCGTTGCAGGCGTTTGGCCGCCGCCTCGCGCGTCAAGTCGCCTCCGAAGGGAGCGACGAGCAAGTCCGTACCGACAACCGGTAAAAACCAACCCATCAGAGCGCGGGTCGGGCGACCAGCGCCAGCGTATAGCGCTTGCCGTCGGGCCGCGCGTTCTGTTGCTCGACGAGGCGTTCGGCCCGCTCGACACCAAGGTCAGCAATAAACTGCGCCGCTGGCTGCGCAATTTGCACGAAGAGTTGCAAATCACCTCGATCTTCGTCACCCATGACCCGGACGAAGCGCTGGAATCTGCCGACCGCGGCGCGTTGATGGATCAGGGACGCATGAACTTTCAGCAGCTCCGAATTCTTGGCGAGACGGTCAAGCATAACTTCAACCTGACCGAGGTCGCGAACGCCCTGAATACGTCGCAGTCTGGCGTATCGAAACACATCAAAGATCTCGAGCTCGAACTCGGCGTCACGCTGTTCGAGCGTAAAGGCAAGCGCCTGCTCGGGCTTACAGAGCCAGGGCGCGAACTGATCGGCATCGTCGAGCGGATGCTGATCGATGCCCGCAACATCAAGCGGATCAGCGAGCAGTTCAGCCAGCGCGACCAGGGCGAACTCAGGATCGCGACGACACACACCCAGGCCCGCTATGTTCTGCCGCCGATCGTCGCAAAATTTCGTGCGCAGTTCCCAAAAGTGCGGCTGATCCTGACACAGGGCAACCCGACCGAAATCGCCGCCCGCCTTGTCGAGGGCGAAGCCGACATCGGCATGGCGACCGAGACGCTCGGGGCCGAACCGCAGTTGGCGACCTTCCCATTCCTGCGCTGGAGCCACGGCGTGATCGTTCCGACCGGCCATGAACTGGCGACGAACGCGGCCTCGGACAAGCTGACGCTCGAAGCGATCGCCGCTCATCCGCTGATCACGTACGATGCTGCCTTTACCGGACGGCGGGGCATCGACCAGACCTTCGCCAAAGCGGGGCTCGATCCCGACGTGGTGCTGTCTGCGCTCGATAGCGACGTGATCAAAACCTATGTGGAACTTGGCCTTGGCATTGGAGTGATCACGGCAATCGCCTACGACGCGTCACGCGACACCCGGCTTGCCTTCATCGACGCAAGCCACCTGTTTGATGAAAACGTCTCGCTGATCGCGATCCGCCGCGACCGATTTCTGCGCGATTTCGCCTACCGGTTCATCGCGTTGGCGGCTCCCGGCCTCGACGAGGACGCCGTCCGCAGCGGGTCGGCGCGGTTGGGCTGACGGCAGTAGGCCGTCCAGGCGCATAGGTCGACGGCGTTTGCGGTCAAACGTCGCGGCCCAGCAGAACGACTGGGTTGTCGTTGAACGTCGCCGTGGCGCGTTCGAGGAAACCGAGACGGGTGTAGAACCCGACATTGCGAGACCGAGCGCCGGTCACGACATGGACGCCTGGCAAACCCGCAGCCTCGACGTCGCCGACGAAGGCCTCGATCAGACTTCCGCCGACGCCGTGGTTGCGCGCGGACTCCGTCAGGTTGATGTGGAGGTGGGCAGGGTAGCGCACGGTAATGGCAGCGAGGTCTGCGAAATACGGGATGTCGGCAAAACGGAGCGTGCGTGCCGGATCGTCGTGGCTGCCCACGACATAGCCGAGCATGTCTGGGCTGACGATCGCCTCTCCGTCCTGTGCTGAGCCGACGATTGCGACGTGCGTCAGCGCGCGGTCGTGCGTCAGATAGCGGCCGAGCCAGCGCTCGCGAAACTCCGCGCGCTCGGTTTCGGTGTCGAACGTGCGGACACCTGCGGCCTCGAAAAAAATGCGCTCGATTGCTAATTCGGCAGCGCCGGACAACACCGGACCACAGGACGGCGACAGGCCGACCAAACGGCGGACCGAGATCGCAGCAGTCGCGGGCGAAGCAGGGGGCATGGCGGCTTTCGGTCGGAGGCCTCACAGACGTGCCACGGCCATTCTACCGCGTCGAGTGTTGCACGACACGCATCACTACGATCGAGACACACGACGAATTCGATCGGGCCCAGCAACAGATGCTGCTAGGCCCGGTCGACCGTGTTTGCCACTCAGCGCGGCTGCACCCAGGCAACGGGCCGATACACGCCACCAACCGGCGGATAGTCTACCGGCACCGGGTAGCCGTTGACGACGCCACCCGGTGCGACGGAGCCCGGTGCAACGGAACCCGCCGCATTCGCAGTGGGCCTCGAACCCGCACCGTCGGCCCGACGGACCGGCGGCGAGGCCGCTCCACCATAGTTGCGGCTCCACGGCTCGCGTGGGTCGTCTGGAACCTGGCGGATACCGGCCCGCGGTGCGGCTTGCACCGGCATGCCGTCGTTTTCGACCTCGACCGTCTCGACCGGCGTAGCAGCTGCTACAGCGCGAGCCCCGACGTACGAACTCGGTGCCGAGCCCGGATACGCATACTGCTGAGTGTGGCCGCAACCGGCGGCAAGTCCGGCTGCCAACAGGACAGCCGGGATCGACACGCCGCACAACGGGCGGCGCTGCGGCGCAAGGCCGCCTTCGTTACTACGCATGACCAACGCCTTGATTTCACCAACACAGGAACAGGGGACGCAGAACAAGCGTCGAAGGTGCGCCCCAGACGGTTAATTTCAGGCTAAGCAGCGGAGCAAGATTGGACTGGGCAAGATCCGGCGACTTGACGCCCCGGGCCGCCTGGGTACGTTTTGGCTTCAGCACTCACTTTACGGAGGATGGCCGTTGTATATCCCGCCAGCGTTTCGCGACGACGACCGCGCAAGTCTTCATGACGCAATCAGAAGCGTCCGGCTTGCCAGTCTCGTCACGGCATCGTCCGACGGGCTGATGGCATCGCCCTTGCCGATGTTTCTCGACGACCAAGAGGGAGAATGGGGCACGCTCTATGCGCACGTCGCGCGCGCCAACCCGCAATGGCAACGGCAACCGATTGGAGAGGCGATGGCCATCTTCATGGGCGATGACGCCTACATCACGCCGTCGTGGTACGCGACGAAACGCGAGACGGGCAAAGTCGTGCCGACGTGGAACTACATCGCGGTCCACGCCTACGGAACGCTCGAGTTTTTTGACGACCGCGACCGATTGCATGACATCGTTGACCGTCTGACGAACTTGCACGAGACGAAGCGCGCCGCTCCGTGGTCCATCTCGGACGCACCGGCGGACTATATGGCCGCGCAACTCAAAGGCATCGTCGGTGTCCGCCTTGCCATCACCCGGCTGGAGGGAAAGCGGAAGATGAGCCAGAACCGCCCTGCCGCAGACCGGGCGGGCGTGATCGCTGGGCTATCGGAAAGTGCGAGCCATATCGACCAGGGTGTCGCCCGGCTCATCCCGAAGGCTTAGCCGGTCGCGACCGAGGTTCGAAGGGCCGCCGTTCAAGGTGACGCCGTTCTGGGTCACGGTAGGCTCGACGCAACTTCTGCGTCCAGCTTGATTGCGGCTGATTGGGGTAGAATACCGTTTGAACTGAGCGCGTCCCGCTCTCAGGAAATCTTTGCTGAAGCCTTGAGGGCAGTGCGACCTGCATAGCGGGCGGCCGTTTCGAGCTCTTCCTCGATACGGATCAGCTGGTTGTACTTGGCCAACCGGTCGGAGCGGCACAGGCTACCGGTTTTGATTTGCCCGCAGTTGGTCGCAACAGCGAGGTCGGCGATGGTCGCGTCCTCGGTCTCGCCGGAACGGTGGCTCATCACGGCAGTGTAGCCCGCCCGCTGCGCCATCGAGACCGCGTCGAGCGTCTCGGTCAACGTTCCGATCTGGTTGACTTTGACCAGGATCGAGTTGGCCGTGCCGGTATCGATACCCTGCTTGAGGCGGGTGGTGTTGGTCACGAACAGGTCGTCGCCGACGAGTTGCACACGGTTGCCAAGGCGCTCGGTCAGGATTTTCCACCCTGCCCAGTCGTCCTCTGACATGCCGTCCTCGATCGACACGATCGGGTAGCGATTGCACAGGTCTTCGAGGTAGGCAGCCATCTCGGCGCTCTCGAGAGAGCGGCCCTCGCCTTCGAGCTTGTAGACACCCTTGTGGCAGAACTCGGTTGCCGCGCAATCAAGCGCCAGTACGACGTCGTCGCCGGGCTTGTAACCAGCCTTTTCGATCGACTTGACGATGAAAGCGAGCGCATCGTCCGCCGACTTGAGGTTGGGAGCAAATCCGCCTTCGTCGCCGACGTTGGTGTTGTGGCCGGCGTCTTTCAGCGCTTTTTTCAAGGTGTGGAAGATTTCGGCGCCAATACGCACCGCGTCGGCGATGCTCTCGGCACCGACCGGCATGATCATGAATTCCTGGATGTCGATCGGGTTGTCGGCATGGGCCCCGCCGTTGATGATATTCATCATCGGCACCGGCAAGAGATGCGCGCTCGTCCCGCCGACATAGCGGTAAAGTGGCAGAGCCGACGCATCGGCTGCGGCCTTGGCAACCGCGAGGGAGACGCCGAGAATGGCGTTGGCACCAAGGCGGGCCTTGTTCGGCGTGCCATCGAGCGAAATCAGGGCAGCGTCGATGCCGCGCTGGTCCTCGGCGTCGAGGCCGGAAAGCGCGTTGAAGATCTCGTGATTGACGGCTTCGACGGCCTTGAGCACGCCCTTGCCCATGTAAAGGCCGGTATCGCCATCGCGCAGTTCGACGGCTTCGTGCGCGCCGGTCGATGCGCCCGACGGCACCGCAGCCCGGCCCATGGAGCCATCTTCGAGATGAACATCGACCTCGACTGTCGGATTGCCGCGGCTGTCGAAGATCTGGCGGCCGACGATGTCGATGATGGCGGTCATGGGGGCGGCTCCTAGTGCGGACGGAATGACGTTAGCGCGTCAACTGTGTGCGGCTTGTAGCGCGTCCAACCGCTGGCGCAATAAGGTACGTCACAAGGTACGTTCCTGCCTGGGCACTGCCGCCCGTCTCTGCGCCAAACTCAGAAAGATGAGCTCGAATGTCCGACGCAACCGCTACTGATGCCAATTCTGCGGACGGTTCGATCCCCGCCAGCGCGGCGCCCGGCAGCGCGGCCCTCGTGTTGCTGTCGGGTGGTCAGGATTCCGCGGTCTGCCTTGCCTGGGCGCTCGGTCGGTACGCCCGCGTCGAGACCATTGGCTTCGACTACGGCCAGCGCCACCGGGTCGAACTCGCTGCGCGGCCGATGGTTCGTGAACGGGTGGCCGCTTTGCGCGCAGATTGGCACGCCCGTCTTGGCGAGGATCACATGGTCACGTTGCCCGAGCTTGCTCGCATCAGCGACACGGCGCTGACCCGCGACGCCGAAATCAAAATGACCGCGGCTGGTCTGCCGTCGACGTTCGTACCCGGACGCAACCTGCTGTTCTTGACCTATGCGGCCGCGATCGCCTACCGGCGCAGTATCGGCGTTCTGGTCGGCGGCATGTGCGAGACGGACTATTCGGGCTATCCCGATTGCCGCAACGATACGCTGCAGACGTTAGCGCGCGCCATCTCGCTCGGCATGGACCGGACGATGACGATTCTGACACCGCTGATGGCGATCGACAAGGCCGGCACATGGGCGATGGCGGAGACGTTGGGCGGCCGCGCGCTGGTCGACCTGATCGTGGAAGACACGCACACGTGCTATCTCGGCGACCGCTCACAGCGCCATGCCTGGGGCTACGGCTGCGGCACATGCCCCGCCTGCGACCTACGGGCAAAGGGTTGGGACGTGTGGCAGGGCGGTCCCGCGCCGGTCAACCCTTGAACGGGGTGAAATCGGTTCCACGGTCAAAGTAATCCTCGCCCTCAGCGCGCTTGAGGAACGCGACAACCCGAACGGTCGCCGGCAGCATGACGATCTCGACAAGCGTCTTCAGCCCGAATTGCGACCACATCAGCACGAACACGAGTTCGTTTGGCATGAGCCCGGAATTGTAGAACGCCAGCGGATAGAAGATCGCGCTGTCGACGGCCTCACCGGCAAACGTCGAAGCGACGAAGCGGCCGGACATATGGCGGCCCTCGGTCGCGACCTTCATCCGAGCCAGCACGTAGGAGTTGACGAACTCGCCGACGGCGTAGGCGACCATTGAGGCGATGGCGATGCGCCACGTGTTGCCGAACGCGATTTCGTAGGCCTTCTGGTTCGGCCACGTCGGCGCCGGCGGCAGGGCGACGACGACGGCAGCCATGATGGACGCGAAGATCAACGCGGCGAAACCGGCCCAGATCACACGGCGCGCGCGCGAATAGCCGTAGACCTCGGTCAGGATGTCGCCGAACACATAGGAGATCGGGAAGAACAGCACGCCAGCGCCGAACACAAACGGGCCGAACCACGGCAGATCGATCACGGCAGCCTTTGCTGGCCCGATCAGGTTGGCGCACACCAGCACGACGACAAACGCGACCATGACGAGGTCGAGATAACGATAGGTACGTGGTGATTGAGCAGCCGCAGGCCGTGAGGCTTGCATGATCGTCCCCTTCCCCGAGCACAGCTTACCAGTCGACATCCGTCGGATCGAGACGACTCCGATCCGAGCGGTTGTGCACCACGAACAATATGCGGAGCTCTGCGTCGTCGTAGTCATAAATGACGGTGAAGGGCGTACGTGCGACGTGCTCGAAGTAGATCGCCCGGCCTGTGAGCCGCCGTCCCCGATGCGGATGTTCGGCCAAGCGTTCGAAGACGAACGCATCCAGCACCCGGCGCTTTTCCGCGACGACAGTTGCTCCAAATTTTGGAAGGCCCTGTTCGAGCAGGGTTTGCAGTCCATCAACTGCTGTTCTTGACCACACAACGCGCCGCATTGGGCAAGAACTACCCTTGGTTCGACGACGTTATCCGCGCCATGAAGGCGTCCATTTCCGAACGGTAGGAGTCTTCGTCGAGGGTCCGGCCTTCAGCAAGGTCAGCGATCGATTGAACAATTGCATTCTGATCGCTTCGTGACAATGCCAGCTCCCCGTCACGAGGTGCACTCGCCTCGGCGATGTCGACCAGGGTTTTGCGAGCAGCCTCCGGGAGCAGCGGCCACAGTTCAACAATTCGGTCAGGTGCTTGTGATGGCATTGGTTTTTTTCGCATGAAACTTGGTTGCGGTCCAGACGACAGCGGGATCACCCGCCGCGTTTGGCGCGCAAGGATTGCCAGTAGGCGAGGCGCTTGGCGAGGTCGCGCTCGAAGCCACGTTCTCGCGGCTCATAGAACTGCGGGCGAGATTTCCCGCCAGCACTCATGTCGTCAGGAAAGAAATTCTGGCCAGAAAAGCCGTCGGGCTCGTCATGGTCGTAGCGGTAGCCGTCACCGTAGCCCTGGTCGCCCATCAGCGAGGTCGGCGCGTTGAGGATATGCTTGGGCGGCATCAGGCTGCCGTGCTGCTTGGCGGCCCGCATGGCGGCCTTGTAGGCGACATAGACCCCGTTCGATTTGGGCGCGGTGGCGAGGTAGATCGTGGCCTGGGCAAGCGCCAGCTCGGCCTCGGGCGAGCCCAGGAATTCGAACGCATCTTTCGCGGCGAGCGCCTGATGGAGCGCATCAGGATCGGCGAGGCCGATGTCCTCCACGGCCATGCGGACGAGGCGGCGCGCCAGGAACAGTCGGTCTTCGCCCGCGTCCAGCATCCGGCACAAGTAATAGAGCGCGGCGTCGGGGTCGGAGCCGCGCACGGACTTGTGGAGTGCGCTGATCAAGTTGTAGTGCCCATCGGCGCTTTTGTCGTAGAGCGGCGCGCGGCGCTGGACGAGCTTGACGAGCGCCTCGCGCGACAGCAGCGCTTGGCCGGGCGCAACACCGGCGAAGACATCGCTGGCGAGGTTGATCATCGCGCGGCCATCGCCATCGGCCATGCCGATCAACGTGGCGCGGGCGTCATCAGCGAGCGGGATGGCGCGGCCCTCGGCGGCCTCGGTGCGGGCGAGCAGCGCTTCGAGCGCGGTCTCGTCGTGCCGATTGAGCACGAGCACGCTGGCGCGGGATAGCAACGCGGCATTGAGTTCGAAGCTCGGGTTCTCGGTCGTGGCGCCGACCAGCGTAATCGTGCCGTCCTCCATGTGGGGGAGGAAGCTGTCCTGCTGGGCTTTGTTGAAACGGTGGATCTCGTCGACGAACAACAGCGTGCCACAGCCGCGTGCGCGGTTCGTCTTGGCGCGCTCGAAGGCTTTGCGCAGGTCCTGGACGCCGGAAAAGATCGCCGACAGTTGCTCGAATTCCAGGCCGCTGCCCTCGGCGACCAATCGCGCGATGGTGGTCTTGCCGCAGCCGGGCGGCCCCCACAGGATCAGGCTCGGCAGGCGGCCGCTGGCGATGTACCGGGTCAGCGTGCCGTCCGGGCCGACGATATGGTCCTGGCCGACGACGTCGGACAATTGGCTCGGCCGAAGCCGATCTGCCAGCGGCCGATGCTGGCCGCGAGCGGGGTCGGCGTCAGGGGTGGCGTGTGATGGTGGAGGCGCGAACAGATCGGACATGGCGACACGCTAGCCGATGTCAGCGGCGGACGGGAGTAGGGAGCTTCGCCCTTACGACCTTGCCAAATCCCGATACTCACCGACCCGTTCGCAGCGAACCCTGAGGCGATGCGAGATTCAGAGTTTCACGTCTTGTCCTTGTTGAGGAGCTGATCCAGCCGGTTCCGCCAGTATTCGGCCTCTGGACGCTGTTCGAAGGACCCCAAAGCGAAGGTCAGTTGATTGCCCGCTTCCACTCGAATTTCGTAAAGATCTGCGTCCGATTCACGTTCAATGACCTTTATCGAAGGTTGGCCCAGTGTGTCGAAGCTCTCGTCCACCGTCTGCAGCAGCCATAACTTGCCACGCGCACGGCCCTCTACGCGCTTTGTTTTGGCATTGAACCGAACGTGCTGAGGCTGAACCCCAGCATACGCAAGTAACCCAATGACAAGACTAAAGCTAAGGAAAACAATCACCGACAGAAGGCCGACAGCCTTGCCGGAGTGCCAAGGCCAACTCGCGATTTCGGTAGAAAAGGCAACCGTGAACGCCAGAAAAAATAAGCCAAATATACCGATGCCGACACTGATCAGAGGGCTCGCGACTTCGCGGTATGCAATGCCCGTCGGATCGGCGGAAAAGTAGGGGGAGGACGGGGTTTCCATAAGCCGGTCGGCCTGACGCGAACTGTTGCACCGATCGACAGTCTAGAAGCATCCCGTTAATCAGGCATGATCGCACGGACCGTCCGCATGAGGCGTCAGCGTGGCGGCGGTCAGCGGGCGGGCGTCAGAACATCGGTCGCGCGGCCGTTGGCCCAGGTGCCGCGCAAGACCCCGGTCGCTGGCTCGTAGCGATAGATGACCGGATGGGTGTCACCCCAGTCGATCGTCACGATATCGCCTTTCATGCTGCCCTGACCGCCATACGTCTGCCCGTTCGTCAGGCGCCATTCCAATTTGACGTTGTCGCCGCCACCCCGGATTGTGACCTGCCCGGTGTAGCGCTGGCCGTTCACCAAGGTTCCTGCGACTGCGTAGAGCCCGGCAATGTTTGGCAGGGCGCGCGCTGCCGGTGGTGCGGCTTGTGGTGGCGGCGGTGGAGCGAAGGATTGAGGTGCGGGCGGTGGCGAAACCTCCAGCGGCAGCAGCTTGGCGACCGGAGCGCGGGCGGGTGCGTTGGAATAGCAGCGGCCGTTCCGGCCACAATGGAAACCCGGATTGCAATACGCGCCGTTGCCACAGACGCGGTCGCTGCCGCGGTTGAGACAAGCGGTACCGTTCTTGATGCAGATTTGCCCCGACCGGCAGTAGCCGCCGCCGCGACAGCACACGCTGCCGAGCGGCGCGCATCCCCCGCTGGCACACAGACCGTATCCGGGGCGACAGCTTCGAGCGTCGGCCGGCGTATCGATCAGCCCGGCGGACAGCAACAGAAGCAAGGTGGCTGCGACCCAGAGTTGGAGCGCGGTTAGGAATGCGGCGACGTGTTCGGGGCAGGTGTTGGAGCTGCCACGAGCAGCTGATGCGACAGGCTCGGGTGAGCCGCACGTTGTGCTATGGCGGTCAGACTTCGATTTGGTCAGCATCGCCATCAACACTCCCCCTGGACCGGTCGGTGGTGAGCGTTACACGCCGTTGCAAGCGGGAGCAATGGTCGCGGCGATGGAAGGTGTGGGCGGTGGAGTTTCGCGATGGGCCAATTGCTGCCGAGACTTCCTGCTGAAGCGCTACTCTGGCGTCAGCACCGACCATCTTAAGACATCAGGTCAAATCAGTCCTTCAGTCGCGCTATGATAGCCGCACCCTCAGCCGTCCCGTCGGCACATTCCCCACATACGACGATTTCGACATCGTCATTGCCGTACATTGTATCGACGTCGAACGCGCGCTTTCGACAGACAGCGCAACGCCAACCATCGATATGCTCATCGTAGTACTTCAAGGCAACGTCGACTGGCGTGTTCACGTCCACCCAGAGCGCGGACACGCCGGGATAGTTGAGTTCCATACGCCGCTTTATGCTCGCCAAATCGCCACCACCGGCAGCGATCACTCTCCACTCTTGATCACAATAAAGCAGCAAGAGATCGCCGGCCGAGGACTGCAGCGGCTCTGCGATGGCGACGCACGGCACGCGACCGAGGCGTTCATCACCAACGAATACGATGACTCGATCTGTGAACGGGATATCATCAGGGATAGTGGCATAAGCCAAGACCCGTGCGCTGCAGAGCACTGGTGGTGGACGGCCAATTATCACAGGCACTTCCCTTCCTCGTCCGGATCGAATTCGAGACACACACGGGACACCTGATTATTGTCATGCGCGTCCTCTTCCGTCAGTTGCGTAAAGTCGCAGAACAAAGCTGGATTGGTAGCTACGAGTCAGTAGCAGCCGTCGCGACCTGGCTTGTCGCGGTCGTTCCGCACTCAGCCACTGGAGACTTGCGCGGCCTGCATTACGAGCCCAACGGGTCGGAGGCGCCGAACACGGTGCCACATCTCCCGCCGCTATCCCGCCGCCACCAGCGGCACCCCAGCGCTCGCTTGGACATAAACGAGCCAGGTGGTGGCAGTTCCGAGCAGGCAGGCGGCGGCGATTGCGGGCACGTGCAGCGCGGCTGGTAGGGCGAGCGTTGCCAGCCAGGCGGCGAGCGGGACGGCCTGCATCAGGTGCATGCCGACTAAGTGGGCGATGCGCAGATCGCCGCCGGTGCGTGACCAGCCGAGAAGTGCCAAGCCGCCCGCATCGGTCGGTGCGCCACCAGGGAACGCTCCGCCGACCCAATGGCCGGTCGGATTGCTACCGAGCGCTAGGCCGGTGACGGTGCCCAAGACGCTGCCGAGGATGAGGCCGACTCCAGCGCCGATCGCGAGCGTGCGGGTAGCCGTGTCGGCCGGGGCAGGTAGGTTGTTCAGCACAACGGCGCCAAAGATGCCGGAGATGGCTAGCATGGCGACGGCGGCGATGCCCATCAGGCCGTACATCATCCGGTGGAAGGCGGTCGTTGCGTTGTAGTGCGAGGCTTCCGCGCGGGCGGCCTGGAGCGAGATATAGCCGATTTCGAACGCAGCCAACGCTCCGAGCGCGATGGCGAGTGCGACGAGGGTCGGCGCTTGGAGCGTCGCGGTGGGCACAAACGTCAGCGCCCAGGCAAGCGTGCCGAACAGAACAGCCGTCGAAGCCAAGAATTTGAGCGGTTTGATCCAGACATTGACGCCCTGGAACATGCGGTCATCGAGCATCCAGGCGGAGACGATCGGGACCATCAAGGCGCTTGTAATGATGGTCAGCCAAACGAACACGTCTTTGGTCACGACCCGCTCCGCTCGCATGTTAACGACGCCAACATAACGATGGAGGGGCGGGCGGTGGATCACGGATTTCATCAGAGCGGATGTGGTTCGTCCGGCAAATGCGGTTCAGCCAGCCTGGAAATCGAAAAAGTTGCCAGTTGAGTTCAGAGCGGCTACCCGTTGGAAATCAAGCAGGATCAGGTGCAAGAGTAGCTTGCGTTGATTTCGTCGTTTCAAGACGACACTGCCACCATGAGCTGGGCGGAGCGCCGTAAATCCGTCACCGCCCCAACACTCACGCATTGAAGGCTGCTCAATGAGCACCAGCGACGGAAGTATGACCCCAGTTGTCGAGCAGGTCCCGGGTGGCAACGCGCCAGACATTGCCAGGCGGTCACTCGATCGGCGCATCCGGCAACAAGAAATCCTTTCCGACCTCGGGGTTTTTGCCCTTCAGGGCGGTACCATGGACATGCTTCTCACCAAAACGGTCGAGTTGGTTGCCGAGGGCATGCCGTCGGAGTTCTGCAAGGTTCTTGAATTCATGCCGGCCGAAAACAGCTTCACCGTTCGCGCAGGCGTGGGCTGGGGGCCAGGTGTGGTCGGCGTCGCCCAAGTGGGTGCTGATCTGGCGTCCCCGGCAGGTTTCGCCCTGAAAACCGGTCAATCGGTTATTTCCAATCATCTCGATAACGAGCAGCGGTTTCGCACACCGGAGTTGTTTGCCCGTTTCGGCATTTGCCGGGCAATGAATGTGATCTTGCAAGGCGACGGCGTGCCGTATGGCGTCCTCGAAGTCGACAGCCGTTCGGAGGAAGATTTCACCGAGAAAGATATTCCATTTCTTCAGGGTGCAGCCAACATCTTGGGGATGGCCATCGAGCGGGAGCGGCAACAGCGACTTCTCCACGCCGCGCTGGATCGGCAGACGATCCTGCTCAAGGAAATGAACCACCGCATTAAGAACAGTCTCGCTATCGTCACGAGCATGCTTCAGGTGCAGGCAAAGGGTGACAGCACCTCGACCGCGATGGAACAACTCGAGGCTGCAGCGCTGCGCGTTCACGCTGTGGCTCGGGCCCACGAACGACTGTACCAAACCGACGATGTGGAACACCTGGATATCGGCCTCTATATCGAGCAGGTCTGCACGGACATCGATGAAAGCGTCGGAGACTGCGATATTCGCGTCGACGCGCAGCAGGCCATCATGGTCGAAACCGATCGCGCAATTCCGATCGCTCTGATGGTCAATGAGTTGATTACGAACGCTGTCAAACACGCCTACCTTGGCCAGCCTGGCTGTACGGTTTGGGTTGTTCTGATGCGCGAGGATGCCACGATCCGGATATCAGTTCGCGACGAGGGCATTGGCTTGTCCCCCACGTTCGATCTGGCAAAGGTCAAAGGCCTCGGGATGCGTCTGGTGCGAGCGTTCGTACAACAGCTGGATGCGACGGTGGTCATCAATTCGCCACCGGTCGGCACTGAATTCGTGGTGTCGATACCGATCAAAGCCAAACTTTGAATGGCTTTTGGCAAGAGTGATACTCGCGGTGCGCGCAGTTTCGATCGAGAGGATGACGTCATGCAGTTGCACCCGATACCTGCCGATGGACAACGAATCGTTCGCGTTCTCATTGTCGAGGACGAACCCATGATTGCGCTGAGCCTCGAAGATGTCCTGATCGATGCTGATTTCGAGGTTGCCGGCGTTGTTGGAAAACTGGACAAGGCTCTAGCGCTGATCGAGAGCGGCGCCTGCGATGCAGCTATCGTCGATGCCAATCTTGCCGGTGTCAGTTCAAGCCCGGCTGCAATGGCGCTGAACGAACGCGGTCTGCCTTACATTGTCATATCGGGCTATTCGCCAGACCAGATGCAGGGCAACTTCCCAGGAGCGAAGTTTCTGGAGAAGCCGTGTCGTCCCGATCAGCTCATCAAGATGCTGAACTCGCTGGTGTACAGTTCATAACACCGGGAAGTCGCACCCACGGGCCAGCCTCACTTGGCCTCGCCCGGCGGGTCGATGATATAGCGCCACAGATCGTTCTCGTTGATCTTGGCCTCGCTGCGGGCAAGCCCGCGCACCGAGATGCCGGCCTCGTGCACCGTATCGGGCGAACCGGACACGAGCGGATGCCACCATTCGAGGTCGTGGCCCTCTGCGACGCGGCGGTAGGCACAAGTTTCGGGCAGCCAAGGTAGCGTCCTGACTTTCGCGGCGTCGATCGTCACGCAATCGGGCACATGGTCGAACCGGTTGCTGTAATCGATACACTGGCAGGATTTGACGTCGAGCAGGCGGCAAGACACGCGGGTGACGTAGATCTCGTCGGTATCCTCGTCCTGGAGTTTCAGCAGACAGCAGCGCCCGCACCCGTCGCACAGGCTTTCCCACTCGTCGCGCGTCATCTCCTCGAGCGTCTTGGTGCGCCAAAAGGCCAGCGGGTCTGAGGGCTTGCGGTCGCGAAGCTCGGCAAACTGCATTTCTGCTTCCTGGGGCCGCGAGCCTTGGGGTTTGGCAACCCGGGTCCTTGCATCTCGGGACTTGCCTAGCTGGGCCATTTCATCTCGGGTTCTAAGGGATATCGAACTGTCGTCGATGGGAGGCCACCGGCGTACATCGGAAAAGTTGTGGGATCGGCGTGCTAATTGAAGGGACGGAAGGCGCCAGCCAACTGGTGTCGCCGAAGGTCCCGCCGCACTCCAGCCGTTGTCGTGGTATGTGCTTATCCGACTGCCGAACCGATTCCAACGGTCAGCTTGTGCTGGGTCTGAGACCAGCGGTGGACCGATTGGAGGGAACAAGGGTTGGGAACAGCGAGCGGGAACAGCGTCGGGAGTTGCAACCCGGGTAGGCTGGGAATACCACCATTGATATGGAGCGGTGTACCGTCGTCCGGCACCAACCTCCAGCCAAGAGCGGCAGAATCCGAGAGCACGCAGAAACCGAGAGCACATCGTGAGCGACTGGTTCTATAAAAAGGGCGACAAGAACAAGCTCGTCGATTGGCTAGGCCTCGACAGCCGCGTCGACAGTGCGGTGTCGGAAGCGATCGAGCGTTCTGGCCAAACCTGGAGCGCCTGGTCGAGCTGGTTTGCCCGCTTCCGCCTGACCGGCTGGACACGGCTAGCCAACGAGTTCGTATCCGAGGGCTTTACGTTGGCCGCCGGCGGGGCTGTGGTTATGTTTGCCCTCGCCCTGCCGGCGCTGCAAGAGTTCGACGAAAGCAAATTCCTAACCGGACGCTACAGCGTCAAGCTGCTCGACCAAGCCGGTAACGAGATCGGCAAACGCGGGATCCTCCACAACGACGCCGTGCCGCTCGATGAAATTCCCCGTCACATGATCAACGCGACCCTCGCCACCGAGGATCGGCGCTTCTTCGACCATTTCGGTATCGACCTGATCGGAACGACGCGAGCGTTGATCTCCAACGTTCAGGCCAACGCCTCCGTTCAAGGCGGCTCAACGCTGACCCAGCAGCTGGCCAAAAACCTGTTCCTCTCGTCCGAACGGTCGCTCACTCGCAAAATCAAAGAGCTGTATCTCGCCTTTTTGTTGGAGGCGAGGTTCACCAAACGCGAGATCCTGAAGCTGTACCTCGACCGCGCCTACATGGGCGGCGGCGCCTTCGGCGTCGAAGCCGCCTCGCAGTTTTACTTCGGCAAGTCGGTGCGCGAGGTGACGCTGGCCGAAGCCGCCCTCCTCGCCGGGCTTTACAAAGCGCCGACAAAATTCGCTCCACACGTCAACTTACCCGCCGCCCGTGCCCGAACCGCCGAAGTGCTGTCAAACCTCGTCGAGTCTGGCTTCTATACGGCTGGCCAAGTCCATCTCGCTCGGATCAATCCAGCCAAAGTCGTCGAAAACCGGGCGGCGTACAGCCCCGATTGGTTTCTCGACCATGCCTTCGAAGAGGTCCAGCGACTGGCCGAAGGTAAGAACCAGTTCGTTCTGATCGCCCGCACTACGCTTGACACGACGATCCAGCGCGCCGCCGACGAAGCTTTGACGTCGACGATCCGCAGCCTCGGGCGACAGAAGAACTTCAACTCCGGCTCGCTGGTTGCCATGGAAACCGACGGGGCGGTCAAAGCGATCGTTGGCGGACCCGACTATGGCGAAAGCCAGTTCAACAGAGCGACCCACGCCAAGCGCCAGCCGGGCTCGTCGTTCAAGCCCTATGTCTACGCCGCAGCCTTGGAGAGCGGCGGCTTCACGATCCGATCGACCGCGTCCGACAGCTCACCGACGTGCGGGAACTGGTCGCCGAAAAACTACAGCGGCGGTGGCAGCGGTGGACAGGTCCAACTCGGCGATGCGTTCGCCCGATCGCTGAACACGGTGGCTGTCTACCTGTCGCTCAACGTCGGGCGTGCCAAGGTCGTAGAGCTGACGCGGCGGCTTGGCATTAAGGGCATCGTCCCATCATGCTCGATGGCCCTTGGCGACACCGGCATCACGCCGTTGGAACATACTGGCGCCATCGCAACCTTCGCCAACAACGGCAGGCTGTCCAAGCCCTACGTGATCCTCGAGATCACCAACTCGAAAGGCGATGTGCTCTACAGCCACGAGCGCGATGAACCGCCTGCCCCGCAGGTCGTGTCGAAAAAAGTCGTCGATCAGATGAACCAGATGATGCAGATGGTGGTGACACAGGGCACCGGCAAAAACGCCGCACTCGAGTTTACACACGCCGTCGGCAAGACCGGAACGAGCTCGAGCTACAAAGACGCGTGGTTTGTCGGCTTTACGGGTAGATACGTGGCCAGCGTCTGGCTCGGCAACGATGATAACCGGCCGATGGGCGAGGTTACCGGCGGCCAAGGTCCTGCACCGGCCTGGAAGCAGTTCATGTCGATCATCCACACGTCGATGAACATCCCGACGATCCCCGGCCTCACGCCGCATCCCGTGCAGATCGAAGAGCAGCGCCGCCTCGCCGAGTTGCAACGCAGCGAGCCGGAACTCGCGGCAGCTGCCAACGGTCAGACGGATACGGCGGCGAAGAAGGCGATCAGCGTCATGCCAGATCCGACCCGCACAGCGCTCAAAAAGCTCGGCACCGCGTTCCGTAAAGTATCAGGCTTGCCCGAGAAAGTTCCGGGCAACCCTGCTGCTGCGGCCCCTAAGCCGGCCGCGAGCCCGCCCGGGCGCCAAGCCGATCAAGCTCCGGCAGCGACTGGCGCGACCATTCGCTGAGGCTTTGGATTGGGGGGCGCGATGATGATCGCACTGACATTGCAGAAGTTGAAGCGCTCCGTCTTGACGGCCTCGGCCCGGTTGATCGAGGCGGCGCTGGCAGTTGCGGCCGTGCTCGGTCTTGGTCTGATGTCGAGTTGGTACATGGTCGAGGCTGGAACCCGCCTCACAACCGAGCGAGTCGGCCCTTGGGTGACATGGACGTCGGCGGCCAAACCCGACGCCGACCCGTACACGCGGGCCCATTTCGCCGGGTCTGGTACACTGGCGGTCAGCACCGACGTGCAACGCACCTTCATCGCCAAGACCGACAGCGACGGTGAGCGGCTGACATCGTCCTGCGAATACCAAGTCTCTGGCAAGCTGCCGCAAGCCGACTGGTGGAGCATCGTCGTGTTCGACGCCGGGGGCATTCTGATTTCGAACCCGGCCGGCAGGCATGCCTTCACCAGCCAGACGGTCGCGGTTGCATCGAACGGAGCGTTCACCGTCACGCTTGCACGCGAAGCCCGGCCAGGGAATTGGTTGCCAACGCGCGGCGCCGGGCGCCTGTCGATCGTGCTGACCGTGATCGAACCGCGTTCTGGCGATGACTTCCGGCGCGCCAGCGATGGCGGAGACTTACCCACGATCGGAAAAATCAGATGTCGATAGCCGGTACGGCGACGTCGATCGCCGACACGATCATGGCGCCGATCACGCGCCGTTTACGGCTGCTGCTCGTCATCGTACTGGCCGCAGCTATCGTCCACATTCTGGCCACCTATGCAGCGCCGATGATGTCGGGCCGGTCACCGTATTCCGTGCTTCGCAAGGTGGCGGCCAACGGCGATCATGCGTTTTCAGTGCTCCCGGCGGTGACCGCCAAAAGCCAACCGCTCCCGTTTCTCGGGCCCGATTTCCGATATGCGGTCTGTCCGTTCAATACAGGACAAGGCGTCGTAAACGTAACGGCGAAGCTCGGTGGCCAGGGCTGGTCGCTGAGCCTTTATACGCCCCAGGGCGACAATTTTTACACCGCCGTTGGCCAGGACGGCCCTCAGACCGAGATTGCGTTGCAGCTGACGCCGATCACAGACCGGTTCTTAGGGCTGACACCGGAGGCTCAAGGGCGGGCAGCGGAGGTGCAAAATATCTTGGTAATACCGGCACGGCTGGGAATTGCCGTGCTGAGAGCTCCAGACCGGGGAATAGCTTTTGCCAACGAAACCGAGGCCATGCTCCGGCGCGCCACATGCGTTGTAACGCCATTCTAATCGGCCACGATCCCGATTGTCCGCACAGCGCGACCATCGGCTCGGCTCAATCGACAATTTCGAGAATATCACGCTGTGGTTGCGGAGGGGGCGCACCGGGCAGCCGCTCGTAATGGACACCCGTAAACAGCAACACCGTGGCCGACCTCCGGTCTACGACAGTGTCGTCTCCAACGGTTTCTTCGCCGCCACCAGGGCAGGTGCCGGTCACCGGCGCCCGCGTCTCATACGCCGGTCGTCCGCGCGTCTGCCGCAATATGTCGAGCTTATAGATCGCCGCCATGGCAAGGCCCATCGAATCGCTGATAAAATGGCATCCAAGTACTGCACCTGGACGATCAACGCATACCGACGAACAAACTCTAACTGGAAAACGGACAATTTGATCCGTGCACAGCATCAACCCTGTGCATGGAGTCGTTAACAGGTTATTAACAGTTCGGGATCCGCGTAAGGCCCTGTGAAAGTGCGACGACACACTGTGGCGAATGCGCATCATTTTTCAAGCTGGTGGTCGGCAATGGCGGAAACATTGCCCGTTCAAGCCAGCTTGAGTTCGTCACCCAGCATCGGGTCGCCGTCGGGCGTCTCGACTTCGATCACCCACAGGTCGCTATCGAATCGCTGCTCGCGGGCGAGTGCGTCATCGACCTGGGCTTCGTCCACCGCAGCGCCATCGAGCAGTGCAACGAACGCCCGGCCACCGTCCGTGGTCTCGAACCCGGCATGGGCCGGACCGAACACGCGCGCCATGCGGTCGCGGCGGATGACTTTGACGAAGATCGCGCCAGCCGTGTTGTCGCCATGGCGAACGACCGCCGCGAAATGGCCATCCGCCATGACCCGGCGCAGGAACGCTTTCACCCAAAGTTCGCTCGTAATTCGCATGGCAAGCCGTTAGCGCGATCACCGCGACGTTGCGAGCCCTTTGACGGCGGCTGCGCGGTTCATCGCCTGCATCAAAGACGCCGAGATCCGACCGGTTTCGGCGAGCTTGGTGTCGCGTTCGAAATTCCGGATGGCGTCGGCCAGATCGCGGCCGCCGTGACCGCTTTGCAATGGATAACCGAGCCGTGACAGCTTGCGGCCAACCGCATCCATGACGCGGGTCGCGTTGGGACCAGGGGGCGCGTCAAGGCGGGACGGTCCGCCTGCCGTGCCGAGGATCAGGCCCTGGAGAACGCCGTCGCTGGCCTCCGCCGTCAGCGGCAAACCGTGATCGTGCTCAAAGGCTAGAATCGCGCACTCGACCACAAGCGGGCCGGCATCGGCTTCGGTGCCCGATAGGTAGCCGCGCATATACAGCTCTCGGATGACGCCCTGGCGCACTTCGAGGCGCAAGGACGATGTGGCCGCTGGCGGCGTGGCGCCGACCTGCGTCGCTGCCTCCGGCGCAGACTTATTGATGGGGGTGGCTGGCGACCCGACGGACATGCCCCGCTGCGGTTGCAGAAGCAGGATGTTGACCATCGCAGCTCCTGCCAACACGGCAAACATCGATAATCCGGTGATCAGGCGTCGCGCCGTCATCGCATCCGTCTCCAGAACATGCCGCAGACCCAATTCATCGGCAGTGCGCGTAAAGATGCTGTAAACTATGGCAATTGAACCGCGCCGATGGCCAGACCATCGGCCACCGAAACGAACGAGGATGCGCGGCACGCATATGGCAACCGATATCACGATCGACGAGATAGAAGCCGATTTCGACGTCCTCGACGACTGGGAGGACCGCTACCGTTATGTCATCGAACTCGGCCGAAAACTGCCGCCTCTTCCCGCTGCTGACAAGACCGACGCCAACAAGGTCCGTGGCTGCGCCAGCCAAGTGTGGATCAAAACACAGCCGGATGTGACAGCGGATGGCGAAGTTGCACGAGCAAGCGGCCCAGTGCTGACGTTTGCCGGTCAGAGCGACAGTCACATTGTCCAAGGGCTGATCGCGATCCTGCTTGCCCTCGTCGACAACAAGCCGGCGTCGGACATCGAGGCCATGGACATCGCCGCGAGGTTCGCCAAGCTCGGCCTCAAGGAGCACTTGACGCCGCAGCGCTCGAACGGCCTCGCAAGCATGGTCGACCGCATCAAAGCTGACGCCAGGGCAGCACTTGCCGCCACACCGGCAGGCCCATAGCAACGGCGCGCGTTACGCCCGCCGCCAGCCGGGCAGTTCGCTGGCAGCCTTCAGCCTGGCAAGCTTCAACGCCCGTTCGACGGCCATCTCATAATTGGTGGCTAGCAGCCGCTCCGGCACCCGCTCGCGGAAGAAGTCGGCCCACAGGAATTCGGCGTAGGGCGTCCGCGTTTTGGCAAAGCCACCGGCCTGCCGAACCGACCACGCGAGATCGCGGTAGCCATCCTCGGCGAGCGCGTTGATCCGGCGCGGCAGTCGCGACAGCGCGACTCGTCGCCCCGAGGCATCGAACGGATAGACTCGCCCATCCGTCTCCATGCGGCGCCAGAACGAGGCGACCGGCAACACGGACAGGTCTTCGATCACGTGCACGTAGGCCATCTCGATCTCGGACTGCCACAGGGCAAGACCGAGATGATGGTGGTCGATCATGAACAGCTGGCCGCCAGGGCCACGCACCGATGGGATTGGCTTGTCTTCGAGAAATCGTTCGATCCGCGACCGGCGTTCGAGACGCTTCTCGATCTTGCGGCGCTTGACCGCGACCGCGCGCATGCCAACGGACACCTGCGTCGGGCGGAGCGTCTCGAGTGATACCAGAATGGGTTCGGCCGGAGGCTTTTTGGGCAACGGGAGGCGGCGAAGACGAGATGCGCCAACGGACGGAGGTAGTCGATCGCTGAACAGGTCGCATAAGGCAGCAGCAGGTCGAGGTAGGCTCATGGGCAACCACTCACAATGTCAGATTTGTGACACCGCGACAGTGGGGCGGCGATGGTTAACGTCACGTAAATCGCTTGCCGGTCGATGTTCGCCGTTCGGGCTTGCCTCGCCGCGCGCCGCATGACAGCTTGCCGCAGAACTAAAACTCATGTCGCGACACACCGCTAGAACACGCAGATGGAGATTCTGAGATGAACGAAGAGCCCAAGCGCGAGACGTTTCACGGTGCCTGTCCCCACGACTGCCCAGACACCTGCGCGATGGTCTACGAAGTCATCAACGGCCGCCTCAGCGACGTCCGGGGCAACAAGGACCATCCGTTCACGCGCGGCGGATTATGCGTCAAGCTCAAGGACTTCCACGACCATCACGCGAACCCCGATCGGCTGATGTATCCCATGCGCCGTATCGGGCCAAAGGGGTCGAAGCAGTTCGAGCGCATCAACTGGGACGCGGCCATCGCCGAGATCGGTAAGCGTTGGAGAGAGATCATCGCGACCGACGGTAGCCAGGCCATCATGCCCTATAGCTATCTCGGCAACATGGGGCTCGTGCAGGGTATCAATTCCGGCGATCCGTTCTTCAATCGCCTCGGTACGACGGTCAACGAAAAGACGTTCTGCGCGTCCGGCTCGTCGACGGCCTGGCTGCTCACGGTCGGTCCGACCGGTGGCGTCGATCCGGAAAGCTTCGTCCATGCCAAGTACATCGTGATCTGGGCGTCCAATTCGATCTCGACCAACCTCCATCACTGGCCATTCGTGCTCGAAGCGCAAAAGCGCGGGGCAAAAATCGTCGTCATCGACAGCTACAAATCCCGCACCGCAAAGGCTGGCGACTGGCACATCTGCCCCAAGCCCGGCACGGACGGCGCGCTGGCGATGGGGTTCATCAACGCGATGGTCGAGCAAGGCCTCGTCGACCGAGAGTGGGTGGATCAGCACACCCACGGCTATGACGAATTGGCTGCCCGCGCGAGCGAGTTCACGCCCGAGTTCGTCGAGCGTGTAACCGGCGTCAAAGCCGCCGACGTGACTCGTTTCGCTCGCGAATTCGCCACCGCGCAGCCGTCCGTCATTAGATTCGGCGTCGCGCTCGAACGGTCGGCCGGCGGCGCGCAAGCGATCCGCGCGGTTTGTGCATTGCCAGCGCTCGCCGGGTCGTGGCGCCACGTCGGCGGCGGCCTGTTGCAGATGCCGCTGTGGGACTTCCCCGTCGATTGGGCGAAGGTTTCGCGGCCCGAATGGATCAAGCCGGGCACGCGCGTCGTCAACAATCTCAAGCTCGGCGCGGCGCTGACCGGCGAGATGGCCCTCGACCCGCCGATCAAGTCGCTGTTCGTCTACTGCACCAACCCGGTCAGCCAAGCACCCGAAACCAACAAGATCATCAAGGGCCTGCAGCGCGAAGACCTGTTTACGGTGGTCGCCGAGCATTTCCTGACCGATACCGCAAAGTATGCCGATATCGTGCTGCCGGCTGCTATGGCGGGCGAAGCCGAAGACATGATGTGGTCTTGGGGGCAGTTCTACTTCACCTACAATCAAAAAGCCGTCGAACCTCCCGGCGAGTGTCTGCCGACGATTGAGATGTGGCGCCGTCTGGCCGTCGAAATGGGCTTCGACGACCCGCAGTTCAAAATGACCGATAGCGAACTGGCCGCCCACTTCATAAACTGGGACGACCCCAAGATGGCCGGCATCACGATGGAGCACTTCAAGGCGCACGGCTTCTTCAAGATCGACGTAGGTGCAGCCGACACGCGAACCCCACACGCACAAGGCCGCTTCCCAACGCCGTCGGGTAAAGTCGAGTTCCTGCTCCATGACGCGAAAAACTTCGTCGCCGGTCCGTTCCGCATGATGTACGACGGCGAGCAATCGGGAGAGCCGGTCGACCCGCTTCCGGGCTACGTCCCGCCCCGCGAAAGCCCGGCATCGAACCCGGACAAGGCCAAGCTCTACCCGCTCAACATTCTGTCGCCCAAGAGCCACGGCTTCCTGAACTCATGCTACGCGAATGAGCCGCACAAGATCAAAGGCCAGGGCGAGCAGTTCGTGATGATCTCGCCCACCGATGCCACAACCCGCTCGATCCGAGACGGCGATCCTGTCCGGGTCGAAAATGGCCGCGGTGATTTCGAGGGCGTCGCCCGTGTCACAGATGACGTGCCATCAGGCGTCGTGGTCGCCACACTCGGCTATTGGCGCTCGCTCAACCGATCCGACGGCTCGGTCAATTCGATCTCGTCGGACGAGTGGAGCGGCCTCGGCCGCGCGCCGACGTTCTCCGATAATCTCGTCGAGGTGACGCGGATCAATTGATTGTCAGGTCAGGGCGGGTCGACACGCCTGCCAGACGGTGCCGGACGTCAGCGGACGGAGCGTTCGCGCGCTTGAAGTCGTCCTCCAGATGCTATCTATCGGGGATCGGTATCGTTTGGAGGCGGCCTGTCGACATGCCAGGGAAATTGCCAAGTTCGCGAAGCAAATCAAATCGTTCCGCGAAGCCGGCGCGACGCGCCATCGAAGGTCTCAAGACGGGGCAGAACAAGGCGGGGCCGAACAAGTCTGGCCCTCAAAAGACGGGACCCAACAAGACGGGACTTTCGACAGCGGCGAATGCGCGTCGGCAACGCCCGACCGCGAAGCCGGCCGCAGTGAAGTCTGCCGCGAAGTTGCTGCCTGCAAAGCTGCCCTCAGCAGACGCCTCCAAGCAGGCCAAAGCCGCAGCGAAAGCAAAAGCTGCCGCCGCTCGATCTGTCGAAGCGGCGAAGGAAACGGGCAGTTCCGCGACAACTGCCAAGTTGGTCATGCACGGCCGCAGCCAAGCCGTGCGCCTGCCGAAAGAATTTCGCTTCGAGGGCAAAGCGGTTCGGATCAGCCGCCAGGGCCGCAAAGTCATCTTGGAGCCGCTGACGCCGCCGCTGTTCGACCTCGATGCTTGGCTAGCGCACGTCTTGGCCTACGGAAGCGACGACTTCCCCGACGTAACGGATGACACGACCGAGTCCGATTAGGCGGGGCAGCGGGCGTTGTATGGTGGCCCGGCTGCGTGCCAAATTAGCGGGAAACTTGCTCCCGTCGGCCTAGCCTAGATCCCTAGCGCTGAACGTGTCGCACGTGCGCATGTCGCCGGTCTGTAAGCCGGTTTTGAACCAGCGAACACGTTGTGCCGCCGTGCCATGGGTGAACGCATCCGGCACGATCCGGCCGGTCTGCTTCTTCTGGATCATGTCGTCGCCGATTTGCGTTGCGGCGTTGAGCGCTTCTTCGACATCGCCGGGCTCTAAGCGCCGCTTCATCTTGTCGTTGACGGCGGCCCACACGCCAGCGAGGCAATCGGCCTGCAGCTCCATGCGGACCTGAAGGCGGTTGGCTTCGACCTCGCTCATGTTCTGCTTCATGTCCTGCACGCGGCCGGCAATTCCGAGCAGCGTCTGAACGTGATGGCCAACCTCGTGGGCGACGACGTAGGCCTGGGCGAAATCACCGGGCGAATTGAACTGGCGCTTCATCTGCTCGTAAAATGAGAGGTCGATGTAGACCTTGCGATCGAGCGGACAATAGAACGGCCCCATCGCCGCTTGGCCAAGCCCGCAGGCCGTTCGCGTTGCGCCGGTAAACAGTACGAGCTGCGGCTCCTCGTATTTCTTGCCGAACGCCTGGAACTTGCGGATCCACACGTCTTCGGTGTCGGCCAGCACGCGCTTGATGAACGTGCCCATCTCGTCGGCCCCGGCGGGCGCTTGCGTCTGCGGATTGCGGCCGGGAATTTCAAACGGGCTCTGCTGGGCTGACCGCGGCAACGGCCGATCTTGCTGCGGCATCGGGATCTGCAGTCCGCCGCCGCCCGAACGCAGCAGGTCGAGCGGGTTCAAGCCGAATAGCAGCATCAGCGCGCCGATGATGAGCATCGTCGTAAAGCTCATGCCGCCGCCACCGATCGGGAACGGAATGCCCATGCCGCCGCCGAACCCGCCTGGTACGCGCTGTCCGCGCCGGTCGTCGACGTTCGAGCTTTGGCGATCGTTATCGTCGTAGCGCATGGGACGTTTCTCGCTTGAACTGCTGCAGCCGTCTTAGCTCGTACGCTAACCGTACGCTCAATCCTTGGCGCGTTCCTGATAGCTACCGTCTTCGGTCGAAATCACCACACGCGTGCCGCTGCCGATGTGCGGGGGCACCATGACGCGCATACCGTTCGACAGAATGGCAGGCTTGAACGACGACGACGCCGTCTGGCCCTTGACCACGGGGTCGGCTTCGACGATTTCGAAAATCACCCGCTGCGGCAGTTCGATCGACACCGGGCGGCCATCGTGCGTCGAGACCGAAACCTGCATACCCTCTTGCAGGTACTTTGCCTGATCGCCGAGGATATCTTCGCCAATCGAGATCTGCTCGAAGCTCTCGGGCTGCATGAAGTTCCAGCCCATGTCGTCCTGGTAGAGGTAATTATAGTTGACCTCTTCGAGGTAGGCGCGCTCCACGGTATCGGTCGTGCGATAGCGCTCGACGTTCTTGATGCCGTCGGAAATACGCCGCATTTCGAGGTGGGTGACGGGCGTGCCCTTGCCAGGGTGGATGTTCTCGGCGTGCATGACGACGTAGAGTTTGCCGTCGACGTCGAGCACGTTTCCTTTGCGGATCGAACTGGCGATAACCTTGGGCATGATCGTTTCTCTGCTGACGAGTTGGGCTCGCGGGCGCCGTATCGGCGCACGTTGGCCAGGTGATGCGGGTTCCTGGATCGGCGGTGTCATACTCGCTTCATCGGCCAAGGCCAAGCCCGCACGCCGGGGCACGAGATATCCCGTGCCGCGCGGGGCTGTGCGCGGTCCATTGCCATGACGATCACACCGTCCCCGTGGTGGGACCGCGATCGCCACGCCGACCGGCGCGCCCGGCTCATCGACCGCAATCGGATCAAGGCCGCCCTGCGCGCGTGGTTTGAAGCCAACGGCTTCACCGAGGTCGAGCCGGGCTGCCTCCAAGTGTCGCCGGGAAACGAGGCGCATTTGCATGCCTTCCGCACCGAGCAGGTCGGCACGGACCTGGCCCGCCGTGACCTCTACCTCCATACCAGCCCCGAGTTCGCGATGAAGAAGCTGCTGGCGGCCGGCGAGGAGCGCATTTTCGCGTTCGCCCCCGTGTTCCGCAACCGCGAGATGGGGCCGCATCACGCGAGCGAGTTCACCATGCTCGAATGGTACCGGGCGAACGAGCCGGTCGGCGAGCTCTATCGCGATTGCCGGGATATTCTCCGCATCGCCGCGCAGACGACCGGACGCTGGGTGTGGACGGTGCCCAAGCGCGATGCCCCAGCCACGGGCCGCCTGGAACGCTTCGATCTAGAAAAGTGCGATCTGCGCACGATGCTGTTGAGCGAGATCGACCAGCTGACCGTCACGGAGGCTTTCCAGCGCCACGCTGGGATCGATCTGGCGGCGGCCTACGATGGCGATGGCCCCGGTGCGGACAAGCCCGATACCGCCAAACCCGACGCGGCCCGCTTTCGCGCGCTGGCCGAGGCCGCCGGTATCCGCACGATGCCCGACGACACCTGGAGCGATGTGTTTGCCCGTGTCCTGACCGAGCGGGTCGACCCGCATCTGGGCCAGTGGCGGCCGGAATTATTGACCCGCTATCCGATCAGTGAAGCCGCACTCGCGAAGCCGGATCCTAACGACCCGCGCTTCGCCCAGCGCTTCGAGTTGTATGTCTGCGGCGTCGAACTGGCCAACGGCTTTGCCGAACTGACCGACCCGGTCGAACAGGCCCGCCGCTTTGAGGCCGAGATGGCGCTCAAGGAACCCCGCTACGGCGAGCGTTATCCCATTGACCACGACTTCCTCTCAGCCCTCGCCCACATGCCCGAAGCCAGCGGCTGCGCGCTCGGCTTCGACCGCCTCGTCATGCTGGCAACCGGTGCTAGGTCCGTCGCCGACGTGCAGTGGACTGGGGCCGTAGAATTGTAAAACGCCGCCAGCGCGCTCGCTCGCAGGTCCACTCGCACCAGAGGATACCCGCCCGTCAGCTCTGGACGACAGCGTAGACAACCGGTTTACGGCGCAGAGGCGATGCAGTGGGCCGAAAGGGTGCATTGCAGATGGTCGTTGCGGCGCGGTAGGCTGCCACCTCGGAGCGGGGCGACACAGAGAAGAGAAATGGACAAGGACCTCATCTTAAACGAGATCCGGCGCACAGCTAATCTGAACAATGGGAAGCCGTTGGGCTGGAGACGATTCGAGAGCGAAACAGGCATTAAGACTTGGCACTGGCAGCAACACTGGGCGCTGTTCTCCGATGCGCAGCGCGCTGCTGGATTCGCACCGAACGAAAAGAAGCTAGGGAACCTCTGAATAGCGCGATATTCGAGCGGGTTTTGACGATATCGAGCTGATTTCCCATTTCGTTCGCAGTATCAGGCACCTTCGGCGTCGCCGCGCGGGGCTTTCGCCCCGCATAGGCCTC
>Ga0247833_1002341_pt1 | contig 27838 bp, 22 predicted proteins | sample LaCruzMarch2015__7_FD_187117 | JGI IMG/M metagenome (GOLD analysis project Ga0247833, IMG submission 187117) | Freshwater microbial communities from meromictic Lake La Cruz, Castile-La Mancha, Spain - LaCruzMarch2015_8m | ecosystem: Environmental > Aquatic > Freshwater > Lake | place: Spain... | reverse complement strand
CCAACAATTGGGGAATAGTCGATTTGAATTACAATTAAAGGGTGCAGGACAAACACCCTTCTGTCGAGGCGCCGATGGTCGAGCGGTACTACGTAGTTCCATACGTGAATTTCTAGCAAGTGAGGCTATGCATCATTTGGGTATATCCACAACACGTGCCTTGTGTTTAATTGTGAGTGATGGACCAAATGGTAATGTTAGTCGACGACCTTGGTATTCCACAAGACAGGGAGGAAACGACGATCAACAACAAATACCAACCATGGACGATCCAAGGTTGGCAAAATTTGATACAACACGTCGACGTGAGATAATAAATCAATTGAGAGCGTCAACACGAAGTGATCCAGATATGATGGTAGAAGAGCAGTGTGCAATAACAACACGAGTGGCTCCAAGCTTTGTTCGAATTGGACATTTGGATTTGTTTGCACGTCGTGTGGATGAATTGTTAGAACGTGCTGGTGACAATGATGATGATGATGACGAGGAGGAGGAGTCAATCGCAATTGCACCAGTGGAAGGATCATCTTCTGGACGTAAGATGGCATTCGGCCTACCAACAAAGGAAAATGATGGCAAGTTAAAAAAGAAGAAACGTAAAATTGCTGAAACGTCGACATATCGTGAGCTCGAGGATATGATGTGGCATGCATGCTACCGTGAGTATTACGATACGGCATACTTACCACACTACGAACAACGAGATGCAATCTCGGCTTCCATCGCATTAATGGAGGGGAGTATGGTCCGAATCGCAGCAATGGTCGCGGGTTGGGTGCGAGTAGGATTCGTGCAAGGCAATTTTAATGCTGATAACTGTTTAGTTGGTGGTAGGACAATGGACTACGGTCCTTTTGGCTTTGTGGACGTTTATCATCCCCTGGCGGCCAAGTGGACTGGTTCCGGTGAACACTTTGGCTTCATGAACCAGCCGAATGCCGGGTATGCCAATTTTGCAGTACTATTGGAAAGTCTAATGCCAATCATTGACGTGTATGGAGGTGATGTAGAAGAGTTTCGTAAAGATATGCTGACGAAGGCTCAATCAGTCTTCTCTGATGCCGTTGATAAGGCCATGCGAGCCAAGATGGGCTTGATTGGAGATCATATACCAGACGCCGTGGACAATTTGTGGGGAGAGATGGAACCACTGCTACGACTAGCGCGAGGCGATTGGAATTTGTTCTGGAGGCAACTCACTTATGTGGCTGCGAAATATTCGCCAGCAACAAGAAAGTCTGACGACGTTCCTCTCGATTACGATGATATGATAACAATATTACTGGGAGAAGGTGTTACCAATCCCTTTTATGACCAATTGACGGATGAAAATCGGGGTAGCATTCGAGCCTGGATCGAGAAGTGGCATTTTACGATGGTAGCGTGCTATCAAAATGCAATCGGTCAGTCAAATAGCGATATCACGCCACCAGAAGAAATAATGCGATTGTCAAATCCCAAATTTACACTACGTGAATGGATGCTCGTGGATGCGTACACCAAGGCAGATTCTGGTAAGTCAGGGAGTAATGGTGGCGACTATTCCGGCGTACACGACTTGTTTAGATTGTGCCTTGATCCATACAGCGAAGGTACGGCTGAGGATAATGAAAAGTACTATCGTCGTGCTCCAGATGAATCGTTAAGAAAAGGTGGTACAGCATTCATGTCCTGATCTTCATAAGCGGGTTGGGTTTGATGGGGATGGATATGATAATATACATCCCCATCAATCAACTCGCGAATACAAAACTCGAGAACTGCATGTGTTAAGGGGAAAAGGCCGATGTCGTTGTAATGACGGATGGAAGGATGAGATTAGCTAAATTTTCTTCCATTTCATCCTGAAGAATACGACAAATAATAGATCTTTTAATTGAATTTAACACCATGATGGTCGTGCATATTGTTCCCACTAATCTGTATTTAAACAACCTTTAATGCCATTATTAGCTAGCCTAGCCATAAGAATGTCACAGTAAACTGATAATTACACCACTATTACTGGCTCATATGTATGCCAAGATTTGGCCTCATTTCACGTAGAATATGCTGTTGGATTGTGACTAGGTGACCCACCCACATCATACTCAAAGCAGTTCTACCTCATTTCTAAAAAGGCCTCAGTCAATTCCACTATGGTTACAGGTCATATGAATGCAACCCCAACCTGATATGCTGGGTCTCACATTCTGTGGCAGCAGTAGGAGATTCTCTTGGTTTTTGACATGGGTATCCTATATTTCATCATGATTGAGACCCCCCACTGTCTTCATACTCATAACAGATCTAATTCATACATATATAATGTTTCTTAGCATCTTGGTGATAATGATCTGACCTATACATAAACAAAAACACACTTTAATCTTTCTAGCATGAATTTTGATGGAAATTTATCCAAGCAGCATTTGAAGGCAGTAGAATTGTCTTGCTAGTTATAGAAAATATGATATTATTGATTGTTGTAAAATTGTTATGACTGTAGAATTGACAATTGGCGACATGTATTACACATTTGTGATTGGACTGTGTGATAGCATTCAGACTTGAGTTGTCAAAGACGCCCGATGTTCCACTTCAGCGCCTGAGAAATGACAAGTGCATCTTCATCATTGAGGTTGTTATTGCCAAGGCTCAAATATTCTGTGGGTGTGTTGTTCTCTGTTCTCTACTCTTGGTTGCCCCCAACGAATCAATGATGTTGTGGCCGAGATCAATATATTTGACTTCCGACTGAAGGACAATTGAAAGGATTTCTGGATTCTTTCCCAGATTACAGTGCACCATGCAAATGCAATTCATACGAGGGCATATACCCTCAAAAAACATGTAGTCACGTTGATATCGTCATCGATCGGATTATAAGAGAGGTCGAGTGTTTGCAAAACTGAACATAAATTCACCAGTAGCTTTGATAGTGATAGAAGTCCCTTCCATCACAACATAGTATGATTGAATGTGATGCTAAACAAATAACTCGCTCGCCTCCAAAGGGATCTCATAAACTGATCAAAAATACTGTTTGTCACTTCAATCTTGGATCTTGGTAACACTGATATTTATAATCTTGGTGGCTTTATCAGCATTTTCCAGCACTGTAAATAATCCCTTACAATGCATTTCGGTCAATGGATCATGCGAGAGTACGGTGTACTGACAACGTCACAGAAGGACCTAATTCAAACTGTATATCCCTCTGGCTCAAGTAGTGATGTCACGTATAATTGTGCTCTATCTTCATAAAAAAACTGCTGATTTAGCATTATCATTGGTTTTGACAGCAAAACATTGGGCTGAAGAGGCGGAGGAGGATTATGGGGGATTACCTCCAGCCGATAGTGCTGATGATGACGGATGTAGATATTTCTCTTGTTCTTCTTCTTTTGATGACAATTCATAAAATCATGCCTGACGTAAAAATCCTCCTCCTCTCGCCATGTTTCCTCATCTATTGATTCATCGCCACTAGTATCCATTCCATTGTCCACGTCCATGGAATTTACTGATGCTGTGCTTGATTCCATCTTGTATGGTGTCGAAGAACTGTGGTGAGGAAGTAATTGTGGTCAGATGGTAAATTTTGCATGTGTGAATCCATGGATTCCGAGAGACCCAGGCTAGAATAAAACACATCAACAAATCACAAAAAAAGATTCACCACACTGGGATCTGAACCCCTCCACCAATCCAATTACGACAGGATCAGGTAAAGAAATGAGGGCAAGACAAACAGTAAGAAGGGCACAATAAAGTTTGGTCCCTCAAGACAAACATTCGATCATACGTTTGCACGAAATCACAGTCTAGCTTTTTAGTTTGCAATTAGCAACACATACATTGTATTTTTAACACTCAATATCTCTGCCAATATTCAACTTGCAACAAAATCCCAACATACACAACTCATTTACTTGATCCCATCTATCATGTTTGTTTAGTAGTCAAAGCGAATTTTCCGAGTTTCAAACATCAATCTACGACATCTTGACCCCAAACGTACTATATGTGTTTGAGCTTGACCAACAATATTTTGGGGGATTTGGAGAAACAGAGTTGGATTGGAGAAGATGATGTGGAGATGATCTGACTTATCACGATGGCATCATCCTCTCCAACCATGGCGCACAGCCAGGTGCCAGGCCGTCCAACGTTCCGCGACTCAGCGATGCACGCTGTGGCGATTGTTCCGTTGTCTGTTAATAATAGCGGTGCTGCTGTCGGGAGTAACAGCGCGTCATTGTTGTCAACATCAACGCACAGCGAAAAATCGTTCCGTCGCCTCCTTTCCTCCCTTCGTGAATTTGCAAATCATGGCCATGCGATGCATCAGCGAAATGCTTCCTCCTCGGTGGACGATGACGAATTTGGTAGTGGAAATCCAGTAACATTAATACTCCCACACTCTCAACTAACCCCTCCGGGCGATTGGAAATACAATGCCACTCCGTTACGTGGACACGATTGGCAGTCGGGATGTCAACGAATACGCATCTTCGACGGTCGAACGAACAACTGTCGTATGGCCACTGATCGTGTGGGCATCAAAGTATCAGAAAAGAATGGTGTGAAGAAATCAACGACTTTGGACCCATGGGGTGATCTGGAGCCGCATCGACAAACGTCGGCAGTTATTGGGGTATTTAATCTACGAGACTGTCACGATAGTAAAGATTTAAAACGTGCAGAAGAAAAATTACTCGAATGGACACGTGTATATGCTGGTGAACGTGAGCGTGAGAATGTATATCTCGGCGTGGGAGATGATTTATTCGTCAATGCACCGATTATGCGTCTATTTATCTTTGATTCCTTCGATGAATCGGTCCAACAAAAGGTCGATTTACGTAAAACTCGTTTTGCGAGTAATCAGCTAGTTGCATTCCCACCACTAGATATGGGCGTGAGTGAAGGCAATTCAACTAATTCACAAATGATGGCATTGCATTGGAATGTAGTTGTGAATGATCTCGCCGTGGCATTGTTTCGGAATGTTGAACGTCGTATACAGGTAAATGATGCATTGTCCAAAATGTTGTCAAAGGGTATTAGTATTAAGAGTAATGCACCAACCACTCCGAGTAGTGGTGCATCGGATATTGTCGATGATGCATCTTTGCATTCCACAACAACGACAATGACCACTACTTCCACAACTACTACTTCAAAGGCAACAAGCACTGCCACAACTACTAATCCTGGATTGGGATTGGGACTACTAGCAAATGCAAAGAAAACATTTGATGCTATTGACAATCGTCGTCGGGGAGTTGGGGCAGCGGCAGCAGTGGCGGACCATCGACGAGCACAATCGTCGTCGTCATTGGGACCTGAAATCAATGTTGAACAAGATGGCATTACCAAGCTCGTCACGCCTCTCGACCTTGATGCGGATGCCGATGATGTCCTCGCTTCTGTGACACCCCGTGATATTGAGGCACTACGTCGACGTGATGCAGGACGACGAGAGAAACGTTCAGCTGATCTATCATTACTCGCGGGATCGCCAATAGATGCGTATGAACGCTACACACGTGCGGCGGAACTGACACGACACTCTCATGATCCATTGTGGTACGCCAGTGCATTAGAGGGTTGTGCTTGTGCCTTCGTGGCAATGGCAGACTGTGGTGGGCATGGCGTCGATGAATATTTAGAGAATAATTTTCAACTGCCCGATGTAGTCATGGCATTGGCCATAGCGCAGGGAGTTGCATCAGGTGCAGACTTGGGAGATGTCAAGGGGAAGACAATGACAGTAGACAGGACGAAGACGACACTTCCACAGGCGGTAACAGCTCTCGTAGAAGAGGCATTAAGCGTACTCTGTCGTCATGCCACACTGGCCCCTCTTCATGCTGGGCTGTTAATGAAACTTGCTGAGTATGTCAAGGAGGATGAAGAGGGACATCTCCGATGTCGTTGGGGAGAGGGTGAATACTGCTACGGTGGAGATGCAAACTCGGGAAAGCCACCACGATGGAAGCGGACGAGTGTGTTTAAACTTGAACTGCGGGGACCGGAGGTCCGTGAGATACTTGCACAGGATTCAATAGAGAGGGGGCGGAAATTCACAGAACTGCTCCATAGGGCCGCGTCTGTTGGTGGACTTGATGATCGGAGTCGGTCTGACGTCGCTGCCGCATGTGCACGTGCTTGCTTGATAGGGACAAAGGAAACAAGATGGGGCGATTCGGCGTCTTGCGCTGCTCCCTCTCGACTTCGTTTTCCACGTAAAGCTGCATTTTTTACTCTGGTCGCCGCGGAAGCCTTGACAAAGTGTCAAGGCAATGCTGAGGCTGAGAGTGCGGCGAGTTTATACCTAGCTGCATCTCACTTGTACTCGCGACGAGGAAATATGTTTGAAAATGGAGAAGACTGTATCACGAGGTATGGCTGGGCGTCGCTTCGGATTTCGGTGCTCCAGGGTTTGTCTTCTCAACTAGTTGAAAAAGAAACTGCAGAGGCTGGTGAGAATTATTTGTCATGCTTGTTCATCATGCCTTGAGTCAAAAGTATTGCTCATCAATTACCTTATCTATCCTGGGTGCTCCTTCCTTAGCAACTGAGCTCTTAATGGCACTATTTAGTGAAATATCCGCAAATCAAACGCCACGTATACACATTAGTGATGGAGCCCCTCTGCTTAATGACGACCAAGATACCTTTGATAGTGCTGAATTTGAACGCCAGCAACAATCAGTATTTGGAGACGATTCCCTCCACGGTTCCCAGCATGGCACACGAATTCAGTCCGATGGAAAGGTCAAGCAGGTATCAAAGCCGTTGGCTTCAATGGCGAAAATCCCCAAGTTTGGACAGTCTCCACCGTCAGCTCTCTCACTTTCTCAATCAAAATGGTTGGAGGACGATCCTGTTCCGCCTATTGAGCTGCCATTTATAAATACTGTCGGTTCGTCCACGAATTATATGACTGAACGGGCATCAGCTCTGTCATCGACTGTTGCATCTATGAGTTGCGTGACTGCTAGAATTGATTTTGTGAAGTGTGCAAAAGTTCAACAAATTTGCCAGGCGAATCTCAAAGACCTGAGACATCGAATGGGTGCATCATCGGCGAAGAGTGTCGGATCTGCTATTGTTAATGATTGGTGTAGCGCAGACGATACCACGCTCCCGTCACCACTCGTAGTCACCTCAGCAAAGATTGTCAAGGAAGGTTCTCATCTGATATTAGAGCGAACAAAAGCACTAGGGTATAGTGCAAAATTTGCCACGCATTCAATGTCCACTTTCTTCAATCCGTATGCCAAGAAAAAACAAGCGGAGAAAGACAAGAATAAGATCATGACATATTTGATTGCCGAGGGAGAAGAGCGGAATATTATGGTTGAATTTTACAATCGGCTTGCTGTGCCTTTGGAAGTGCCGTCTTGTCAACTCGAATTCGAAGGTAAGGGAGCGGATCGCATCGAGGCTCCTCCACTATCGTTCACCGTTCCTGCCAAAACAAGTAGCTTCGCAGTGCACTTTCCATTCATCGTGGCAGTGACGAAAGACGAGCGAGGAAACCCAAAAGAAGCCAAGCAAAGCGAAGTAGAGACGAATGAGGCCGACTCAATTCCAGAGCCAGATTTCTTCGACGTTGTAGGTATTCATTTTACCTGTCTCAATCGGACATATTCAATCCATCTTTGTAAAACCGAGGAACAAGATGTGCAGAATAACGAGACATGCAATATTCCTCAAATCCCTCCGCCGGCCTCAGTTTATCAACGGAGTAAGCACACGCAGCCAAAAAAGGATACTCAACAATTGGTCGTCCGTTTGGAGTCTGTCCCTGCACAGCCTAACCTTCTAGTATCATTTACGACATCCCAATCTCCAATGGAAGAAGATGTGAGTGTGCCAGTTCACTTGTCGGATGGTGAGATCTTTACCATTCCACCATTTCGATTAGAAAACGACTTTGGCAGGAGTGGGATGGGTGAGATTGAGCGCCTACAGATATTAGCAGTGGGTTTACCAGGCATTCCCGACGAAACACTGTTTGACACCGATGCTCTTGCTGCTAAACTCGAAGAGGAAGAGGATGTCTTAACAGAGTCCGATTCAGAGGTTGAGGATGAGGACTTTGACGAAATGATGGAGTGTGATGGACTTCCTCCGCTTAAGATGAAAGTGATTGCAGAAGGGTTGAATCTCAAAAGCATCAACGACAAGAGTAAGAACAAAGGAGAAGGAAGCATTGTTAAATTCCAAATGGCAGCGACGCATGATATGGGCGATCAACTTAGCAAAGGAGGCAATGTACGCATCCGCTTTCGTTATCGTGGACCTTCACCCAACCCCGCAACTGAGATATGGCGAAAGAGAGAGGTTACATTACGAATTATTCGTGTCAAAGGGCCTCGAATATCATCGTTGACATTCCGATCTGATCTTATTTGGGGGAGTGCGTATACTGAATTGTGCCAGTCTTTGGCGAAGCAGCGTAGGCTTTTCGATACCAACGCAACGGAATGGGATAGCAGCTCTCCTGTTAGTGATATAGAAGTTGAAGAAATGTCTCTCAACTCTGTGGATGATGACGTAGAACAGTCCATTGTGAATAGAGTTGGGATGGACCAGGGTATTCATGTATCTTCAGACGAGGTTGTTTTTCTTTTGGCAGTCGCAAACGAGTCAAGTTCTACCATTATATTATCAAATAGAAAAGGATTGGTTGGTGGCTTTGAAGGTAGTCCCATGCCAACAGTACGTGTATTGTCAGGTGTGAGCGTTAAAATTCCCGTCGTCATTCCTCGAATCGATCGTATGGACGAGAATGGAAATGTGACAGATCTAGCCGCAGAGCTCGTTGCACTCACAGCGCTACAATGGGAATCTGAGGCTGTAGAGGGGGCAGACGGTACTGAAAAGATGAAACGACATGGTAGAGTAAGGATCCCTTCCCGATGCTTGCGAGAGATTATTGACGAACACAAGTCATTTGCTGTTCGCATATGTAAGGCACCAGTCTCATTGACGGTAAGCTTAGGTGGCGATCCGAAGTTGTCCGAAATAACTTTGCCAGTAGGTTCAGCAGTTCAAGTTGATGCGGGTGTTGTCATGCAGAGTGAGTGTATATATATATTTGATTTGCGACGCTGGAAGTGAGTGATCGCGCTGGGTCCACACTAACTTGTATTTGTTTCTTTCCGCTGATACTCCTTTCACACAGATTGGGTGCCTGCAGATGTTGTTGCCAAGTGCAAACTCACGTTGGAGTTCTGTTGTGCCGAGAAGCAACTCGATAATAGCTCCTCTGCGCTTGATGACGGGGCGCCACCGTACATTTGGTGTGGTCAGCTCCAAAGAACTGTAAATCTGACTGATGACAAAGATGATAAAACACATGTAGCTAGGATTGTATTCTTCCATTGTGGTGTATTTGTCGTATCGGTGTGTGCTAAGATCTCTTCACAGGATGCCCCGTCAGGCATTGAGGAGTCTTGGTGGGCTCCTCAAGCAAAAGTCGTAAGGATAAAAGATATGGATGATCAATAAGCCTTAAGCTAACAAATATTTGTTAGTTACCCCCTACTCTTGCATGAAATGCTCTCCTCCTATGTTTGATACTTCTCATACTCCTCTTTACTCATACGATCAAATGTCATGACCATTTCACAATGCTTTGTCATTGGGAACATATCCATTGGTTGACTCCTTGTTGGTTTGAATGGTCGTCCTGGATACTTATTCGTCGGTGGGCCACACAACATGGCCGCATCACGTGTAAGCGTGCCCACGGGATTACAACTAACATATATTAATCGTTGGATACGTTCATTCGCACGTAGTGTCCGTACAACGATGGCATGCAATCCATTCCTCGCAGGATCAACAACAGCAACAACAAGTGGCGTTGTTGTTGTGCCTTCTCTTATACTCGTTGTAATTTCTTTCATTATCTCTGGCATAATCTTTTCTGCCGCAGATGCCACAAATCTTGTAACTCCTTCATTGTTGGACTCATCGTGGTAGCCATTCTTCTCCGCATTAATCTTTGCGTCAGCAATTGCCGGTTCGGCAATATCAATACCAATCAATTTTCCCACCACACCCTCCTTAAGACATGTTAGACCAATAGTCCCGGTACCACAACATACATCAAGCAATAGTGTACGTTGTGGATCGGTGGTTACCTCACGTATCCGATCAACGATTATATTGTATAGAACTTCTGCACCTTCGGTATTCGTTTGGAAGAACGCGCCTGGTGATATTTGGAAGGTACATTTACCAAGTGACTCTTCGAGATATTCCTTCCCATACACATGTTGTACGGGATGATCAGGTCCTGGCATTGACACTCCATCAAATTCTTGAAAGTAAATTGATGTTACACGTAAGTCTCCTTCTTTGTCACTATTATAAAAATCAACTTTCTTCGTCTCAACTTGTTCAGGTAGAATCATATCATCGCTGTAGTGACTATCGGGAAAGTCACGTATCGGAGTTGGGATTGGATCACTAGTTAACAATTTTACCAATCGTGCCTTCTCAATCTCAAACACTTTCAAATAATTAGCATCTACACCCTCCTCCTCCTCTTTTCTAGCACCCACCCCACCCTCACCTGCTTTAGGGCTGGCATGTCCAACAATTATCATACATTCCTTCGTCCGTAATGAGCATCGTATAGTAACAGTTCGCCATATACCACAGTGGACCTTGGAATCGTAGGGAGGTAAAGGGCTGGATGGTAAAAAAATATTATTGAATATATCAGCTATGCCACAGGACCAGTTGGGCATGTTTTGTAATGCATGTGGTAGATAGATCCCACCATTCCATCCTTGGGGTAGAAAACCAGCGGCGGGGACTTTATGAAACGCAATCGGAACTGAAGATGATGATGATGTAGACGATGATGATAATAATGCCGTAGTACTTTCAACGACTGCCGTAGGTGTAGTAGTGTCAACATTGTCACACATTTCCCCCACAGTTGTATAATCCACACCATTGTTTTCTTCGCTCTGCTTCTTCCTATTGATATCATCAACAACAGTCACAGCCTCGGTATCATTCACCATCTCCATCATGGTAGTTTCGGTTGATGGGACTAATCGATAACCAAATGTAAATTCACATTTATTCCTATATTCGTACTGTAATGGACTTGGTAATATCTCGTCAATATCAATAGCACGTAGTTGATTCACCCAATCATATAATACTAATTTACCAGAACTACCACCGCCACTTTTACACTTTTTATCACGTGAATATTCACGTTCCATTAATTTGAACTTACTTTTAATGTCTTTTATTATGGTCTTGGCACATTTGTTGATCAACTCTTTCATCTTTGTATCGAGTTGTTTTTGATAGGAGAGTGACCAGTACGGGGTAATGGCATCACGTACCTCATTGGCTGATAGTATCCCCGGTGTTAATGATATTGTCGATTCTTGTGATGATGACGATGATTTGTATCGTTTATTATTCTCATTATTATTTGTATGATTGTTGTTACTATTTCTCTCTTCATCATTATCCCTCCTGTCGTTGTCATTGTCATGAAGCTCCTTGCGTTTGGTAGCACCATTCTCATTGTTGCCACGATCACGATCATCATTTCCACCATGATTATCACGTTCTGCTCTCACGGGCTGCCCCCGGCTGTTCAACTGTGCAGTCCCACCGACACCCCCAGTATTAATAATAGCAATGAACGGCTGGACCATACTTTCATGTGCTAGCGTGACCTTGAGCCAATTATCCCTGGGCGGTTTCTTGGCTTTTGCTACAATTATATTACCATTCTCGTGCCCCACGAGCCAGGATGACACGAGCGCATCGATTTGTTTTTCTTTTAGGTAGCGCAATACATTGTGTACTATTACGCGGCGATTGGCATGATCGAATGGCATTTGTTGTTGATGATTGTCGATCGATTTTCGATCGTCAGTGGGTGATGTTGGTTCACTGGCCATCGGAGTGGATGTCGTCGTGCTATTGATATTGTCTGCCTGATGCTTCGTGGATACATCGATTTCTCCATCCCCTCCTCCTCTTTCATCTTCTATTGAATCCGCAGCCGTTAGCGCTGAGGACACAACGGCGGTTGCTGCTTCGCTTCCTGCTTCAGTAGACGGAGTTACGAGTGATACGCTTGCGGCGATGACGTCACCATCGTTGACAGATTCTTCCGTCATCGTCGAGTCTTGTGTGGTTCTCACCATCAGTCCCACAAGGGATACTCCACTTCGCTGAGAAGGTAAAAAGGTGAAGCTTTGGCGATGATTGTCCCAAGATTGGCCTAAGAGGTCAAGGAAACAATAATATATAACATCGCTGCTCCGCAACCTCAACACGTTGGAGAGAGGGAAGGGTGGGCATGTCCCTTCATGACATCCGTCTCTCTCGAGGCAACCTCAGCAACAATTGGAGGAGGAGCTATAGTAACTCTCCACATAGCCTGTACATCGAGACACATCATGAACCATCGTTCCCTCGTCCTCCTTTCATGAGCACACGACCAGTGCAGGACGTATTTCAAACAAGCGAAAGCAGTCGAAACAACATCTTTTGTTCCACCTCCGACACTACTACCATTGCCGTTGAGCGCAGGAACGAAGACTATCATTGCAGCAACAATGACGAAATTGATGATGCCTACGACGAGTATGCAGCCAGAATAAGAGAGGAGATGAAAAGACTACAACGTAGTTTACGTTGGGGTACATTTGCGATTAACACAGCATCGCCCACCATGCGAGGAAGGCAGCAGCCGCTACGGCATCAACAAGAGCAAGAAGAAGAACAAAGTGTTAATAATTTCATCGAGACTATGAGCGATAATATCGAATCACATTTGAGCATCGATGAGACGATGAGTAGCACCGATAGTCATAACGAAGCCAACGAGGAGAAGGCATCACTACTATCAGAAGAGGAATCGATTCGAAGACAATTACGTATAAAGGAAAAGGAGGTTGATAATCTACATTATAAACTGAGTATCTTGGAACAAAGTACCAATAATGATGCACAACTTATTAATACATTACAGATGGAAAATAGCAAGTTGAAAGAACGTTATTATTATCAAATAGCAAAGATGACTGCGTCTCATGCCAATAATCTAAAGGGATTGGAAATGCGGTACGATTCTCATTTGGGAAAGGTGAATTCGATGATGGAATGAGGGAATATAAGATATAAATTGTATGTCATGAGAAAGAGAGATGATCAGTTTTATACAAATGTTTGAGTGACTTCATAAATAATAATATTTTCTTTACTACTATACTGCACTATACAAACGATGCACTCAGTAGCCAACCTGGTCTTAACTTTCCTATCCATGAATCTTTCAATATAGCATCAATTGCATCTACTGGCTTTGCTTCGATGAATACACTTTCTCTTGATGGTACTGTTCCATTATTTTTCCTCATTGTATCTTGCCAAGTAGAGGGAATATCCATTGTTGCTAGGAGCTTGCTACAAGCAGGAGCAGCAACGATTACATCTAAGGCAAACCTTTCCAACAGTCCAAGTACAGAAGAAATAATCTCCTTGTTATTTTCTGTGCTGTCCACAGATATCAAGTATGTAGATGCATGATTACCCAATGCAGCTTGGAAACGTTCTGCCACTTGCATAGTGGGTGCTAATATGCCAATTCGTGGCCTAACAATAAATTCAGGTGTACTACCCGTGTAGGAATCGATATCTGGTCGGTCATACCAGCTCCCTCCCCCCTGTGTTAGCAGTGGATTGAATGCACCACAATCTGTAATACGCACAGGAACAGATGGTTCATTGCCCAATGATGTGGCATAGCCTTCGACATATCGTACAACCTCCATCCCTGACACTATTGATCCAAATACAACATGCTTTCCGTCGCATTGTGGTGCAGCATCGAGTGTAATAAAAAATTGGGATGTATTTGAATTTTTTCCACTATTTCCCATGGACAGTATGCCTGCTCGGTCATGCTTCAACGCAAGTCCTGCACGTTCATCTTTAAATTTCTTTCCATTATATATCGACTCACCACCACTACCGTTACCAAACACAAAGTCTCCACCCTGTAATACAAATCCTTTTGTTATACGATGGATGGTAGAGTTACGGTAGGTTAATGGTTTGCCTGATTCACCCACTGGTGCTGTCGTCGCTTTTGTCGAAAGTGAGGTTCCACCATTGGTACATAATGTTGAAAAGTTTTCACAAGCAAGTGGGGCTGTAGCCCAGTATAATTCAAAGACGATACGACTACCATGCGGAGGTAATTCTGTTATCACATTACTTCGATTGGATGGTAATTTACTACTCCATTCTGCCAAATAATGTGTGAGTGTGAGATTTGGTAATTGCAATTGATACATTTAATATATGTAGTATATATAAAGTATAGCCTCACCATGATCCGTGGTCATCAATTCAGTAAGACGTGACTTTTCAGATCCACCAAGTCGTCGTAAATCCTTGGAACGGAATCCATATCGTGAATCGGTGGCATCCACAAAGGCCGCGGTCTGAATAAGATTGAAGATACAAATTATGTTTTCAGAGAAATGACGAGTTATACTTTCGATATTTTGTGCATTTTTTCACGTCTATTACTTCACACCACGTGGAACTCACCAGGGTAAGATTTGACCTATGGTCATCGACGTCTAATTCAATGTAACAATACTGACAGGAGTCCGAATTAACTATGGCCGCCATGGTCCCGTCGAGTGTTCGCCGGTGAAGTTTGAACCCGCCGAAATATTACTGTCAACGTAGAAGGTGTGTATCTATCAGCCTCGTCCGAGATGTGACGATGAAATGTAGCAAATTAAGCATCATGGGGAAGAAGAGCAAGACAAAGACGAAGCCGCTAACTAAAGTGCTGCTTGTGGTAGTACTGTTCATGCTATGCAGCTTTCTCCGATATCGGTCAGCCCACAACCGCCTCCCCAGAGGATGTAATGTCGTACGAATCTGGTCCCATCGAGGCCACTTGGATGCATCGTCTCCCGAGAGCCGTGATTGGACGTGCGACCACGCCTTAATGGAATTGGTAGCGAAAGATATTCGTCACCTGGATGTTGACCTCCTGTACTACAAAGGAGAATCGGTGGTGGCTCACCCCACGGAAATGGGCGACGACCTGGGAGATTTCTCACCGTCGCCATGCTCAAAATTGCCACTCAAAATGTTTATTCAAAAATTGAAGAGATACTACGGACCAGAACAATTCTATTTAACAATGGAACCCAAGGCTGCATGGACTGAAGAAGGTGATTTTTTGGCACCTCCAGAAGATGTAATCCAGGGAATTTTAGATGTTTTAGACGAGGAGCCCATCCCAAATCTACACTGTGGAATCATTCTCCAAGCAGGGCAGCTACAAGACAGTCGGGTTTCTCCCCTGGAATATCCCATCAATCAGCACTGTAGTATTGTTCTACCATTGAAACGGAGTGACGCCCCGCTGGGTGCGAATAACTTTCCCACTGACAAGTATAGACTCATCATGCCAACTGTTGAACTTTTTGGGAACGCTGACGGGGACAGGTTTCTGAAAAAGTCCGAACAGCAGGGCCTACCTATCATTCTTTGGATTGTTGATACACTCTCATTACTGCGCAAGGCCCTTCTGATGAGAGGTGTGCAAGGCGTAATTTCAAATCATCCTGTCCGCCTCAAGCGAATGTACGAAGAAATCTGTGGAAGCAAATACACTGGTCGGATACTGTAGACCCAATAAACAGGAGTTATTCATACTTTAAGTTGTGTCCATTTCGAATTGGAAACAACCGTCTCTGGCTTGACTTCTCACCTTGGCACAGGAGTTATTGTAAGCATGCTGCCAAAATGGACGTCGATTGATTCCCTACTAACAGCACCTTCTTCAAATGAATCAATCAATTAATGCATGGCTTCATGATGCCCAGCTGATGCCGCAATATCCAATGTCTAGTTGCTCGCTCTATATTTCCGGAATGTCCCTCCATGACTCCAAGGTGAAATCGTGCCACTTCGCGTCCTGCCATAGCTGTGGCCTCGTAGTGGAACTTGGCCTTCTTTAAATCCCCCCCTTCATAATAAAAAGAAGTATGGAGATTGTGATTCATTGTTTAATTCAGTATTACCTAATGATGTGCGCCAGTCATTAACTGTAAACGTCCGTCATTTACGAATCGATTTGTTGTCTTTCTACCCAGATAAAAACATACATCACTATTACCGAAATCCGCAGCCTGAATCCATAATTCAAATTGCCTTTGTAGTTCCCTTAGAAATAACTAGTAGCCAGCACATAAATTGATGCGGCATCATTTGCCGCCACTCGCTTCATTATTTCTTCAATATGCTCATAATCTGTTTTGCCATCTTGGTCGGAATTGCAAAATAGACACTTGTAATCGCTCCCAGACAAGAAAGAGGAGTACACACACCCTGCACACAAATGCTCTTTCCACAACAGGATAATATATTTTCCATATCAATTTTTGCCAATTTCATCATTTGCTGTTCCAAGTCGTTTGGTACGGACGTTACAGTCGCGGGTGGAAGTTACACACAACATATCAAATTAATTGGTATCGGTAGGAAGCAGATGGGGCAGTCCTCTCATCGTGTAGCTGGGCGGTACTACGTAGTTTGCAGTCTTTTCTGTGCTTCGCCCAATGATTCCGTTGACACGCGGCATTGCAATAATTAACGAGCATACACGACTTGCACTCTTGAGACTGATACCCCCCTCCTCGCCGCACCCGGCGCAGCAGCTGGTCGTCGTCGTGGTCACGCAGACATTGTACATACGGATACGTGATGAATAACGCTCCACACCTTCTCCATCCCTTCGTTTGTGCCCGCCAAATTAATGATTGCACCTCAACAACTTTAATTATTGTGACGATCTTTGACGATATGACGACCCACTACTGCAGTGCCGGTGGTCTGTGGCGTCATTCACACTCCACGTCGACGACAATCACACTAGTGCTAGCCTACGCTGCATTCGGCGTCTTGCATGAAGTGTCGCATTTAGCCGTGGCATCATGGCTCCTTCCGTCGTCGTCGTTGCACCAACAATCGTCATCGGTAATATCGGTGTCGAATAATGATAATAGTGGTTGGAATAGCTTCGCACGCGACGCTGCTCGCGCCATACTTGGACGATACTCTCTCATTCAGATACCAGCAGTTGAGAGTAACGCTGATTATTATTACAATGCCACAGCAGTAGCGGTACGGGTAATTCGTCATGCCGGTTGGATGTTCAGTCTAGCGTTAGCTGTCATTTGTCATCTCCTTCATGTGTCGGTCAGGAAAAGGAGGGGGCGGTCTACTAAGCCATGTGACGACAATAACAAATCAGCAATTGTATACTTCGTCAATAATGTGCTGAGCATATTATTTCACGACCAAACTATTATATTTGCCGCATATGTCACTGCCATGGAGGCTATAATGACGGATTTGTTTGGATTCGTTCCATCCATGGACCACCGTCCTCCTCACGATAATTTGGAAAGTAGAGATTCAATTCTTATTTGCTTTTGTGGAAATTTTGGTATACTCCTGCTCAACCCAGCATGGCTATCCATCGATGGAGGCAAGACTGCATTAGACATACTCGAGAAGATGGTCAATGTAACAATGATGCGAGGTGCACAGTCCGGTGGGGTGGTTACATTTGAACCAGAACATTATTCGTCAAAGTTATCATCATCATCATCAAAGAAGTCGGCATTGACACCTCCTCTACTCGGTGTACGATCGCGCGTTGTCAATGCCAAACGGACCGATCTGTCCAAGGGTGTACGGAGTAAGGTCGAAAAAGACAATTGTGAACGATATACAGGCAAATTACGTGGGTGGAACAAGGTGGAATATAACAGTAGCAGTAACACAGGCGGAGGAGGAGGAGGGGGACAGCAACCGCAGCTAGTTCGTGGTTTCTTCGGCCACACACGCTTCGCGACGTCGAGTAAAGCGAGCTTCGATGGGACACATCCACATCAATGGTCCGAACGTAGAGTGTACAATGTACACTCAATTGGTTCACAATCATTATCATCCGTCAACGACAGCGGCGGCGGCACTTTGCGACCACGTCAAATCGCCATTGAGAATTTCATCACACACAATGGTGACTTTGATTTCTTTAGGGTAAATGGAAAGTTTTACGATGTTGAGATACTTCAATTGTGGCTTGAGAATGTCTTGCATGTGCCCATACCCACGACCGTGGACTCGGCAGCCGTCGCGGGTGTTATCGACCTGCTCCGTTCGCAGGGATCGTTTGCCTTGAGTATCCGGTATGCACTATGTCTAACACTGACAAGGAGTAAGGTTGAATCTGATCCAATATTGGCCTATCCTACCATGGAAGAGTATGAGGAGATTGCAAATATATTTGAGACACAGTTAACGAATCAAGTATTACATCATTCTTGCACTTTGGACGATATCAGTTCCGACTTGGACAAGAGAAAACAATTCGCTACGATGACGATACATTCACTTAGAGGAGTGATCGAAGATGCTCTTGCGGCTGGGTTTGTGGGAGAATCCTCTCATCTGTATTATCTTGCCATGAGTAAATTGTCCAAGGTTGTATCCTTGGATGTTGAGGATATCGAACTGTCCAAGTTTGTTGCATCAACTATCGATGCCTTCTTTGATAATGATTTACTCCACTCCACACATCTATTCTTACAAAATGCCAAGGGATCATTTGGATTAATGGTAGCATCATCACTGGATGCACATCGACAAATATGCCTCGCGGCACGTGGACAGACCATGTCAGTGGCGTTCTATCCACGTAAGGGATTAATCTGCTATGGATCAGAGCAGGCTGCAGTGAAGGCTGGACTTAATTATGAAATCCCCGGTGAGGATGGCTCAGCAATTCTCAGACTGTCAGCAAAAGTCATCAAGGCTAAAAATAATGAGGCAGATAATGCTGTCCGACTGGATATGGATGATCTGGGGGGCGAAATTTGTTTACTTGATTGGGGATTTGGTGGGCCTGCCATTTCTCCTCCCAGCAGGCATTTAGTCGTCGAGAAGATGATGAACGATCGTGTCAATGTTGTGCTAATGCAGGAAAGCCACATGTGGAAGCCACTCTCTAAGCGACTGACATTACTGGAGGGTAACGAATTTATCAAGCCATTGCTGGGTGACTGTCTTGATCCAGTTTTAAAGGATATTCAAGACATTCCCAGAATCTGTAAGCAAATTCAAGATGATTGGCGCGAAGTGGGACTAAATCGTATGACTGCTTGGAACCTTGCAAGTTGTATCCGGGCTAGGATGAAGGCTTATGTCAACGGTGAGATTGAACGTCATGGTGCCACTGTGGATATTTTAGTAACGGGGTGTGAGGTATCGTTATGGGTCGCAGAACAGTTCGTATCAGATCTTCAAAAAAGTTTTCCCAAGCTATTCATCAGGGCAGTGAGCAGCAATAAACTCCTTGGGTTATTCGGTCAGGAATTGGTTATGCCGTGTATTGGGTTTCCATATTCTCAAAAGGCTATGGATATGAAGGATCCCATAGTCATCATCGTTAGTCATAGTGGTGGAACATTTGGACCGCTTGCGTGTTCCAACTTGCTGCAGAGCTTCTCGTCGTCGATCTTTGCAGTAACGTCAGAATGGGACACACAGATTGGAAAGCAGTTGCGGAACATGTACACTGATGATTTATTATCGTCCCGAATTTTCTCTACCGAAGTTGGCGTCCGTCCCGCCGAGCCATGTTCCGTGAGTGTTGTGGCTACCCATCAGCTGTTGACCAACGTATTTGGACACATTTGTATCACAATCATAAGTGACCCACACTTTAGTAGAGTAGCTGGGTCGATCATAATTGAGCGTGATTTGCAAATTCTTGAACGATGCAATCAGAGTTGTCTAAAAACGCTGGAAGAAATTGTCGGTGTGGATTGCATTGGCAACGAAGTTCACGAATCGCGAACTATCACCGAGCAGGAATTGCGATCAGCTGGTGATTTATGGGCCAATCACATTCTTGAAAATGCAAAGGTTAGTAGGACTACTTTTGTGTGTGATCATGCGTTCATTGCGGCTGAGGGATGCATATAATCTCAATCATATCCACTCTTACTTGTCAGGCATATATTATGAGTTTTGTTTACGTTGTGGCGACGGTTACAAGTGGGTTTCCACTTATCAGTGCTCTGTCGCGATTATTTGGCTTGAATGGCGGAGAGCGGGCTTTCTTCTTTATCAGGCTTTTGGATGCGTTTATATACTTTTGGCTTCCTCAAATGAATATCACCATTATTCGGTTGGTGGAGGGGCGGAACCTACGTCATCGAATGGTTGGAAGAACTATTCTTATAGCAGACTGTCCATGGGTCGCTCAGTCGGCGGAGGCTTTTCTTGGCAAGATATTTGCCTGCTCTTACAGCATTGCTGGACTCACGGTGTTAAGTGGAAATCCAGCAGACCATCTTGTACATCGACACACTCATCGAGTCGTCAGAGGGAGTCTTCTTATTTGTGGTCGACCCGACGGCAGGCTTCCTGCCTTAACGTCCCTCGAAGCATCAACATGTCTCTCCGTCAACCAAGCTAGTTCCATCCAAAGCCTAGGAGGAACTTGTGAGAGTATTACAATCGGGCACAACAAATCCAAGCTACCACTGTCTCATCGCGCTATTTATCTAAAATCAAACAGGCCTCTCTTTCTTTCCGAAAAGATTCTTGATAATATCGATCATGAGGATGGTCTAAATCAGCAACGAAGAGAAAAGAGCAGAGGAGATCAAACTCGCAGAGGATCCTTGGCTGAAACAGTATCCCGTGCTGCATCCATCGTCATTGAGAACATACGAACTAGTCAAGGCGGAGGGTCTGCCGACCTCTCTATATCAAGATCGCGTAGGGCGAAGACCACTCGATCGAGCGCTTCACTGATAGGAGTTTATGTTAATCTTGAAAAAGCTGCTCGAATGAAGCGTTCGCAGATTTCAGGTAACCAGAATTTAACAACAAATATCATGAATAATATGATCAAGGATAATCAAGGTATTGATAACGCACGGCGTGTATTCAAAAGTATCGATGTCGACAAAGATGGTTTCATTACTCTAGACGAATTCATTGCAGTATACCAAACGAATGGCGTCGGTTCATCCGAGGAGCATCTTCGAAGTCTTTTCGAAGAAGTTGATATTAACGACAAAGGAGTGATCTCTTTTGATGAATTCCTGAGGGTTGCTCAAATGCCAAGTCTGATTCCTGATCTAGGAACGAAGAACCGTGATAGCCGTGGCTTGGTGCAAGTACAAGCAAGTAGAGAGAAATACTTTGGAGAAGAATTGCGAAAATATTCTCCTCCTGACGAGGACAGCATGACTATGTCACGAAGTCAACATTTCAGTATGGAATTGTATGAATCTCGCATAGCATCACTGCAACGTTTTGTGGCCATGACTGTGATGTTTCACCAAATCGGGTTCCGAGTGCAAAGCTTCTTCCCTAAGATATCATTTGGACTGCTTGGTTATAGAATGGATAGGACGCACTCTATCATGCGAATTGCAACGACTGCGTCACCTGTCAGTGGAGCAGATGTCCGTGAACGCGTGGAGGAATTGAGACTCATGCGTAATATTGATCGATCAGTTCGTTTGATTTGTAAGACCTGGAGGAAGTGGAAAATGGAAATAGGGGTGCAAGAGATCATTAAGGAGGAATAATTGTGAATAGGATGCCATTGGATAGGATATTCAGTTGTAGTGTGGTAATCACTACCAATGCTTTGGAATAGAAATACGAAAAGGTTGAGTTTTTAGAATAAGTATGATCCCAAATTTATAGCAACAACATCTCTGCCTTTTTTGGATACGTCATACACTTAATCAAGCAATCTATGACAAAGTCCTTGGTTGAATCATAATTAACATTCATTATTTTTATTGAGATTTTTCTCAACTAACTGCACGATACGAGTAAGTAGAGACTGAAGGACGCTATAATAACAAATACAGTTTTAAAGGATATGTTGACAGCCCTACGACGGAGGCACAGATGTACCATTATTGTCGTTCTCACTGGTGTTGATCAAACCACCTTCATTGACTGACAATGGCATGGATGCACCATTATTGACTGACAATGGCACGGATGCACCATCATTGACTGATGACGATACCAGATAGTGTAAAAAATCAACATCAATCGATGTCGCAGATGATGCAGCAGCAGCCGCAGCAGCATCTAGTGCAGCTTTTTCAGCCGCAGCAGCAGCATCGGCAATGGCTGCTGCACCAGTATTAGATTCCCTTCGCATTTGAACAACAGCTGTTACAACTGTAAGAACAGCTGCAACTGATCCAACAGAAGCAATAATTATGTTAATCTTGTCAGAGTGAGGCATGCCATCATCGTCCTTAGTTGGAGCAGGAGACGGTTCACTTGGGCGTGCAGTTGTTGGAGATAGAGTCTCATCGAGAGAAGCAGAACATGTTTTCTCATATGATGAGGGATTCTCACTGTTGCAGCAGCTCCGCTGGCTGTAACTTTTTCCTTCCACTGTTGTATATAAAAGTACAAAGTTTGGATCGTGTTTAGTGCTGGTTTAGCGGGGATGGAGTCATTATCAAGACGTTTGTATACTCACAATCAGTGTTATTCCATAAGCTGTCGAGTGAATCAAACTTATGGTCGCAAGTTTTGGGAATCAAATTCAACAAATACTTGTAGTTTGCATTGTTGCACCTCCCACATACAGCAGATTCGCCACCGCTTTGGAATCGTAGTGCGTCCAGTTCACACTCGTCCAGAGTTTTCACTGAGTCAGAATTTTGTTTCACTGTAAAATATTCCTTTGCATCAATCCATTCTTTCAGCCAAGTCGTTCCATCGTCATCTCCGAGGATTTGTTCGATGTCCGCCATGTAAATGTCAATAGCCGCGACTAGGCAAAATTGTTTTATGAGGGTCAGAATTGAATTGATAACAATAAAATCACACAAAAATTCGTTCAACTCACCACCCAACAACATATTTGGTAAATTGAACATTTCGATATTTCGATAGTATACTGGCACAGACACGGTCGTTCCCAATACGTCGCGAGAGAAGAATTTATAAGGCTCAACCCATGTGGCAATACCCTCCCGATCAAGCTCTAAAGCAAAAAGTTTGTAATACGAACTCATTTCAGCTACTAGGTCTACGTTGTCAACTAATGTCCAAATCCCCCCGGTGTTGCATGAAATGTTCTTCATCAAATCATGATCTGAATCATCACCAAGAGAGTATGTGAAGATTGTTACTTTACGAGATACTGGTCTGTTTTCGAACTCTAGTGTACGATTTTCAATGAGACCAAGAATTTATTCTTTTTCAAATTTCGCTTCTGCGAGTGTATTAGCAGTCTCGCTAATTTGTCCATCCGACATGAAAAGGATTGCAATTGGTCCACTGCTTGTTTCAACTTTTTCCAATGTATTATAGATAGTATCGAAAGCAATCTCAAAAGCTGTGTTAATATCAGTTTGTCCGCTTGTCGTTAAGTTGTTGATCGCCTCTTTCGCATTATTTTTGTTCGCGATTGTCGCACTTAAGAGAATCAAATCAGTTTTGTTCAAACCGGTTGCAGGTATAAAAGTTCTATTCCCCTCCAGCAGTACACACATCATTCGTGAAAGCTATATTGGTAAAAAAATCATCTACATTGAGTGTTTCCACAACTGCAATTGCAGCTTCTCTTGTCACCTTCAACGCTCCATCAATTCTAGCCATGCTGTTTGTCCCATCTATTACTAGTACAACATCCTTGGGACCACTCGCTGCAGCCACAAACCATGGACGAATGCGAGGGTCGTAACTCCCACAGTCTTTCCTTCCTAGTGCAGAAGTTTGCCGGAAGAGTCCATTATTTGCCCCAAAATATTGAAATTCAGTTTCCTTGAAGTTATCAACCATAAACGCTTCAACTAGGCGACTATAGCGCAGTTTCCGCCACGTCTTGGATAATATCTGAATCTTTACTTTTCATGACAGAGTATGGTAAAGAAATCTTGGAAATTGTTTTATCCTCCCAGAGTGCTTTTGAGACAATTCGAGACAAAAATATATTTGAGTTTGTGGGTAACATCAACTCATCGGTGCACGCTTCTCATCGCTCAACAAACTCACCATTGCAACTGCTGCCACCAACTTCACAGTCAGACGTATTAAACTTATCTTTAATACACTCTTGGTTCGGAAATTTCGACAAGCAGTCGTAGTAATTGTTGTTGAGGCATCTGTCGTACGTATCGGTCTGACAGCGTTTTTCATATGCTTTTTCCAATTCAATTGTAAAGTTTTTTACTTTTTCTTCCATTTCCTCGAGGATGGTTTCTACAGCTTCGATTTGTTCGAGGGTCGCAGCTGAGACATGATTGTGGTGGAAGAATGAGACCAATAACAGCCATGCTGATGCCCACAACATCGGCAACATCGGCATGCTCATCTTTGATGCGCACGACAAGCTTTGCTATTTTCTCCGGAAGTTCTACTGTATTGCTATATTTATGTAGAAACCTATGTACACTCCGCCACTCACTCTCAACTCTGAAGGACCCTCTCGTATCCACAACGATGATGCCCTCCTCCACAACAACGCCACTAAGGCAGAGGCCGAGACCGAGGTTCATATTCACAGCATTAGCGTCGTTTGTAATATCGGTGTCCACGCGACAAATATCCATCGTCAATTCCTTCTCGACCTCGAACGACTTCATTCGACACGTAAAAGTAGATTCATCCTGTCAACTTTATATGGCAGCAGGCATGGGAATGAAGAATAGCAACGACAAATCGAAGAAAGGTGGTAGTGGTGGAAAGGGAATGGGAAAGACTAAAGATTCGTCATCTTTGTCTAAAAAGTCGGAGACTAATAAAGCACCGTACGATGTTGCCAAGGCATGGCTAAAATCGAAGAAATTGTATGATGAATTACTGTACGAGTCGAATAAAGTATCATTCACCGTGGATGAGGATGGTGGGTTGGACACTTCGAGTGTTGATAGCGGGGAGGGTACGGAGGATATTACCACCGAATATATCATCGCTGCACGGTGCAGATTGCCCGAGACCGGTGGTGGGAATAACGGCAATACTAATAATAATGCGGCACTACGATCGGCATCTGACTGGATCCCAGTGGCACAACTTTGCATCGTCCGACCGATCCAACCCGAAGGAGAGAGTGGTGCGAGTCATGATGAGGTTAGACATGCCCTTCCGTTACGTGCGGCGGTATCCTACTACTGTCGTGAAATATACTTTGCAGCAACCATTGCCACGCCTGCACTAAAGTCACTCCCACGGAATAATGTAGAATACAGTTATGAACCAGTGGATTCGTGGATACGACATGTATACGAAGATGTCATTGAAGGCAAAGTGTCTGACAGCTACGTTGACGGCACCACAGGAGTAAAAGTCGACATGACAAAAAGTAAAGCCCGGGAGGTACTGGGTTTAGAAGCTGGATGTACAGACGCTAGTTTGATTAAAAGAGCATATAAGAAGGAATCAATGGCATGTCATCCTGATCGATTTGTTAGTACGACGAATAATGGTGTAAAGAAAGAGGAGGTGGAGGAGTACACGAAACGATTCGGGTTGGTGAAGATGGCATATGATGCACTTAATTCAGGTATACGTGACGAGAACACCAACATTGCTGCAGCAGTAGATACTACAATGGCCTCATTACAAAGATCATCATGGTATGAAAGTTTGGGTGGCAAACAACGTACCGACTTTGTGGGACCGATTGACCTCATGTCAATGGATGAGGCGAATTCATTATGTAACAAGGCATTCCGATCGGCCGTTATTGGACTTGACCCTGACTTGACGAATGCATTCGTTCTTAGGAATCAAGCGGCTGCCACTGTCGCGGCTGCTGCTACCGTTAGATTGTAGAAGTAATAGTTGAGTAATGATATTATTGATGGGAAATCCCCGTCGCACAAAGTAACTAGGTACTTACGTACATTGGTTCGTCGAATTCGGCATTTCTCACAGGAATTTTTTAGAATTTAATACTCTTTCAGAACCCTAATGGCTAACCCTAACCCTACCAACATTAAGGTTAGGCTTCTCCCCTTGGCTATTGGCTTCATGCGTACACTCAAGATGTTGGATTCTATGGCAATGCTTGAAGATTTGGGAGATAATCCATCATTGCGTGATCTTGACAGTGTTATGTCACTCCGGGTGGAAGAATATATAGCCGAGGAAATTTCATCCTCAAACTATGAACTGTGGAATAGCATACTACCACAGTATCGTAAGACCGAATTATGCTTTGGTAAGCATCTGGGGAAGGGTGTATTCTTGGATGTCTTTGAGGTTTCAGTTGTGGTGGTCAACAATGATAGGTCATTTAACAAGGTCAAGGATGATCTGAAGGACAATGATAGGGTAGACTCATTGACACAATTCCAAGTAGTAGTAGAGAGAGCATTACTGATGATGATGATCTAGACAACAAGTTTAATTTTGTCGACCTTGATGAAGAGGATATTGTCAATGACAAATATATCGATTCCATGCTCAGTGAATCAGAATCGTTCGTGGTGCCCCTTTGTCAAGGTAAATCAACCAAGTCTTCGTCACTTTGTTTCGGGACATATCAATCGTCCCCAGGCCTAGAAGGCATGACCTACCAAAAACAGAAGGAACGACGACTTGTATTAGCAATGAAGTGTCTACGTCCAACAGTCCGATATGGTCATGAACAGTTCATAATTGGTGTTGAAGACTTGCTGAAAGAGACTACGATGCTTGCATCCCTTGACCATCCCAACATCATCAAGATTCATGGTCGAGGTGCTGGAGATAAATACCATCGTATCACCGATGGTATCTTCATTCTACTGGATCGATTGACCGAAACTCTTGATGAACGCATCAATCGTTGGAAGAACATGGGAGGGAAGAATGAGACACTGCGTTCACACAGATCAAAGTCGTGGTTTTGATTGCCGATGCCTTGTCATACTACCTGCACTCCAAGATGATCATCTTTCATGACCTCAAGCCTACCAATATTGGTTTTGACTCAAGTGGCACGGTAAAGCTATTTGACTTTGGCTTTGCAGTCAATCTGACGTCAAATGATAATGACAACAACAACGAGCCACAGATTCTGTACGACCATTGTGGCACACCTATATACATGGCGCCAGAGACTGGATTGGATCTGGGCTACAGCCTTCCCGCAGATGTGTACTCGTTTGGTATCCTCTGTTGGGAGATATGGTCTCTCAAGAAACCGTTCGGTAAGATCAAGTCAAGTGAAGAGATGCAGAAGGCTGTATTCACGAAAGAAGAACGGCCTAAGATAAGTAGTCAATGGCCAGAGTATGTAAGTGCCATCATGATTAGTTGTTGGTCCAAACAACCAAGTGAAAGGCCAAATATGTGAAGACGAATCTATCTGCAATTGCTATGCAGATGTCGAAAGACAAATCCACGAGTGATGAACAAGGGAATAGAAGAATTCAACAAGGCGGAGGTAACATTTTGCTTAAGAGTTTTACTCAGATGATGATGAGGAGAAAAATGACATTCTAATTCGTACGAGGACTAAAGAATACGTTGTACCTAGTGCTATGTAGGCTTTTAGATCATGCTGGTGGAAGACTCTTAGATCTCTCCGAAAGGGGGGAGAAGGGGGGAGAAGAAGAGAAAAAGGATGAAAAAAGAGAGGGAAAAGAGGGGAAAAAAGGGAGGAAAGGTCGACCACTCCTAGACTATTACTATCCACATGCTTTAGCTGAAGATCAAGAGGTTGTCCTTCCCTTCCACTTCCACATAATCTTTG
>Ga0247833_1002323_pt1 | contig 27963 bp, 27 predicted proteins | sample LaCruzMarch2015__7_FD_187117 | JGI IMG/M metagenome (GOLD analysis project Ga0247833, IMG submission 187117) | Freshwater microbial communities from meromictic Lake La Cruz, Castile-La Mancha, Spain - LaCruzMarch2015_8m | ecosystem: Environmental > Aquatic > Freshwater > Lake | place: Spain... | reverse complement strand
GAAGGCATCAACAACAAGATTGGTGCCATGCAGCGCATGCATTACGGTCTTCGTGACTTCGAGTTCCTCTCCTTGAGAATCCTGACTCTTCATAAGGCTAAGCACACTTTTTGCGGATGAACCGGGTTTCAGGCAACTCCGCCGAAGCTGACGAAGTCGTCGAGATCGAGGTAGTCGAAGGTGCCGCGCAGGTCTTCGCGGGCTGGGTTAAGGCGCTTGATCTGTTCGGTATACCACTCGCGCATTTCGATGTCGTTGAAGGACACGGTTTGCGTCCAGTCGGACCACTGGCTGATTTCCAGCGGCGTGTGTTTGAGCGGGGCGTTTTCGTTGATCCAGATCAGGACATCCCAATCGCCGGCACCGGTGGCGACTTTCTGCTGCAAGGCAGCGGGATCGATGCCGGTGAAACGGAAAAAGTGCCAGTCGTTGGGGTTTTTGTATTTGTATTCACCGGCGGTTCCGGCGAGTTCGGCGCGGATCTTATCGAGGATGCGTGGGAGGATGGTGTAGCCGCCGAGGCGGACGCGCGGGCTGCGCGGGGGACGTTTGGTGAGGTCTGGTGCGTTCATGATGATGTGATTTGGATGGTTTGTTGTGTTAGAATTGGGACATTCCCCCGTCAGCGACGAGTTCCTGACCGGTGATGAAGGCGGCGTCATCCGAAGCGAGGAAGGCGACGCAGCGGGCGATTTCGTCGGAGGTGCCGAATCGTTGGAGCGGGATGCCTTGCATGAGGCCGGCGGCGACTTGATTCTGGGTTTCCTGATCCATTCCCATTTTTCCGAAAATCGGCGTCATGACCGGGCCTGGACTGATGATGTTGACGCGGATGCGCCGCCCTGCGAGTTCGATGGCGAGGGTCTTGGCGAGGCTGTTGAGCGCCGCCTTGCCCGCAGCATAGATGCTGGCTCCCGGCAGGCCGAAATGGACGGCAACCGTCGAGGTCAGCACGATCGCCCCGCCATCCGGCATCAACGGCAGGCAGCGGAGAATCGTGAAATAGGCGCCTTTGAAATTGGTGTTCGTAATCTCGTCGAACAGGGCTTCCGTGGTTTCGCCGACTGGGGCGAATCTCCCGATGCCGGCATTGGCGAAGAGAATATCCACCCGGCCAACGGTTTCGCGCACTTCTGCAAATGCGCGGTCGAGATCCGCCACGGAGGATACATCGGCCGTGATGCCGAGCGTGTCGCCTCCCAGTTCAGCAGCGGCCTTGGCCACGGCGTCCGGGTTGCGCCCGATGATGACGACACGCGCGCCGAGTCGCTTGAATTCCTGCGCGGTGGCAAAGCCGATCCCGCTGTTGCCGCCGGTGATGACAGCGATTTTTCCTTCAGATTTCATAGTCAGGGAGGATGCTTGTTAGAGCTTCTGTTTGGCGAGAAAGCCGCGGATGAGGGTGCTGATCTTCCCGCCATCTTCTTCAAGTGCGAAGTGGCCGGTATCGATGAGGTGGAACTCAAGATTCTTCAGGTCGCGGCGATAGTGTTCTGCGCCATCGGCTGGGAAGATAATGTCGTTCTTGCCCCAGACGATGAGGGTGGGTGGCTGATGTTTGCGGAAATACTCCTGCCACTTTGGGTAGAGTGGCGGGTTGCTGGCGTAGCTGGCGAAGAGCGCCATCTGGATGTCCTTGTTGCCGGGGCGATCGAGCTGCGTTTGGTCCACCAGCCAGTTGTCCGGGCTGATCGCTTCGACCTGGCGGGTGCCGTGAGTGTATTGCCAGCGGGTGGCCTCGAGCGTGAGCAACTTGCGGAGAGCCTCCGCATTCTTGTCGGAACTGTCCTTCCAGTAGGTTTTGAAGGGAGCCCAGAATTCCCGGAGCCCTTCGTCGTAGGCGTTGCCGTTCTGGATGATGAGAGACTGTACGCGTTCGGGGTGTTTCGCCGCGAGGCGGAAACCAACCGGCGCGCCGTAGTCCATGAGGTAGAGGCTGTAGCTTTTGAGGCCGAGTTTCTCGGTGAAGGCTTCGACAATATTCGCGAGGTTGTCGAACGTGTAATTGAATTCCGTGACGGATGGCATTGAACTCTGCCCGTAGCCCGGATAGTCCGGGGCTATGACGTGGTAGCGGTCCGACAGCGCCGGGATCAGGTTGCGGAACATGTGGGACGAGGTGGGGAATCCGTGCAGCAGCAGGAGAACCGGCGCGTCGGCAGGGCCGGCCTCCCGATAGAAGATGTCGAGGCCGTCCACCTTGATGGTTTTATGCATCGTAGCGTGGGCGGGCGTCGCGGCCTTGGCCTCGGCGGCGTGCGTTGGGGAGGAGGCAGCGGTGATGGCGAATAGGGCCAGGGCGAGATGATGGGTCATGTTTTTCATGGCAGTGGTTGTTTCTGTGGACGGGATCGGATGGTTAGTGGCTGCATCCGCAGCCTTCGGTGGTGCAGGGTTCGAGTTTGCCGGGTTTGACTTCAGGAAAGTCGATGACGGTCTGGGCAACGTTATTGGTGTAGTTGGTCAGGATATTGAGGGCGACGTGCTGGACCACCTCGACGATCTCCGCATCATTCAGGCCTGCGATACGGGCGGCTTGCAGGTCGGTGTCGGCAATGACACCGCGTTGCAGAGTGACGGCACGGGCGAGCTTGATCGCGGCATCGGACTTGCTGTCGGCGGCGGACGATTTTCTGGCAGAGAGGATTTCCTCGGCGTTAAGACCCGCTTTGCCACCGAGCAGGGTGTGCGCGCTGAGGCAGTAGCCGCAGCCGTTGATCTCGGCGACGGCGAGGGCGATCTGTTCGCGGAGCTGCGGGGCGAGCGCTCCTCCGGCAAGCGCACCGCTGAAATTGAGGTAGCCCTCCAGCGCGGCGGGGGAATTCCCGAGCACACGCATCATGTTCGGGACAAAGCCGAGTTTGCTTTTGACAGCAGAGAATAGCTGCCCGGTTTTGCCGGTGGATGTGGTGGGATCGGTTTGATGGATGCGGTTCATTTGTGATTTTATTGGTTTCTTTGAGTCAAATCGTTCGACAGGCATTACGAATGCACACGGCGTGCCAACCGCTTATTATTTTCGTAAACAAATAATGTGTAGTTTTTTGCAGATAACTCAACTGCCCGGGTAATTGCTACGATAAATCGTATATTACGAAAATTCGCTGTCTATCTACGGCATTTCGTAGTAATGCCATTTCCATGAACATGGATGCACTGCAGGATGTCGTTCTGGCAATCGCGCAGCAGCGGTCGGTGGCGGCGGTATTACAGCAAATCGTCGAACAGGTCAGCGATTGTCCGCAGGCGGGATTCACGAAGAAGACGGAGGCCTGCGCCGACATTGCACTGGTGCGCATATGGCTGATCGAGCAAGGAGACATCTGTGCAGAGTGCCTCATGCGAACCGAATGCGCCGACCAGAGTCGTTGTCTCCACTTGGCAGCCAGCGCGGGAAATTCAGGCAACAAGGAGGAGGATTTGTCGCGAGTTAATGGGCGATTCCGGCGGTTTCCGATTGGCATTCGAAAAATCGGCCACATCGCCGTCACGGGACAGCCGATTCACATTACGGACATGGTCAGTGACTCGAAGTGGGTCGCGAATCCAGACTGGGTAAAATCAGAGCGCATCACAACTTTTGCCGGGCATCCTCTGGTATTCCGTGGCGAGACCTTGGGGGTTCTTGGCATGTTCAGTCGCACGTCATTGCGTGACGGGGATTTTGAACGATTGCAAAGTTTCGCCAACCATGCGGCGGTGGCGATCGGCAACGCCCGCGCCTTTGAGGAAATTGCGTTTCTCAAGGAACGGCTTGAGGAGGAGGTCAGCTACCTGAAGGATGAGGTGAGCGAAGTGCTCGGGGCTCGTGATCTGGTTGGTGAGAGCGCGGCCATGCGAAAGGTGCAGCAACAAATCGATCTCGTCGCGCCGACTCAGGCCACGGTGCTGATCACCGGCGAGAGCGGCACCGGCAAGGAACTGGTCGCGCGTGCGATCCATGAACGCAGCCCGCGACACGATCGGGCAATGATCACGGTGAATTGCAGTGCGATTCCTGAAGCCTTGTTTGAAAGCGAATTTTTCGGCCATGCGCGGGGGGCCTTCACCGGCGCGCAACGCGACAAGCCCGGGCGTTTCGAACTCGCAAGTGGCGGCACGCTTTTTCTGGATGAAATCGGCGAGCTGCCCCTGCCAATGCAGGCAAAACTGCTGCGCGTCCTGCAAGAGGAGGAAGTCGAGCGGGTCGGTGAGACAAAGACCCGGAAAATCGACGTTCGCGTATTGGCCGCGACCAATCGCGATCTGGCAGCAGAAGTCGAAGCCGGAAGTTTCCGGCAGGATCTCTTCTATCGGCTGAGCGTGTTCCCCATAGAAAACCCACCCCTTCGGGATCGCCGTGATGACATCCCTCGCCTGGCCGAACACTTCATCCGCATCGCGGCAAAGCGCATGAACCGCAAGCCACCCAAGTTCACCAACGCGGCCGCCCGCGAACTTTCCTCCCGCGACTGGCCGGGGAATGTCCGCGAGTTGCAGAATGCCGTCGAACGGGCAGTGATCCTCTCCCGGGGAAACCCGCTGGTGTTCGACGAGCCCGCTGCTCAAACCAAAATGCAGGCAGCGCCTCCTCCTCAGGGAGAGACGCTCCTCACGCGTTCCGATTTGAAAGCGCGCGAACGGGAAAGCCTGGCTGCCGGCCTGGCGCAGACCGGTGGGAAAATTTTTGGCCCCGATGGCGCAGCAGCCCTTTTGGGCATGAAGCCAACCACCCTCGCATCACGCATCAAGGCCCTGGGACTGAAGAGGAAGTAGCGGGAAAGCAGCGGATTCTTTGCGCGGACAAGCGTCGTGGTCAGCCACGCCTATCGATTCGGCGACAAGAGTGTCGCCGCAAATTGATCAAACCAAAATATCGGCCCTGACGGAGCAGGGCCCTCCAATGAGTTGGGCGCGGCGGCGCGTTATTCCTCTGCCGAGCGGAGCTTGGTGAGGACGCTGAGGTCTTCGAGGGTCGTCGTGTCTCCGGTGATCGTGGTGCCTGAGGCGATCTGTTTGAGGAGGCGCCTCATGATCTTGCCGCTGCGCGTCTTCGGGAGGGCCTCGGTGAACCGGATGTCGTCCGGCTTGGCGATCGGCCCGATCGCGTGGGCGACATGGCGGCGGAGCGTCTCGGCGAGTTCCTTGCTGGCGAGGTGGCCGGAGCGGAGGATGACAAAGGCGACGATCCCCTGGCCCTTGATCTCGTCCGGGCGGCCGACGACGGCGGCCTCGGCGACGTCGTGGTGGGACACGAGCGCGCTTTCAACCTCGGCGGTTCCGAGCCGGTGTCCGGCGACGTTGAGCACGTCATCGATCCGGCCGACGATCCAGAAGTAGCCGTCCTTGTCCCGCCGCGCGCCGTCGCCGGTGAAGTAGGATCCTTTGACCTCGCTCCAGTACTGCTTCCGGTAGCGGGCCTTGTCGCCGTAGATCGTGCGCAGCATCGCGGGCCAGGGCTTGCGGATGACGAGCTTGCCGCCCTCGTTCGGGCCGACTTCCTTCCCGCTGTCGTCCACGATCGCGGCGTCGATCCCGAAGAACGGGAGCGTCGCGGTGCCCGGCTTTGTCGGGGTCGCGCCCGGCAGGGGGGCGATCATGATCGCTCCGGTCTCGGTCTGCCACCAGGTATCGACGATCGGGCAGCGCCCGGCCCCGATGTGTTTGTGGTACCACATCCAGGCTTCCGGGTTGATCGGTTCGCCCACGGTGCCGAGGAGGCGCAGCGAAGACAGGTCGTGTTTCTTCGGCCACTCGTCCCCCCACTTCATGAACGCCCGGATCGCGGTTGGCGCGGTGTAGAGGATCGTGACGCCAAACTCGGCGATGATCTTCCAGAAGCGGTCCGGCTCCGGCCAGTTCGGAGCGCCCTCGTAGAGCACGCAGGTTGCGCCGTTGACGAGCGGGCCGTAAACCAGGTAGCTGTGGCCGGTGATCCAGCCGACATCCGCCGTGCACCAGTACACGTCGTTCTCACGCAGGTCGAAGATGTATTTTGTCGTGGAGGCGGTCCCGGTCAGGTAGCCGCCGGTCGTGTGGAGGATCCCCTTCGGTTTTCCCGTCGACCCGCTGGTGTACAGGATGAAGAGCGGATGCTCGCTGTCGACTTGGTGCGGCGGGCATTTGGCGTCGACGTACTCGGCCTCGCGGTGCCACCAGACGTCCCGCCCCTCCTGGATGTGGATGTCGAGGTGGGTGCGGCGGAAGACGATGACCCGGCGGACCTGCTTGTCCCCGGCCAGGGCGTGGTCAACATTCTGCTTCAGCGAGACGATCTGCCCCCGGCGGTAGCCGCCATCCGCCGTCACGACGATCGTCGCGCCGCTGTCCATGACGCGGTCCTTGATGCTCTCGCTGCTGAAGCCGCCGAAGACGACGCTGTGGACCGCGCCGATCCGCGCGCAGGCGAGCATCGCGATCACGGCCTCGGGGATCAGCGGCATGTAGATGAGCACGCGGTCGCCGGGCTTCGCGCCGTTGCGCTTGAGGATATTTGCGAAGATGCAGACCTCGCGATGGAGCTGGTGGTAGGTGAGCGTCCGGCGCTCGCCGGGCTCGCCCTCCCAGATGATCGCCGCCTTGTTTCGCCGGGGCCCGTCGAGGTGGCGGTCCAGGCAGTTCTCGGCCGCATTCAGCCTCCCCCCGACAAACCACTTCGCAAACGGGACCTTCCAGTCGAGCACCCGCGACCACTTCTTGCTCCACGTCAGCTCGGACGCTTCCTTCGCCCAAAACTTCTCCGGCGACTTGATGGACTCGGCATGGAGCTTCTTGTAGGCGGCAAAGTTCGTGACCAGCGCGCGCTTGGAAAATTCTTTCGCCGGCTTGAAGACGCGCTTTTCGACGAGATGGGATTCGATGTTGGTATTCATGGGGAAAGAATTCCAGACTAAGCAGGATTTCCTTCCGGATGCAATCGCCAGAAGTTGATTTGCATCATTCTTTGAATCCTAGGGCATTGCTGGGCTGATGGATCAGTCGCCTTCAGTGCACTCAGAAATCTGCCCCGCACCCCTGGCCACCGGGGACTCGATGAGAAGGGGCGCAAATTTTTAAATCGCCGGACGCATCTTCGATAGTTGCAAACCGTGGCAGGGGCATCCTGCCCATGTCTTACTGGATTGCTTTTCGCATGGGCAAGATGCCCATGCCACGGTCCAGGGGAGCATGTTTGTCGATTTGCAGCAAACGGAGAGGCGCCCGAAAGCGCAGGCGGGCGGGTTTGCCACTTGTCGAGGGCGGGAATCCTGAGTAGAAGCACGGGTGTGCCTCCTGAGATTTCCATTCGTCCGTACGAGGCCCGCGATCGCGAGGTGATCCGCTGCCTGTGCTGCGAGACCGGGTTCTTGGGGAAGCCGATCGATGCGATCTTCGAGGACCGCGAGCTTTTTGCCGACTACCTGACCGAATACTACACCGACGTCGAGCCGGAGTCCTCGTTTGTTCTCGAGCAGGACGGGGTGGTCAAAGGTTACCTCCTGGGCTCGCGACGTCCGCTCCGCCAGCAGTGGCATGGCTTTTTCCACAATCTGCGGTTGTTTGCCACCGGGATGCGGCGGTACTTCGGCTACAACCCGGCGACGCGCGAGTTCATCCAGTGGATCCTCAAAAACTCGTGGCGCGAAGTCCCGGCCGCCCCGCGAAAGACCGCACATTTTCACATTAACGTGCTGCCGGAGGCGCGGGGTCTGGCCGGAACGCACGCGATGCTCAACGCGTATTGTGACTACCTCAAAGCGCACGGCGAGAAGGCGGTCTTCGGCCAGATGGTGACCTTCGAGTCCCGCCGGGGAACGAAGGTGCTCGAGCGGTTCGGGTTTAGGGTCCTCGAGAAGAAGGAGATCACGAAGTATCGGGGCAAGCACCCCGAGGCCGTATATCTCACGACGGCGGTCAAGCAGCTGAGCTGAGGATCTAAAGCGAGATCACCTGGGCTCCGAAGATGTCGGCATCGGCGGCGAGGCGCTGGAGGACGCCGGCATCGGGGAGGCTGTCGAGGTTGAGCAGGGTGAGCGCGCGTCCGCCCAGCTCGGTGCGCGAGAGGCTCATGCTGGCGATGTTGATGTTTTCCTTACCGAGCAGGGTGCCGATGTGGCCGACGATGCCCGGGCGATCCTTGTTCTCGAGGAGGAGGACAACGCCGGACGGCGTGACCTCGACCGGGCGGCTGTTGACGCGGACGATGCGCGGGTCGTTTTTGGCGCCGAAGAACGTGCCTCCGACCGAGACCTTATTTTCGCCGCTGAAGACCGCGATGTGGAGCCACTCGTTGAAGTCGGTCTGCTCGCTCGAGCGGACCTCCTCGATATTGAGGCCCAGGGTGGAGGCCATCGTGCGGACGTTCACGCTGTTGACCTCCTCGCCGCCAGCATTTTTGAGGAACCCGGTGAGGATCGCGCGGGAGATCGCCTCGGTCGGCATCTCGACCGCCTTCCCGCCGTAGGTGATGACGATCCGGTCGTTGCGCTTCGGGGCGAGCTGGGCGGCGAAGCGTCCGAGCTTGTCGCCCAGCGTGAGGTACGGCTTCACGACGGCCGCCGTCTTGGCGTCGATGCTCGGCATGTTGACCGCATTTCGAATCTCTCCGTCGAGGAGGGCGGCGCGGATAGCTTCGGCGATCTCGATGCCCACGTTTTCCTGGGCCTCGGCGGTGCTGGCCCCGAGGTGCGGGGTGAAGACGATATTCGGAAGCGCGCGGAGGGCGAAGTCGGCCGGCGGGGGCTCGACCTCGTAGACGTCGAGCGCGGCGGCGGCGACCTGGCCGGACTGGAGGGCTTCTCCCAGCGCGGCCTCGTCGATGAGCCCGCCGCGGGCGCAGTTCACGATGCGGACGCCCTTCCTGCAGAGGCCGAGCCGGCGGGCGTCGAGCATGTGGCGGGTCTCGTCGGTGAGCGGCATGTGCATCGTGAGGAAGTCGGCCTGGCCGACGAGCTCATCGATATCTTCGACGAGCTCGACCTGGAGGCTGCGGGCGCGGCTCACCGATAGGTACGGGTCATACGCGAGCACGCGCATGCCGAAGGCGATCGCGCGGCGTGCCAGCTCGGTCCCGATCCGTCCCATGCCAAGGATCCCGAGCGTCTTGTTGTAGAGCTCGACGCCCTCGTATTTTTTGCGGTCCCACTTTCCGGCCTTCACGCTGGCGTCGGCCTGCGGGATGCTGCGGGCGATGCTCATGAGGAGCGAGAACGCATGCTCGGCGGTCGAGATCGTGTTGCCGCCCGGCGTGTTCATGACGATCACCCCGTGGCGGGTCGCGGCGTCAACATCGACGTTGTCCACCCCCACCCCCGCCCGGCCGACGACCTTCAGGTTCGTGGCGGCCGCGAGGACGGCGGCGGTCACCTTCGTCTGGCTGCGGACGACGAGGGCGGAGAATTCCGGGATGAGCGCGATGAGCTCGGCTTCTTTGAGGCCGGTCTTGACGACGACCTCGAGCGAGCCGCCGGCGGCAAGCTCTTCCACACCACGCTGCGAGACCGGATCGGCGACAAGGACTTTTGGGAATGACATTTGCTTTTTGGAATTCTGGATTATTGGTGAGCTGCCGACAGGGGCCGCGCAGATGGTGGTGATAATCCCAAACCGCCCGCGCGCAAAACCAATTTTTTTATGAGATGGTCATATCGCATCGTCCGGGTGGCAGGAATCGACGTCAAAATCCACGTCACGTTCCTGCTATTGCTGGCGTGGCTTGGGGCGATGCGGTGGCAGACCGGGGGCCTGGCCGGGGCGGCCGAGGGGGTCGGGTTCACGCTGCTCCTGTTCCTCTGCGTGCTCCTGCATGAATTCGGCCATGCGTTTGCGGCGCGGGCGTATGGGATCCGCACCCCGGACATCACCCTGCTGCCGATCGGCGGGGTCGCGCGGCTCGAACGCATGCCCGACAAGCCGGTGCAGGAGCTCGTCGTGGCGATCGCCGGCCCGGCGGTCAATGTGGTTATTGCAGCGATCCTGTTTTTCGTGCTGGCGGCAAAATTCCGGTTCAGCGAGCTCGCCGACCTCGACCAGCTTGGCGAAAGCCTGCCCGCGAACCTGCTGGCGGTGAACGTGATGCTGGTCGTCTTTAATGCGATCCCGGCGTTCCCGATGGATGGCGGCCGCGTCCTGCGGGCGCTTTTGGCGATGAAGTTCGACTACGTTCTGGCGACGACGATCGCGGCCCGGGTCGGGCAGGTGCTGGCCGGAGGGTTTGCGGTGGCTGGCTTTTTAGGTTTCGGGTCGCCGATGCTGGTTCTGATCGCGGCATTTGTCTTCATGGGGGCGCAGCAGGAGGTGGCCTACGCCCGGTTCCGCTCGGGGGCGCGGGCGCGCAAAGTCTCCGACATCATGCACGCGCAGTTTGCCGCGCTGCCGGCCGACACCCCGGTGCGGCATGCGCTGGCGCTCGTGCGGGATGCGGCCCAGCCGTTCTATCCGGTGATCGACCACGGGCTCCGGGCCGTCGGGGTCGTGACGCGGGAGGCGCTCGACGCCGCCTCGGGTGCCGGGCGCGGGGAGGTGGCGGTCGCCACCCTCGTGAGCCAGCCGGCCCGCGTGCAGGCAAGCTCGTCGCTCGACGCCCTCCTGAGCTCCGCAGTCCCGGGAGCCCCGATCGTCGTCGAGAACCCGTCCGGCCAGGTCGTCGGAGTGCTCGCCGTCCACCGCTGAGGGCGCCCTACATTAGCGCGCCAGATTTCGCAGGATTTTGTTTTGTGGTCGTTTGAGATTTCGCTACGTTCCCGCGCATGGCCAGTTCCCTGCCACACATTCTTTCTGGATTTGAAGCCCGGCTCATGGAGTTCCGAAAAAATGCTCTGATGATGGGGAGCCTGACCCGGCGGAGCATCTCGCGCGCATGGAAGGGGGTCATGGAGCGCGACGAGGGGGCCTGCAACACGGTGATTGCCGACGACGAGGAGATCGACGTTTTGGAGGTGCAGATCGACCAGGAGGGGCTCGGGCTGCTCCTCCGCTTCCAGCCTGTGGCTTCCGATTTGCGCCAGGTGATTGCGACGATGAAGTTCAGCGCGAACCTGGAGCGGATTTCCGACCAGGCGGTCGGGATTGCCCGCCGCGCGCGCAAGCTCAACCTGAAACCCCGCGTCCCCGAGGTGGCAGAGATCGAGCCGATGTTCCAGCACGCCGACGCGATGGTGATGGACGCCATCAAGGCGTTTGCCGACCAGGAGTCCGACCTCGCGCTCACGATCAAGTCACGCGACCGCGAGCTCGATGCGATGAACCGCGAGTACGTCGAAAAGCTCACCGAGCTCATGCAAAAAAATCACGGCCAGATCGAGGAGTACCTCGAGCTGATCTTCATCGCGCGGTTCCTCGAGCGGATCGGCGACCAGGCAACAAGCATCGCCGAAGACACGGTTTTTGCCGTGAGCGCGGAAGATATCCGCCACCTTCCTGCTGGCGCGTAGCAGGCCTACCCGGGGCAAAGCAGCTCAATGTCGGTGCAACCCTGACCGCGAAACTCCTGGATTTTTGTCGGGCTGGCTCCCAGCGACCTCAGGGTCCGGGCCATCTCCTCCAGGTCGGCGTCGCTGAGCAGTGACGGATGGACCGTCGTCCTCAGCTCGTAGGGAACCCCGGATGCCAGCAGGCAGCGCAGGGACTCGGCCGGGGCCGCGAACGAATGGCCCCTCCCGGTGATCCGGTCGTACCGCTCGTCAAACGGAGCCTTCATATCCAGGCCAACCCAGTCCACCAGCGGGAGGATGTCGGCAAGCCGCCCGGGCATGATGCCCGCCGTATGCAGGCCTACGTTGTACCCCATCCCGCGCACCGCCCGGATCGCGGCGGGCAACCCGGCCTGCGCGGTCGGCTCGCCGCCGCTGAAGACCACCGCCTCCAAAAACTTTTTACGCTCGTGCAGCTGGGCCAGGACATTTTTCCACGAGAGGGTTCCCTGGCAGAACGACTGAAGGTGAGGGTTGTGGCAATACCGGCAACGCCAGCTGCAACCCTGGCAGAAAACAACGGCCGCCAGGTGCCCGGGGTAGTCGACCGTCGTGAACGGGATAAATCCGCCGATTTTTAGCAGGCTCATGGGAAATCGGGGGGACTAATTGACAAGCCTTGGGGATGCTGCCCTGCCAGAGGTGCGTATCTTCGAGCGTTTCCCGCCTATCCGGCGGAGGGCTTCCGGGTTCGGAGTTCCGCCTTGAGGCGGCTGGCCGGTAGTGCGGCAGCCGAGAAAGCACCGCCTGAAGGCGGAACTCCAAACAAAATTCCTCAACGGGAAGCCCGCTTTTGTAACTTTCGGAGATGAGCCGATGGCAGGGCAGAAATGCCTTTCACGCCAGCCAGCTTCTGTGCCACTCATGCGGCGCGGCGCTCGGCGGAGCGCTCTTCGCGGAACGGCGTGCGCTCGCGGTGCTCGCTTTGCTTGCCGGCATTAAATTGCGAGACGGGCCGGTGGTAGCCCATCACGCGGGTCCAGATCTCGCAGCGGGTTCTTTCGTTTTCAGGCAGGGTGGTTTTCATAAATAGGAGAAGCTGGTTCTACGCGGCCTGGCTTTGTTTTTTGCGCAGGGCCTCATCGCAGACCGGGCAGAACTCGTGTTCGCCGGCGAGGTAGCCGTGTTTCGGGCAGATCGAGAACGTCGGGGTGATCGTGAGGTACGGGAGCCGGAAGTTCGTGAACACCCGCTTGATGAGCTCGCCGCAGGCGCGGGGGGACGACATGCGTTCGTTCATGTAAAGGTGGAGGACGGTGCCGCCGGTGTAGCGCTTCTGGAGGTCATCCTGGTGCTGCAGCGCCTCAAACGGATCGTCGGTCCAGCCAACCGGGAGCTGGGTCGAGTTCGTGTAGTACGGGGCCTCGGGGGTCCCGGCCTGGATGATGCCCTCCAGGTTTTTCTGATCCATCCGCGCGAACCGGTAGGTCGTGCCCTCGGCCGGCGTCGCCTCGAGGTTGTAGAGGTGCCCGGTTTTTTCCTGGAACTCGACCATCCGCTCACGCATGCGGTCGAGGAGTCGGAGCGCAAACAGCCGGCCAAACGGGGTGCCGATCGTCTCGGCATCCTTCGTGAAATTCCGGATGCACTCGTTGACCCCATTGATCCCGACCGTCGAGAAGTGGTTCCGCAGGGTTCCGAGGTAGCGCTTGGTAAACGGGTACAGCCCGCGATCCATGTTCTCCTGGATCACCCGCCGCTTGATTTCGAGGCACTCGCAGGAGAGGTCGAGGAGGTGGTCGAGGCGTCCCAGAAGACCCTCCTCGTCCCCGGCGAAGAGGAAGCCCAGGCGCGCCGCATTGATCGTCACCACCCCGATCGAACCGGTCTGCTCGGCCGATCCGAAGAGCCCGTTGCCGCGCTTCAGCAGCTCGCGGAGGTCGAGCTGCAGGCGGCAGCACATCGAGCGCACCATGTTCGGGCGGAGCTCGGAGTTGAGGAAATTCTGGAAATACGGCAGCCCGTATTTTGCGGTCACCTCAAACAGGAGCTGTGCGGTCTCGCTTTCCCAGGGGAACTCCTCGGTGATGTTGTACGTCGGGATCGGAAACGTAAAGACCCGGCCGAGCGCATCCCCGCGCGCCATCACGCGCAGGAACGCCCGGTTGATCATATCCATCTCCTCCTGGAGCTCGCCGTAGCACATGCCGGACTCGCGGCCGCCGATCAGCGCCGGGGTGTCGCGCAGATCCTCCGGGCACACCCAGTCGAACGTGAGGTTTGTAAACGGGGTCTGCGTCCCCCAGCGGGAAGGCACGTTCAGGTTAAAAACAAATTCCTGCATCCCCTGCTCGACCTCCTCGTCGCTGAGCCGGTCGTGCCGCACGTACGGGGCCAGATACGTATCGACCGAGCTGAACGCCTGCGCGCCCGCCCATTCGTTCTGCAGCGTCCCCAAAAAGTTGACCATTTGCCCGAGCGCCGTCCGGTAGTGGTGCGGCGGCCCGGACTCGATCTTGTTCGAAACCCCGTTGAAACCTTCTGCCAGAAGCTGCCGGAGCGACCACCCCGCGCAGTACCCGGAAAACATGTCGAGATCATGGATGTGGATGTCCGCATGCCGGTGCGCCTGCCCGACCAGCGGCGGATAGATGTGATCCAGCCAATAGTTCGCCGTCAGCTTGCCCGCCGTGTTCAGGACCATCCCGCCCAGCGAGTAGCCCTGGTTCGCATTCGCATTCACCCGCCAGTCGGTGCGCTGAAGGTATTCTTCCAGCACTGAGGCCGGATCAATCGTCGTGGAATTTGGGTTGGACATGGAAAAATGAGCGGGCTCTAGGGTGAGGGAGGATGCCCATATGTTGTGGGTTGATCCCCGGTTGGGGGCGACATATTGTATTTTTGGCCAGAAAACTTCATTGACGGACATCAAGTCCCAACACGATTTCTCAGATTTTTTCCCGGCGGTTTCCGAACAAATCCGGTTTTTCCGCTTGCCGCAGGGGATTGGCAAAATACCTTGAAAGGACTTATGACTGACCAGGGGCCAATCGCCTACGATTCGAAGATCGAGGGGAACATCATTTTTACGCAGCTGGATGCCGCGATTAACTGGATGAGGAGCCATTCCTTATGGCCGATGCCGATGGGGCTTGCCTGCTGCGCGATCGAGCTGATGGCCGCCTCGTCCGCCCGGTATGACATCTCCCGGTTTGGGGCCGAGGTGATGCGGTTTTCTCCCCGCCAGAGCGACGTGATGATCGTGGCCGGCACGGTGACGTACAAGATGGCGCTTTCGGTGAAGCGGATCTGGGACCAGATGCCGGAGCCGAAGTGGTGCATCGCCATGGGGGCGTGCGCCTCGTCGGGCGGAATGTACCGCAGCTACGCCGTGCTCCAGGGGATCGACCACCTGATCCCAGTGGACGTCTATATCTCCGGATGTCCTCCGCGGCCGGAGGCACTCCTCGACGGGCTCATGCAGCTCCAGAAAAAGATCATGGGCGAACATTCGGTGACCGAACAAAAGAAAGCCCTCTTGGAGGCCCTATGACCGCCGCCGACGCCGTTCACAGCCTCTCGCAAAAATTTCCCGCTGCGGTCTTGGGGGAGAAAGAATTTCGCGGCGAGCACTCGCTGACCGTGCGGGCGGATTCGCTGCGCGACCTGTGCCATCATGCGAAGGACGTCCTGGGTTTTGACTATCTGATCGACGTTTCGAGCGTCGACCATTTTGGCGACGAGCCGCGGTTTGAGGTCGTTTACGAGCTTTACTCGATGGCGGATGGCGCGCACCTGCGCCTCAAGATTTCCGTGAGCGAGGATTCCTGCGAAGCCCCGACCGTGAGCGACATCTGGCCGACCGCCAACTGGCACGAGCGCGAGGTTTTTGACATGATGGGAATCCGGTTCAAAGATCACCCCGACCTGCGCCGCATCCTTATGTGGGAGGGGTATCCGTACCACCCGCTCCGCAAGGACTTTCCTCTGGAAGGCAAGCGCAGCGAGGTCGCCGAGCTCGCTTTCAGCGACGTTGCCCCGCTCGCAGGCGGACCGTTCGTAACCGTGCCGACCAATGGCACCACCCAGGTGCGCGAACCGCGCGCGCGCCATGCGGGAGACCTCCCCAGCCCGGACAAATTTATTGAGGAACCTTGATCGCCGACCCGGATAGGCTGGCGGAGCTTGTGGGCAAGCTGGCCGGATCGAACCAGATCGCCCTCGATACCGAAGCCGACAGCCTGCACTGCTACTTTGAAAAGCTGTGCCTGATCCAAGTGAGTGCGGATGGCGGGCACTGGCTAGTCGACCCGCTGGCCGGCCTGGACCTCCAGCCGCTTTTTGATGTCGCCTGCTCCCGCCGGCTGGTTTTCCACGGGGCGGACTACGACATGCGCCTCCTGCGGCGGGTGGGGACGTTCGAACCGGACAGCCTCTTCGACACGATGATCGCCGCCCGCCTGTGCGGCCGCGCCGGGCTCGGGCTCGCCGCGCTCGTCGAAGACTTTTTTGGGATCACGCTCTCGAAGGCCTCGCAGAAGGCAAACTGGGCGATCCGGCCGCTGTCCGACCAGATGGTCGAATACGCGCTGAACGACACCCGCTACCTCCTGGAGATCGCCGACAAGCTGGAGGCTGACCTGCGCCGCCTCGGCCGCTGGGAGTGGTTCGAGGAATCGCGCGACCGGATGATCTCCTCGACGCGGGACGTCAAGGAACGCGACGACCAGACGGTCTGGCGGATTTCCGGAAGCTCCGCCCTCTCGCCGCGAGCGCAGGCGGTCCTGCGGATCCTCTGGTTCTGGCGGGATGCTGAAGCCCGTGCGTGGGACCGTCCGCCATTCCATGTCATCGGCAACGAGGACATGCTGCGCGTGGCCGACCAGGTGAGCAAGGGCAGCGACTACTCGACCCCACGGATGAACGGACGGCGGCGAAAAAGTTTTGAGGTTGTGTTGGCGCTCGCGCTGCAAATCCCGGAGAGCGAGTGGCCGGTCTTTGAGAAGGTCCGCCGCAAGCGGGCTCCGAAGGACCACCTGACACGCTTTGAGGCGCTCAAAACCATCCGCGATGCGGCTGCCGCAGAGCTCGGGCTGGATCCGGCTATCGTCGCTCCGCGCGGAGCGCTCGAAGCGATCGCCGCAGACCCGTCATCAACGGCCCTGATGAACTGGCAGCGCAAACTCCTCGGGCTGGATGTCCATGCCTGACGAGCGGGGAGATCTCATCTCTCTGGCGCTCGCCGAAGATATCGGATCGGGCGATGTCACGTGCCGATGGTTCACCGGTCCGGACCGACTGGCCCGCGCGACGATCATCGCCAAGCAGGCGTGCTGCTTTGCGGGGTGCGGGGTCGCGGCCGAAGTTTTTCGGAGGCTCGGCGTCACCGTGCGCGAGACCCGCGCCGATGGCGCCGCTCTCCAAGACCGCGACCGGGTCCTCGAGGTCTCCGGGTCCGCATCATCGATCCTCACCGCCGAGCGGACCGCGCTGAATTTTATTCAGCGGCTCTCCGGGGTGGCCACCTTGGCCCGCACGTATGTCGAGGCGGTTGCGGGAACCGGCGCGGTGATCCTGGATACGCGGAAGACCACCCCGGGCATGAGGGTCATGGAAAAAGCGGCCGTCGCGGCAGGCGGCGCAACGAACCACCGCACGGGCCTCTACGACATGGTCATGGTCAAGGACAACCACCTCGCGGCCGGCACCAGCTGGAGCGATATCCAGGCCGCCATCGACCTCGCCAAAGCCGACCGGCCGGAACTCCGGATCGAGATCGAGGCCGATACGCTCGAGCAGGCAGACCAATTTTTTGCGATGCGCGGGGTGGATGTCGTGCTGCTCGACAACATGCCGCTGGAATGGCTTCGCAAGGCGGTGCGCCGCCGGCCGGCCCACATCCGCCTCGAGGCGAGCGGCGGGGTCACCTTGCAGACGGTCCGCGCCATTGCCGAAACCGGCGTCGACTTTATCTCGGTAGGCGCGCTCACCCACTCGGCCCCGGCAGCGGACTTCTCCCTCGAGCTGGCCGCGAAGGGCGGCTGAACATCGAACATTCAACATCGAACATCGAAGTTTGAATGGGAGGCGCGGATGTTCGATGTTGAATGTTCGATGTTGACAAAGGGTTGACGGGACAGTCCGGAATTGCTGCCATCCCAGGCATCGAACCGTTCAAAAACATGCTGTCCTACGAGGTCGGCCGCCGGATCGCGACGGCCGTCGCACGCGCGTTGCCGGGGTTTGACCGCAAGGGGTTTTTGCGCGGACTCGAGCCGGCCCTGGCTCCGCTGGAGCTCAAGGACCGCATGCTCTGCTTGGCCGACCGGCTTGAAGCCGGATTGCCACAGAAGCCGGCTGCCGCGTTCCAAGCGCTCACCGGCGCGCTTGCAAAGGATGACAGCGATCTGGCCGGGCTCCGCGGGTTTGCGGTCTGGCCGCTCGGCGAGGTTGTCTCGCGGCGGGGGCTGGAAGATTTTTCTGCGGCGATGAAGGCGATTCGGGAGATCACGATCCGCTTCACCTCGGAGTTTGCGATCCGCCGGTTCCTCCGCGAGCGACCGGACGAAACGCTTTCCCAGCTCGCCCGCTGGGTCGCTGATCCGAACGAACACGTCCGCCGCCTGGTCAGCGAAGGTTCGCGTCCGCTCCTCCCATGGGGGGGGAACCTGCCCGAGATCATGGCCAACCCGCAGCTCACGCTCCCGCTTCTCGAGCGCCTGCACGGGGATCCGTCGGAATACGTCCGGCGCTCGGTGGCCAACCACCTCAACGATTTTTCCAAGCAGCATCCGAAGCTGGTCGTCGAAACCCTCGCGCGATGGAAAGGCGAAAAGCATCCCGGGTTCGACCAGCTCGCCCACCGTGCGGCGCGCACGCTCGTCAAAAAGGGCGACCCGGCGGCCCTCGCACTCTTCGGGTTTCGCGCCAGCCGATCCCTCCAGGTGGACCGGTTTTTGCTCGCGCCGGACAGCCTTGCGGTCGGGGACGCGCTCACCTATTCGTTCCGGATCCGCAATGCCGGGCGCACCCGGGCCGCCGTGCTGTTTGACTATGCCGTGCACCACCAGAAAAAAGACGGACGCCTCACGCCGAAAGTCTTCAAAGGCCGGAAGCTCGAGTTGGCTCCGGGGTCAGCGGCCGAGGTCCAGGGCCGCCACGTGATGCGCCAGGTCACGACCCGCACGTACCATCCCGGACAGCATGCGTTCGAAATTCTGATCAACGGACAAAGCTCGGGAAAGCTTCCCTTCGAACTTACTGCGGGTCCGAGAGCCGCCCGAGAAACAGGCAGGCCCCGGTCGGGACGTGCTGGACGGCAAAAATAAACGGCTTGTCGGCTCGGACCTCGATCGGATCCTCGTGAACCGGAAGCGACGTCATTCGCATCATGACAACCGCCGTGGCCGCCGCCGCCTCGATCCCCTTTTCATCGAGCGCAAAGAACGTCTTGTGAAAGACGTTTGAGATGTAGAGGTAGTCGTCCGGCTGCCGCGGGGCAATGCCATCGAAGTCCGCGCTTTTTTCCGGGATGTCGAATGCTGCGAGCATCCCGAGCGCTTGCAGCGTCTCCCCGAGCGGGAGGGTCGGCGGCTCGAGGCGGAATTTCGGAAGCGTGAGCGCGACGCTCTGGCGCGGGAGGTTCGTGCATTCGGCCAGCAGGCCGGCGGTCAGCCGGGATGCCGGCGCGTCGGGAAGGAAAAGCACAAACTGAAATTGCCCGCCGCGCAAGGGAACGCCGACGACCGTGAACCCGCCCGACTTTTTATAGCCAAACGAATCGGTCCTCGCGATCGCGGGGACATCCAGCTTTTGGCTGGCATCCATTTGGAATCCCATAGCGGGGGCTTTGGAAAATTCCTCCTGCCATGGGGCCCTGAGGTAGAGGGCGTTGACGAGCACGAGCGTCGTGTCGCGCGTGATCCCGTTTGCCGGGATCAGGTTTTTGATCCGCTCCTGCGTCTGCTTTTCGACCCAGGCATTGATCAGGTCGGCCGCTGCTTCCGGGTTCGCACGGAAATCGACCGGCTCGAGCGGCGCGCCAAACGAATTCGCGCACAGGTCAAGAAATGCTGGCCGGAACGCAAACCCCTTGGCCCCGAAAAGCCGGTTGGCGATGTTCAATGACGTATCCTCCCCCGCGCGCTTTGCGGACTCCCCGAGCGACTGGTTCAGGGATTGAAACCCCTTGGCCAATTCGGCCGCATCATCCGGAAACCCGAGCACGGACGCCATCTGCTCGCGTGTCGACCCGGCCGCCCCGGCATACGTCATCGCGAGGGCGGACTGGATCGAAAACGGCGAGAGGCAAAGGTTCCCGGGGGTCTTGATCGCCTCAAAAATCCGGAGCCCCCCCGCATTTGTTGCAACGATGGCAGGATCGGCGGCCCAGGCGGTGGCGAGAGGAAGTAACATCGCGATCAGGGGAGATCTCATGGCGCGAGAGTAATCGGGGATTGCAGAAATCACAAGCGGGCTCCAGCCGAACAACTTCCGAACCGCCTGCCGGTGCGGCGACGGCATCGGCGGCAGCGCATCGGCCACAAAACAATGCCGAAGCGATTCATGCCACGCTTGCAGAAAAATCACTCGCCGACTAAATTTTCACCATGAGCAAAGCACAAATTCTTGAAGAATTGCCGAAGCTGACCGCCAAAGACCGCTCGCAACTTTTCGCCTGCCTTGCCGAAATTCATGAAACCGACTTGATCGAAGGCTATGCTCCTTCGCCCGCCGAACGGCAGGCACTCGACGAGGCATTCGCGGAATTCGAGCGCGACCCCAGCCCCGGTGAGCCGTGGCGCGATGTCTTCCTCCAGCTCCGCCAGGCCCGCCGATGAAGTGGACCGCCACGATCCGGCCCCGGGCAAAAGCGGATCTCCAGCAGGCGCACGACTGGTATAAAGAACGATGCCCCGGACTTGGAGATGAATTTCTCGCCGACCTCGCGGAAGCTTTCCAGCGTTTGGAAGCCAATCCCGATCTCTTCCCGCTCTACTACCGTGACTTTCGCCGCGTCCTAGCCCGCCGCTTTCCCTACAAAATCTTCTTCCGAATCTCCGGAAGACACCTGATCGTCTTCCGAGTCCTGCACGGCGCGCAAGACCATCCGCGCAAACTCCGCCCATGAAAACTGCCAACCAAATTTCCGCGCTGCACGCGTTGAAGAAGTCGGCTCGGCGATCCCGCCCTACCAATACACAACAACAGGAAGGGAATTCAAATTTCCAGCAGCTTCCGAACCGCCTGCCGGTGCGGCGACGGCATCGGCGGCAGCGCATCGGTGGCGAAGGCGGTCCATCCCTTTCGCGGAGGGGCCCGGAAGACGTCCATGCGGATCCGATGACGCGTGACGGCAAACGTGATTTCCAGAGCAGGCGGCCTGTCCGCGGGCTGCGCCGGGGGCAGCAGCCAGAGGCCCTTCCAGCGCGGGCCGGGGGATGGGATCAGAAAAATCTTTCCGCTGCGCACTGCGAGGGTTCGCAGGTCGCGCTCATGGATCAGCCCGGGCCTGGGTGGCTTGGCCGGGATGGCGGCCGGATGTTTGGCCTGGCAGAACCGGCGCACCGGGCAGGACGGGCAGTCCGGCTCCCCGGCCCGGCAGATCGTGGCACCGAGGTCCATCAGCGCGGACGTGTGGTCTCGGCCGCCGGATGCGGGCAGGAGCCGGCTGGCCTCCCGCTCCAGCAGTTGCCTGGCGGACGCCGTGTTGATGGGCTTCGTGAAGTTGGCGAGCCGCGCCACAACACGCAGGATATTGGCGTCGAGGACCGGCACACATTGGTCGAAGGCAAAGGCGGCGACCGCCGACGCCGTGTACGGGCCGACTCCCGGCAGCGCGCGGAGAAGATAGAGCTCGCCGGGCACGCGCCCGCCATGGCGGTCCGCGATATCCTTAGCCGCCCGCAGAAGGTTCCGTGCGCGCGAATAATATCCAAGCCCCTGCCAATGGGCCATTACCGCCGGTTCGTCGGCCCGTGCCAAGGCCGCCGCGTCGGGAAAGTCCCGCATCCATCGCTCAAAATACGGACGCACCGCAGCGACCGTCGTCTGCTGAAGCATGAACTCTGAGACCAGGACGGCATACGGATCGGGATTGCTCCGCCATGGCAGGTGGCGGCCGTGTTTTTCGAACCAAGCCATGAGGGCGCGGCGCAGGGCATCGTATTTCGGTATCATCTGGACAAGGCAGGGGGGATTACGCACTGAATATCCCGATGCCGCAACCCTTGCATTCCCATACGGCTCCCCTGACCGGCGAGCAGGCGGAGCTCCTCCGCCAGGTCCTCGAGGAGGACGGATTCGATTTTGAAGAGAGGCCGTACATGCTGTTCTCGGCAAAAAAGCAAAAGCTCACGATCGCGGTTTACGAGAAGGGTCCGAAGGCGGTCATCCAGGGGAAGGGGATCGAAGATTTTATCACGTTCACCCTCGAGCCGCGCGTCCTCGGCGAGGCGAAGCTCGGCTATGAGGAGGTCCTCTCCCCGGAGCTATTCTCCCCGCACTTCGGGGTGGACGAAAGCGGGAAGGGCGACTTTTTCGGGCCGCTCGTGATCGCGGGCGTCTACGTCGATGCCGACCTCGCGCACAGGTTCCGCGAGGCCGGTGTCCAGGACAGCAAGGCGATCGGGTCGGACCGGCGGATCCGCGACCTCGCGGCCGCGATCCGCGACTTCGGGGCCCCGCACAGCGTCGTGACCGTCGCCCCCCCGCGCTACAACGAGCTCTATCGCAAGATGGGGAACCTCAACCGCCTGCTCGCCTGGGGGCATGCCCGCATCATCGAAAACCTCTGCGAGGCCCGCCCGGATTGCCCGCGAGCCCTCTCGGACAAATTTGCCGACTCCCGGCTGATCGAGCGAGCGCTCATGGAAAAGGGCCGGAAAATCCAGCTCGACCAGCGCACGAAGGCCGAGTCCGACTTCGCCGTCGCCGCCGCCTCGATCCTCGCCCGCGAAAAATTCATCGGCTGGCTCGACCACGCCGGGACCGCCGCCGGCGTGAAGCTCCCCCGCGGAGCCTCGGCCGCCGTCAAGGCGGCCGCCCGCGAACTCGTCGCCAAGCTTGGCCCCGACGCCCTCGAAAACCACGCAAAAACCCACTTCAAAACCGCATCGGCGATCGCTTAGAATAACCCGCAGGCCTGCGAAGGCGGAGCCGGCTTTTGCAGCTTTCGGGGATGCGCGCGACCCGCGCGCTATGCAGGATAAAATGATTGTTGTTTTTCCGGCTCGATGAGAGAACGTCGTCACCTCGGGTAGTGCCCTCCCAAACAGATCGGGCGCCCCCCGAGACCTCCAACCCGCCCGCCTAAAATGAAAACCCCGATGAAATTTCTTCTTCCGTGTTCGCTCGTGATCGCGACGCTCCTCACCGGCTGCCTGTTCCGCCCGATGGAGAGCTCGGGAGCCACCGGATCGACCACGATCCGCAACACAACCCCGGATGCCATCCGCCGCGCGGCCGTGCCGGTTTTTGCGCGGCATGGATACACCGAGCGCAGCAGCCGCTCTCCGCGCTCCCTCACCTTTGAGCGCCCCGCCGGCAAGCTCGGCGAATTCATGTTTGGAAGCTTCAGCCAGACGACAACATTTCGCGTGGTTATCCAGCTCGTTCCCTTGGCGGAATCCCGCGACATCCGGCTTATTCCGAGCATTTACCGCGTCAATCGCGCGGGCGTCGCCGGCTTTGAGACCGACACCCGGATGCTCGGCATGTGGTCCGGCCAGCTGCGGCCCATCCTTCGCGAAATTGACGAGCGCGCCAGCGGGGCAGCCCTCCGGTCCGCTCAATAATCGAGCAGCCGCCGAAGGCACGAGCCCTCGATCAAGGTCCGGGTCTCCCGGATTTTTTTGGCGGGAATGCGAGCGGCTCTCGGCACCCCGCCGGGCGCGAGCATCTGCCGGAGCTCTGCCAGAAACGCGTCCAGGTCGTCAGGCACCAGCAGGTCCATGGCGGCGGTGCCGGAGTCATAAGGTTCCGCGAGCTCTTCGATCCAAGCCATCACGGTATCGACCGGATCGTCGCCGGGAAACCGCTGGGCCACGAGCTCGAGGAGAGAGGAGCGGGAGGGCGCGTTCATCAGGAGGGCCAGAAAAAACCGGTGATCCGGGTCGGTGATCGCTCCCCGCATGTCCCGAATGTGATCGCGGCGCTGGCACTCGACCATGGAAGCCACCATGCCGGCCGCCGACGCCCCGTGCTTATTTTGAAAGGTTTCGAGCGCCGGCTCCCACTCGTCGAGGTCCATCAGATGGCGCATGCCATTTTGAAGGATGTAAAATCCGGCCTCCAGATCGTGCTGGTCGATCATCTCGCGGATGAGGCGCGCGTAGTCAGGGTCGCCGGTCTGCTCGAGGACGTCCAGAGCCTGCTTGCGGCGCATGATGAGGGCATCGCAGTACACCGGATCCAGCGCGACATGCGGCGGCAGATAGGTAAATTGCGGCGCGGTTCCCGGATCGTTCTGTGTGCGCACCACAACGGTCACCGACGGCTTGTCGAGGTGGAAGAGCGAGTGGATGCCGCCGGATCCCGAGGTGATCGGAACCGTCCGCCCGGTCTCCAGAAGCTCGATCTGCTGGAGGCGGAGGTCGCCGACCCGGAAGTGCGGGGTGATCGGTTGCATGTTCTCAAAAGCAAATCCGGCATGGATGCTCGAGCCCGCCATCACGTGGAATGCCCCGGAAAATTCGTGCTGGTGGATATCGGTGGTCCCATCCAGCCAGAAGAGGACCTGGATGTAAAAGCGCGGGCATTCGTACGTCACGAGCTCAGGCTCGCCGAACCCCGACTGCGTCTGGTGCGGCTGCTCGTCGTTGAGGAGGAAGTCGCGAACGAGTTCGTCCAGGCTCACGTGCTCGCACGGCGGCCGCTCGTCGAGCGCGGCACGCGCGATCGCCGGAAATACCTCCAGCGAAAAATTCGCCTGCTTCCAACGGTCAAAAACCGTTCGTCCGAGCTCCTGAAAATAGCTGTTCACGCAGGCACTCTCCACCGGTCCGCCCCACCCCACAAGAACCATTCGGCGGCCGGATCGGGGATGGAGGAATGCACGGCTTCCTCCCGCTGAAATGATCAGGCAGGAGATGGGGGCGGTTAAAACGTTAAAGGCCCTTTGTATTTTTCATATCGGAAGCAGCATCCAGAAACGATCAGAGCATGGTTCATAGGGTGGCATGCACTAGTGCCCGGCTCCGGAAAGCGAGCGCGGCCAGAATGGTATCGAGGACCCCGTCGAGCGAGCGACTTGCATCGGCAGCCAGGATGCGCACGACCAGATACCCGCTCTGCTGAAGAAGCACATCTTTCCTGCGGTCGCGCCGCCAGGCGTCCTCATCGGCGAGGTGCTGGGGCCCGTCGAGTTCGACAACGAGCCGGGCGCTTTCACAGAGAAAATCGACCTCCATCGACCCGGCTTGATCGAACGGGATCGGCAGGTGAACGTTCAGGAAAAATCTTCCGGCGGTTGCCGGAAGCGACTCCAGCCGCCGATAAAGGAATGCCTCCGAGGCGCTGCGAGCGCGGGCAACGCCATCGGCCCCGGGAATCGGATGCCGGGCAGCATGCACGAAAAGGTTCGCGAGCTCGCTGGTCAGCCCATCGCGGATCAGACGGCGAATGCTGGCGCTGTAATCGCGCTTCCACTCGGGATCGACCGGAAGCGGCACTTCGGGCGGCCAGCCGGGGACAGCGCTTGCCGGAAGGAGGATCGAGTATCCCACCGCTTCGTAGCCTAAACATCGTTTGTTAAACATCCTTTCCAGCATCGGAATGTTGAGATCGGCATAATCATGGACCCTGGCCTCGGTCTTTCCAGCATGCAGCCGATGCAGGCGCCCGACATACTGGGCGATCGTTCCACGCCAAGACACCGGCATGGCCAGAAAGAGCGTGTCGAGTTGCGGGTGATCAAATCCCTCTCCAATAAATCGTCCGGTGGCGACCAGCACGGGAATCACTCCCTCATCGGCCAGTCCGCCCATCGCCAAGCGCAAGGCCTTTTTGCCCAATCCACCCTGAAGCCGGACGACCGGCAGATTCGCTTTTTCGAAGAGATGGGCAAGGATCTCGATGTGCTCGGTCCGCTCGGTGAGAACGACCGGATTTCTTCCCTCGCGGAGGCAGGCCTCCACGTCATCGCAAATCATTTGATTTCGCGCGTCGTCATGGACGAGCTCGTCACAGAAGTTCTGGAAGGCGACGCGCGGGTCGTCCTCGGGTCCCGAGGCCGATCGGAACCCTGTCGGGCGGACAATGACGCGATGGGTAAAAGGTCGCGCCTCCGCCTGAGCTTTGGCATCCACCCGGTAGCGGACAGGCCCGCACTGCATGAAGATAATCGGATGCTGGCCGTCCTTTCGCGTGACGGTGGCCGAGAGGCCCGTGATGAAGCGAGCCTTCGCGCGGCGGGCAACGAGTTCAAAGCTACGCGCCGAAAGATGGTGGCACTCATCGATAACCAGGTGGCCGTATTCCGCAACCCTGTCGTCCACAACCCCCTTGCGTACCAAGGACGGAATGAGGGCGACGTCGAGCGATCCGTTCAGCTTTTTGCGGCCGCCCCCCAACTGGCCGATGGATTTGGACGGCATCTCAAAAAACTCTGCGAGCCGCGCGACCCACTGGTCGAGGAGCTGCTGGCGATGAACGAGCACAAGCGTGTTCACCCCGCGACGGGCGATCAGCCACGCCGCCAATACGGTTTTTCCAAATGCGGTGGTCGCAGCCAAAACCCCAGTCTCATGCAAAAGCATCGCGTCGGCTGCCGGCACTTGCTCCCGCCTCAGGTCGCCCCGAAAAACCAAATCTAGCGGGTGCCCGTATTGCCTGTGATCGCGAACATCCAGCGCGATCCCGAGGCCCTGGAGCAAAGTGGCCAGATCATCAAGGCATCCGCGCGGGATGGCGATATGGGCCGGGTGATCTTCGGCGCAGGCAATGATGCGCGGCTTGTCAAACGTCGGCAGCCGCATCGCCTGTGCACGATAAAACTCCGGGTTCTGGAACGCCGCGAGCCGGATGATTCGATTGCGCAGGGCCGGAGGAAGCAGGGATTTTTCGAGATACAGCTGATCGGAAAAATCTATGGTGATGGAGTCCGGAAGCGGGTCGGGGAGGGAGGGCTCCTTCGGGCGACGTGACGGAGGCGCCTGCCAGGGCTGGAGCGCAAAATCCTCCTCCGGGACTAGGCGCACGCCGAGAACCCGGTTTTTGCGCTCCGCCTCGGCAGTGATCAAATGAAGCTGCTGAAGAGTGACTTTGGGGATCTTTCCTAAAAACTTCCATTGGTCGATTTCCGGCTCGAGCGACTCGTTGAGGAAGATCGAGTTCCCCTGGCTGCGGGCTTCCTTCTGCAGCGGCAGGGCAATCAGGTTGCCGAACCCTCCCCTGGGCAAGGTATCCTGGCTGGGAAACAGCCGGTCGTAAGATTTCAATCCGATTTCAGGGCGCTGCTCCATCGCCTCCGTGAGAAGATGGGCTCCGAGCTTCCTGGCCAGGCCAGCGGAAACGGCCTCTTCAAAAAAGAACCAGGCATGCGCTCCGTCACCGGAGCGCGACCGTTCGATGGCAACGGGGAGCCCGCGAGCACGCGCTGCGGCGGCAAACGCGGCAGCATCCTCGCGCCATCCGTCCCCATCAAAATCCACCGCTAAAACAAAGCACGTCTCGTCGAGCAGCATCGGGTACAGCCCCATCACAAAGGCCCTCCCCCGCTCGTCCCGTCCGGCCAGATGCCAATGGACGACCTGATCCGAGTGGCCCAGCCAGCAAGGGTTCGGGCAGTCCGAACATTTGATGCGCGGCTTCTCGCAAACCCCATGCACCCACTCGTTTCCACATGCCGGCGAGTAGCCGGCCCGCTTCGTGCGGGCATTCTCAAACCGCCTGGCGTAGACGTCCTCGCGGCCGCGAAAGAGATCACGGAAGCGGGCGATTTTTTCGTCAACCGGGCTCGACTGGCTGAGCGGGGAGCCGGGGCTGAACATCCCGCCGCCCCGAGGAGGAGGCCCATCGATCACGGGATGAAGTAAAACGGATTGGGAAGCTTGATCCGGCTCCGGGCGTGGCCGCCGGCCAGATCGCTTTCCTGGTCGCCGATGTTGAGGACGATCTGATAGCCGCGGTCCTCGAGCATTTTGCGGACTCCGGACTTGTACGGGATATTCGAGGCGAGCGTGTCGGCGTCTGGCTTGAGATAGAGATGTTTCCATCCGGAATAGCCGGCTTGGCGGAGTTCCCGAACGGTTGCGGCGCGGAGGGATTCGGGCCGTCCGGTGATGAGGAAGACATCGGCCCCCCGGGCTTTGGCGATGTTGAAGACATCCTGCGTCGGCGCAAGCGCGACCCCTTCGGCCTCACGAACCCATCGCTTAAAAGTCGTCATCTCGAGCACAAAATGGTTGGCGTAAAGATACGCCCAATTCGAGAGGAGAGTCTCGTCGATGTCGAAGACGACAGCTGTTTTTCCGGCTCTTCACAAAAATCTGTGGGTGAAAAAGCACCAGTTTGATGGGGGCTGTGCGCCCCCAAACCCGGCACCGCTCGCCGCGGCAGGCGTTCGGGGGGAGGGATGGGTAAGGCTTGCCTGCGG